>SMTZ1_10000719_pt1 | contig 61044 bp, 63 predicted proteins | sample DeeMarSWOR136_30_FD_25667 | JGI IMG/M metagenome (IMG submission 25667) | reverse complement strand
GGCTCCTCTATTATTGGCTCCAGCTCATAGGTGCCGTCCAGGATGCCCTTGAGCTTCGGGACGACATCCTCGATAACTGTCACCAGCAGCTCCCGGCTCTCCTCTGCGGACAGGTCAAGGACTTTTATCTCACCTTCGCTCGTGCTGACGATCAGCCTACAATCAGCGTCGAGGCAGGCATCCTCAAACTCGTCTGGACCGGTATCTAGGGCGGATGTATCCACGGGTATCCTCCTCAGGGCGCCGGTGATCTCCCTCATCTTCCTGAAAAGGCTCTCGACGACGACCTTCTCGTCCGTGATGAGCGAGGAGATGATGTCGATCTCGCCCTGCACGCCCCTAAGGGCCGTGATGACCTCCTCGGCAGATGCCCGTGGATCGTCAAGTGGTTCGATGTCCGCCATGGTCTCAATAAGGCTCGTGTCGCTGGAGGCCATATCCACTCTTACCACGTCTCACCTGGCTCTAACTAACCGGGGAACTCCGGGCTAAATACTTCCAGAGTGGTTTCAGCGCGAAGGGTGAAATCCATTTGTATGTAGCGTCTTTCTACCCCCAAGGCAGATCTCACCCGTCCCGCTAGCTCTCGACGTCTGCATCGGGCTTCCCCTCATCGCCTCCAAGGTGCCGGAGACGCTGGCGAAGAAGGCTACGTGACAACCACAGCCTCGGATAGCTTGTGAAGAGGCTTCAATCCCCGCGCGCTCAAAATTAATGGTTTAAATACTTGTGGTGCTCGCCCGGCGGGCCTTTAAGACCCGTTCATCTACAGAAACAGGGTTATCTGAGACCTTGAATCCAACTATAGTGATACTCAATCTCTGAGGCCATCTGATGCGCCGGTGGAGGCAGTTTGATGAAGATCAGGATCCAAGGAGCCGCTGAGCACAACCTGAAGGATGTGAACGCCGAGTTCGGCGAAGGCCTCACGGTCGTCACGGGGGTCTCAGGCTCGGGGAAGACCTCCCTAGTCTTCGACACCCTCTACCACGAGGCGAGGCGCCGGTTCCTGGACGCCTTCTCCGTGGGCTCCCCCGGCTCCAGGCTGAGGCCTGCCAACGTTCGCTCGATAACGGGGCTGGGTCCCGCAGTGGCCGTGGGCCAGAACCTCCTCAACAGGAACCCCAACTCCACCCTCGCCACGGCGTCTGGCATCCACCCCTTCCTCAGGCTCCTCTACGCCAGGTTCGGGACCAGGCGATGCCCCGTCTGCGGCACAGAGCTGTCAAGGCTCACCGAGGACGAGGCCGTAGACCACATTGCAGGCATGGCGAGGGCAGGCACCCTGACCGTCGTCGCCCCGATCACAGTTGGCTCCAAGGGGAGCCACGAAACCCTCCTCGACCTCCTCTCCGCCCAATTCCACGGAGCCCTACTCGTGGACGGTCGGGCATACGAGGGTGGGGGGCTGGACACCGAGGAGCCCCATGACATAGGGGTCGAGGTGGCCGACATAACGGCTGAATCCCCCGCCAGCGCGGTCAGGGGGGCGGTGAAGACGGCCCTCTCACTGGGGGCGAGCAGCATCTGGGTCAGGCGGGGTGCTGCGGAGTCCACTTTCTCCCTGGACGCCACCTGCTCCAGGTGCGGTAACTGGTTCGGGAAGATCGAGCCGGTCCACTTCCACACGTCGTGCCCACACTGCGGGGGGGAGGGATGCGAGGAATGCGGGGGCACCGGCCTTCACCCACTGGCCGCATCCGTAAGCTGGCAGGGGCTCCTCCTCACCGATCTCTTGACCGCATCCGTCGAAGATGCACACGAGCTATTCGACGGAGCAGGGATGCCCTCTACCGCGGACCGGCTACGAGGGGAGATAATGAAGCGCCTCGGCGCACTGAGGGCCGTCGGCCTCGGGTACGTCTCACTGGACAGGCCCTCGCCCAGCCTCTCCAGGGGGGAGTCCCAGAGGGTTCGGCTGGCCGTGGCGCTGACGAGCAGGCTCGAAGATGTGCTCCACGTCCTCGACGAGCCCACGATAGGCCAGCATCCCGCCGACGTGGAGAGGCTCATACCTGCCTTCAGGGAGCTACCTGGCCCGGTTGCCTACGTGGAGCATGACAGGATCGCCGCAGCGGCTGCCGACAGGGTGATAGACCTGGGGCCAGGGGCAGGCGTGGAGGGAGGAGAGGTCGTCTTCACAGGGACTCCCACAGAGCTCTGGGATGCCGACACCCACACGGGGCGCTTCTTCAGCCTGAGGGACAGGGTGCACATACCCAGGACAAGGCCGAGATCCGTCCGGTTCATCACGGTGCGGGGCGCCCACGAGCACAACCTGAAGGACATCGACATCCCAATCCCCCTCGGGAGGCTAACCGTGATCACCGGGGTCTCAGGGTCGGGGAAGAGCACCCTAGTCGAACACGTGCTGGTGGCATCCCTCAGGGAGGGGGAGCCGACGGGCTGCACCGCGGTGGAGGGCCCGAGGCTGAAGCCAATCCTCGTGGATCAGAGCCCCATAGGGCGAAACCCGCGCTCGAACCCGGCGACCTACACGAAGCTCTCCGACATCATACGGGACTACTATGCCTCCGAGACGGGGCTATCCGCCTCACACTTCTCCTTCAACAGGCCTGAGGGGGCGTGCCCCACATGCAAGGGGATCGGGGCCGTCGAGGTCAAGATGCGCTACCTCCCCTCCACCTGGATACCCTGCTCCGACTGCGACGGCCAGAGGTTCTCAGAGGAGGTCCTTGAGGCTAAGGCCGGCTTCGGCGACAGGAGGCTGAGCATAGCCGAGTTCTACGAGCTATCCATCTCGGAGGCGATGCCCCTCCTCGTCGGGGAGGCGCGGCTCTCGGCGAACAAGAGGAGGGCCGCCAGGCGCATCCTCAAGGCGATGGTGGACATAGGCTTAGGCTACCTGACCCTGGGGCAGCCGTCGCCCACCCTCTCGGGAGGCGAGGCCCAGCGCGTCAAGCTGACCAAGTACCTCGGGAGGAGGCGGCTGGAGGGGAGCCTCCTCGTACTAGACGAGCCCTCGACGGGCCTCCACCCAATGGACCTCGACGGGCTGCTGAAGGTGCTCGACAGGCTCGTGCGGGCTGGCGCGACGATTGTCGTCGTGGAGCATAACACCGACGTGATACGGGCAGCGGACTGGATAGTGGACCTCGGCCCAGGGGCGGGGCCTGATGGGGGCAGCCTCGTCTACGCCGGTCCTCCGGAGGGGCTCCTCGAGGCCCCCGACTCGATCACCGGGAGGGCGCTAGAAGGCGAGTCCGATGTACATCCCAGATCCTTCGGGGACATGCCCAGCTACGAGCCTTCCGGCAGCATATCCGTGAGGGGGGCCTCCGCCCACAACCTGAAGGCCATCGATGTAGACTTCCCCAAGGGGGAGCTGACCGTTGTGACGGGGGTCTCGGGTTCGGGGAAGTCGAGCCTGGTGGGCGACATCCTAGAGGCCGAGGCGAGGAGGAGGTTCCTCGAGACCCTCTCCCTATACGAGAGGCAGGGGACCAAGGAGGGCGCCGAGGCGGCTGTTGAGTCGGTGACGGGCCTCGGCGTCACGTTGGCCGTCACGCCGGAGGGCCGCCTGACGGGCCGCTCCCACCAGGATCGCCTCTACAACAGGCGTTCGACCGTCGGAACGGCCTCAGAGATCTGGCACCACCTCGCCATACTCTTCGCCTCGATAGGGGAGAGGGGGTGCACGGAGTGCGGGACGAAGATGGTCCGAGGCCGGGAATGGATCTGCCCGAGCTGCGGCTCTAGGGCGCCCATAGCTAGGCCCCGCCACTTCTCCCCCTCAAACTACGCGGCGGCCTGCACCAACTGCCACGGCGTCGGGACCCTCCAGAACCCAAACCCAGGCAAGCTCATCATCCACCCCGATAAGCCCCTCTGCGGGGGCGCGATGCACTCCCCCGGCTTCTTCCCGAGGGGGTACCTCTGCAAGCCAGGGAACGGCGGCTACGACGTCGTCCAGGCCCTCGCGGAGCGCCACGGCTTCGATCCGGCAAAGACGCCCTGGGATCGGATGACCCAGGAGGCCCGGGACGCCTTCCTCTTCGGCGACCCGGAGCCCCTGAAGGTCACCTTCCGCAGTCCCAGGGGCAGGGTTCACACGAGAACGCTGGACTTCAGGGGCTTCTACGGCTGGGTGAGGGACTGGGACGTCGGGGGGACCTACACCGACTCCGTCGTCTGCCCCGAGTGCGACGGGGCGAGGCTGAGGCCCGAGTACCTCGCCGTCGAACTGGGCGGCTACGACATTCACGAGCTCAACTCGATGCCCGTCAGCGGCCTGGCGGAGGTCATGGAGGAGGTCTCATGCCCGGGCGAGGACCACTACGCCGCGAGCAGCCTTGAGACCACGAGGAGGCGCCTCCGTTTCCTCATCCAGGTCGGGCTGGGGTACATCCACCTTGACAGGGTGTCCGGGTCCCTCTCCGCCGGCGAGGCCCAGAGGGTGAGGCTTGCGGGGCTCCTGGGAAGCGGCCTGACGAACCTCACGGTCCTCCTCGACGAGCCGACGAGGGGGCTCCACCCCTCCGAGGTCGGCGCCCTCCTGGATGCGCTGGCCGAGATACGGGATGCGGGGAACACCGTGATCGTCGTGGAGCACGACCCCCTAGTCATAAAGGCCGCTGACCACATTGTGGACATGGGCCCCGGTGCGGGGACGCTTGGGGGCATTGTCGTCGCGCAGGGGAGCTTGGGGGAGTTCTACTCCGAGGACACGGTCACCGCCGAGTGGATCAGGGGCGACAGGGTCTACAGGATCGATGCCGCTCGAAGACCCCCGAGGAGCTGGATGACCATTAACGGCGCCGTGGAGAACAACCTGAAGGGCGGTGAGGTCGACCTCCCCCTCGGCGTCTTACTGGGTGTCTGCGGCGTATCCGGGTCGGGTAAGAGCACCCTCCTGGTAGACACGCTTGGGAGGACCCTCGCGCCGGTGAGGCACACCACCTCCGTCGCAAGGCAGCCCATCGAGCCCGGGAAGCACGAGTCGATAGCAGGAGCACCCCCGAGGACGGTGGTCGTCGACCAGAGCAGGGCCGGGATCAGGAGCCCACTCACCTACCTGGGCATCAGGAACCACCTGCTAAGGGTGTACGCCGAATCGGAGGACGCGAAGGCCCTCGGCGTCGACGTGAAGACCCTGGGCCGGAGGTGCACAGCCTGCCAGGGCAGGGGCTCGACGAGGCTTGAGATGGGATTCCTCCCAGACGTGGTCACCCCATGCGAGGTCTGCGGCGGCACCGGGCTGACGCCCGAGGCTCGGGACGTCCGCATCCGAGGGGTCTCGCTGCCGGAGCTGTACTCCCTCACCATCGACGAGGTGTACGAGCTATTCATAGAGGACGACACGCTGAGAAGGGTCCTAGGGGCGGCCAGGGACGTGGGCCTCGGATACCTCGTGATGAGGCAGCCGGGGTACTCCCTCTCAGGAGGAGAGGCCCAGCGACTCAAGATCGCCAGGGAGCTATCCAAGAGGAACTCCCGGGGCACGCTGTACATCCTCGACGAGCCCACCGTCGGGCAGCACATGGAGGACATCTCTAGGCTGATAAGGGTGCTCAGGAGGCTGGTGGAGGATGGGAACAGCGTCGTCGTCGTCGAGCACCACCCATACCTACTGGCCGCATGCGACTGGCTGTTGGAGCTGGGACCAGTCGGCGGCCCCGACGGAGGCCACATCATAGCATCTGGCACGCCGGAGGAGCTTGCTACTAGTGACACGCCGACGGCTCCGTTCCTCAGGGAGGCGATGGGATGACCTGGGCCCCCCTCCTGCTGGGAGACCCCTCGCCCTGCCTCCGCCTCCTGGTTCTTAGGGAGCTGCTGAATCGGGGTGATGACGACCCCGAGGTCCAGGAACTGGAGGAGATCAGGGAGGATGACCCCCTGGTAACCAGCCTAGTGGGCCTACAGAACAGGGACGGCTCGTGGAGGAGCACGGGCATCACGGCCTCCCTCGCCATGAGCGCCCTCCAGTCGACCTCCCAGGCCCTGATGAGGTTCGGCTACCTAGGACTGGGATCCGAGTATCCACCGGTGAAACGCGGGGCAGAACACCTCTTCTCCCTGCAGAGGGACGACGGGTCATGGGATATCCCGAGGCTCGACGAGGCCTCTGCCGAGATGGAGGGATACTCGATGATGCCCCTCCAGACCGCCATCCCCCTGAGGGCCCTGGCGTCCTGCGGGTACGCTGCAGACCCCAGGTGCGAGAGGGCATACGAGTGGCTTCTGGACCAGAGGCTCGACGACGGGGCGTGGCCCACCGGGATAGCCTCGGGCAACTACGGGTACGTGGCCGGCTACAGGAGGTTAGCCCACTCCCGATGGGGCTGCAGGAGTAACACAACCGGAGCCCTCACCTGTCTCGCGTTGCACCCGGAGCACCGCAACGGCCGGGAAGCCCAGCGGGCCCTTGACATCCTCCTAGGCCGAGAGACCAAGGAGAGAAGGACCCTCGGATACGAGACAGCACGCCTGATAGGCGTCGAGAGGGCCCGGGGCTTCCTGACATACTACGCCCGCTTCGACCTCGCCCAGATCCTCGACCTCTGCTGGAGGTTGGGCGCCTCGACCGACGACGGTAGAGTGGCAGACACCGTCGAATTCGTCGTGGGGCAGCAGGGGGAATATGGGCTCTGGGAGTATGTGCCCGCCCCCCCGGCGTCGAGATGGGTCACCTTCGACCTGCTGAGGTCCCTCTCCCACCTGGAGGAGAGCAGGGAATGGATCACCCTGGAGCCGCGCACGCCCTTCCAGGCGTACCCAAGGAGAAGGAGGCGATTCTGATCGGATGCGAATCAGGCTTCAGGCTCGACCACCTTTTTTATACATCCAGCAGGAGATAGACTCCGGTTGTCATGAGTTCTGTTTCTGAGAGGAGCCCCGCCGAGAAGCTACGGGAGATGTACCACAAGTGGCATCCCCAGGTGCTCTCGGACTTCGAGGAGGAGATGCCCAGGTACTGGGGCCGCAGGTGGAAGGCGAACACCACCATAGGCAGGCTGAGGATGGTCCTCCTCCACAGGCCCGGGAAGGAGTTCCTGACCGTCGGGAAGCCGACCCCGTGGCCGCCCAACGGGTCCTCCCTGGAGGCGTGGAGGATGCCCTTCAAGCCAGACCTCGACGAGCTGGTGGAGCACCACGAGAACATGGCGAAGGCGTACAGGGACGAGGGGGTGGAGGTCCTCATCCGCAAGCCTGACCCCTACGATCCACCCTACCAGGTGAAGGCGATCTACACGGACGACGTCTGCCACGCCGCCGTCTACGGCCAGCTCATCTTGAGGATGTACGACCACATCAGGAAGGGAGAGGAGGTACCCACCTACCAGACCCTCGCGGAGGCCGGGTGCCCAGTGGTGGGCATGGTGATAGGAGACGGCATGGCAGAGGGCGGCTCAATAGGCTGGCTCGACGAGAAGCACCTCATCATCGGCGTCCACTACCCCAGGGCCAACACTCAGGAGCCCGGCGTCTGGAGGGCCAACGAGTGGGGACACGACCAGTACGCCCGCATCGTGAAGGCCCAGGACCCCGAGGTCGACGTGCGCGTCTGCCCCGGATACGGCAGCAGGCTGGGGGTCACCCACTACAAGATGATAGACAGGCATACCTCCGTGCAGGACCCGAGGACGATCGATCCCATGCTCGTCAGCTGGATGAGGTCTGAGATGGACTGGAGCTTCATAGTGCCCCCCGACGAGGCGTGTACCATCGGCCCCCAGGGACGGAAAGTCGGGCCCGACACCGGGGTCGTCTTGGAGCCCATGAAGATACTGAAGCCGACGGGGACGCCGAAGGCCACCAAGTGGCTGGAGAGCATAGGCGTCGAGGTAGTTGAGGTCGAGGTCCCCAGCCTTGTTCGCCCCAGGAACAGCGGAAGCATCCACTGCTGTGCAGGCTCAATAGTACGGGACCCTGAGCCCGTCGATTAACTCCCTTTTTATTAGTCACCCTTTTCGCTGTTCGGATACACCCCCTGGAAAACCCCTTAAGAGCCTGCCGTCACCTTAAAACCGGTTGAATTGAGATTCGGCTATGTCGGACTGGGCCGCATGGGACTAAGGATGGTATCCCGTATCCTGAGGGGCCACGAGGTGGTCGCCTACGACATCGACCCGGACAGTATCGCTAGGGCGGAGGAGCTCGGCGCAGAGCCGGCGTCGAGCCTAGAGGACCTCGCGGCGAGGCTGAAGGACCCTAGAATCGTGTGGATTATGGTGCCGGCAGGCGAGCCCGTGGACAGCGTGATCACTGGACTGGAACCCCACCTCACTGAGGGGGACATCCTCATCGACGGCGGCAACAGCTTCTACAAGGACTCGGTGCGGAGAGCAGCGAGGCTGCAGACCAACGGCGTGCTCTACATCGACGTCGGGACCTCCGGCGGCCTCGAAGGGGCGGAGGGGGGCGCCTCCCTGACCATAGGCGGCCCACAAGAGGCCTTCGAGAGGGCCGAGCCCCTCTTCGAGGTCGTGGCCAGGCCCGATGGGTACCTCCACTGCGGGGGCAGCGGTACAGGTCACTACGTCAAGATGGTCCACAACGGCGTCGAGTACGCCATGCTCCAAGCCCTCGGCGAGGGCTTCGAGATGCTCGACTCCGGTCCCTATGACATCGACCTGGGGGCAGTGGCGAGGAGCTGGAACAACGGTTGCGTCATAAGGTGCTGGATGCTGGAGCTGGCGGCGAGGGCCTTCGAGGAGGACCCGGGGCTTGGGGGCCTCAGGGGGGAGGTTGGGGGCGGCGAGACGGGCAGGTGGATGGTCGAGACAGCTCTGCTGCAGGAGGTCCCCACGCCCGTCATAGCCCTCTCGCTGCTCATGAGGTACCGGTCGAGGCAGGAGGACACCTTCGCCGGGAAGGTGGTCGCGGCCATCAGGAGGGAGTTCGGGGGCCACGCCGTGAGGGAGGCCCCTTGAAGGTCCTCGTAATCCAGAACGACGAGACCGAGGCCCTCGGCCAGTACGTGCGGTACCTGAAGACCTTCCGCGTCGGCCACACCGTCCTCCACGCCTACGGTATGGACTCAGACGACTTCTTCCCCCCCGTGGACTTCTTCGACGCCTTCATCGTCGGCCCGACCCCCATCTCCGCGAACGACATCGAGGAGCACACCTACCTCAGGAGGGAGTGGGACTACCTCGCGGAGGTAGTCGAAAGCGGTAAGCCGTGTCTCGGGGTCTGCTGCGGCGGCCAGATGCTGGCGAGGAAGCTGGGCGCCCAGGTGAGGAGGAGCCCTGAGAAGGAGGTGGGAGGCTACGAGGTGCGCCTCACGGAGGAGGGCCTGGAGGACCCGCTCTTCTCAGGCTTCCCCGACGAGTTCCCGGTCTTCCACTGGCACAGCGACATGTTCGAGGTCCCGCCCGGCGGGAGGCTTCTAGTGGAGGGAGACCCCTGCCCCATCCAGGCCTTCGGCCACGGCAACGTGTGGGGCGTCATCTTCCACCTGGAGATCGACAGGCGGGAGGCGGGGCGCTGGGCGGACGCTTACCCTGCGGAGCTGGAGGCGGTGGGCAAGACGAGGGGGCAGGTGCTAGACGAGTGCGGTGAGAGGGAGCCTGAGATGAGGTGGCTCGCCTCTAAGCTCATGGACAACTTCATGGGCATGGTAGAGTAAATCTCATTTTCACCCGTCTCCCTGCCTCGGGGAGGTGCGTACCCCTTAAGAGGGCGCCGGACGCGCGTCCTCCCGCAAGGCCATGGATTCTCCACAGGCGAAGGCCCTCCAGCGGGGACCTCCCTTCGAGACGGCCCTAGCCCTCCTCAGGAGGCGTGAGGCCGCCGAGGCCCTGGGCACGGGCAGCCCCGAGCTCGACTCCCTCATCGGCAGGCTGGAGCCCGGCCTCTTCTACCTCCTCTACGGCTCCGAGGACGACGGCCTCCCCGACAGGCTGCTCCTCAGGCTCCTCGTCGAGGCGGTGAGGCGGGAGGACGCCAGGGCCGTCTACCTCGTCTGCGGCAACTATCGCCGCTCCCGGACGGTGATGGACTCCGGACTCCTCCTCTCCCTCGTCGACGAGGCCGGCCTCGACGCCGACGACGCCCTCTCCAGGATCCACATCGTCTGCGCCTTCTCGGAGAGGCACCTGATGAGGGCGCCTGACCTGGTCGAGGGCGTCCTGGGGGAGGCGGAGGGGTTCACCCTCGTCGCCGTCCAGCAGCTCACCAAGCTCTTCTATGGGAAGCGCGCCCTGAGGCATGAGGACCCCTCCGAGCTCACGGGCGCGGTCTCCCGCCTCAAGGAGATGTGCTCCGGGAGGGGCATCGTCCTCGCCGCCACGACCCGGACAAAGGGTCGCCGCAGGCCCATCCCCCGCCCCGAGGGGGGCAGCTTCCTGATGCACGCGGCCAACGCCATCGTCTACCTGAGGGAGTCCAAGAGGGGGCCGCTCTCGGCCTACGTCGTGAAGCACCCGGACAGGGCCCTCACGGGGAGGGTTATGAACTTCGGGGAGGAGGCCCGGATATGGGGAGAGTGACCAAGGACTCGATGAGGGTCCGCCTCCAGGACACCGCGGCCCAGCTGAGGGACAGGTACAGGGCCGCCCTCAAGGACGGAGCCATGCAGGAGGCCTTCGACGAGCTCTGGCCAGCCTGGTCGAGCGAGCAGGGGGCGATGATCTACGCTGAAGTCCTTTCCGCTCTGGACCTCCTGCTTCTCACGGCGGCGGTGGACAACAGGCGGCAGATAGAGGAGATGAAGTTGACTGTGGAGGAGATGAAGGGGGAGAAGCGGAGCTGACCCCGGTCAACCTGTCGTCATTCTTATTACATCATCTGTAACTAAAGTTAACCCGATTCTCCCGATACAGGACGTGAAATGTCTGCATGATGGCTGAGGCACTTTTCTGGATCGTACTATGCACCGCCATATTCGTGAGCGCTAGATACTGGAAGAAGATACGTTCATATCGGGACGGCATGAAAAAACATGTGAAGGCCTCCCTAGCTATCGCTCTGATATACGTTCTCGGTTTTTTGCTCGCGGGCATGGGTATGGACCCCCTCGGCGCGCTGATTACTATGGGGTCCATGTTTTGTAAGTGCCTCATAGGATTCACGGTGGCAAGGAGGATACCCGGATTCGAACCCCTTCCAGTGACCGGTTCAGTGACGAGGAATGAGGAACCCTTGAAAAAAGTCGCGGTGCTGGTGCTCCTAGCGTTGGTCGCCACCGTGGCCAAACCCCTGGTAGGCGGTGTCGGCTCCTCCGTTGGCAGGTTTTTCGGGGAGAGCTATGAGCCCTCTCAGGTGGCGGGAGAGTTACCACAGAATAAAGTGACCGTCTTCTTCATGCTCCTCTCAGGTGCGGGAATCGCCGAAGAGACCACCTACCGCCTGGTGCTGCTGTCTCTCATATGGGTCACGACCCGCAGAAGATGGATCTCGATAATAGGTGCCGCCATACTGTTCGGTGCATACCACCTGACCCCATTGGACGCCCTCTACCTCACCTTCTGGAAGTTCCCTGTGACCCAGTTCATGGGCTCCTTCTTCACGGGGCTCATGTGGGGCTATCTATACACAAGAAGAGGCTTGGAGACCGCCATCATAGGTCACACCCTCTCGAACTGGATACCCTTCGCCCTCTTCTACTGAACATAACCAGGGACCACTCAATTTTCACCGCTCTCTCCCCCACGTGAAGATGCGACCATCTTAAGAGGACGGTTGAAGGGGCAGGAGCTGGAGGCTTCAGGTCATGAAGGTTGACGGCTGGCTCTTGGACGTCCGCCTCAGGAAGGACGGCGCCACCCTCTGGGTCAGGACCCCGGACAGGGGCAGGGTGAAGCTACACGACAGGTATAGGCCCGAGTTCTACGCCGAGCCCCGGGGCATGGACGCCGCGGGGCTCAGGGACCTCCTGGAGGAGCACGACGACATATCCAAGATAACCGTGGAGGTCAGGGTCGGCTCCATCAGCGACGGAAAGGAGGTTAAAGTCGCCCGGATACGGGCCTACAGGATCGAGGACTACCGCCGCCTCCACAGGGAGGTGGAGGCGATGCCCTGTGTCGCCCGGACCTACGATGCCGACTTGGAGCACGAGCTCAAGTACCTCTGCGACAGGGCCCTCATCCCCATGGGCCGGGTGGAGGTCGAGGCCGACAACCGGAGGCACGTCAGGACCATCTCACCAGCCCCCAAGAGCCTAGAGGTCGAGCCGCCGCCTCTCAGCCTCCTCCCCTTTGGATTGAAGCTCCGAGGCTCCGAGGCCACGGTGATTGCCTTCGACGAGGATCTCGAGGAGGAGTACGTCTTCGACGGCCCCACCAGGAGAGCCCTCAGGGACTTCCTCGACCACTTCGCAGACGTCGACCCCGACATCGTCGCCTGCAGGGAGAAGGACCTCTCCGACCTCCTCAACCTGGGCAGCCTACTCCGCCTCCGCAGGTTCGGCACAGTCACCCCCGACGGCCCCCGGCTCTGGGGGGGCAGGTGCCACGTCTCCCTCTCCACCTACGGCCGCCTCAGCCTCGCGGGGCTGGTGGAGAGGGTGCAGTACACCCGGCTCCCGGCTAGGCTCTCAGTAGAGTGGGCGGCGGGGAGGGCGATCGAGAGCCGGCAGTGCTACGAGGCGAGGCGCCACGGGGTCCTCCTCCGGAACAGGGGGGGCTTCCAGCCTGTGATGACCCTCCACGAGCTGCTGCACAGGGACCACGGCGGCCTCATCTTCACCCCGGACGTCGGCCTCCACGCCAACGTTGCCGCCCTCGACTTCGAGAGCATGTTTCCCAACCTCATCGTCCGCAGGAACATCAGCTACGAGAACATCGTGGGAGGAAGGGACCGGGATGGGTTCATCGTCGACTTCACCCGTGAGACCCTCGACCGCCGGCTCCACTTCAAGCATCTCAGGTACGAGCTTCCCAGGGACAGCCGGGAGTGGAGGTGGTGCGAGGGCCGCCAGCTCGCCCTCAAGGAGATCCTCTTCTGCACCTACGGTTACAGCGGCTGCTGGGCGAACAGGTTCGGCAACATGGACACCTTCCTCGAGATCAACAGGGTCGCCCGGGACACCCTCGTCGAGAGCATGGGCGTCGCCCGCCAGGAGGGCTACAGGATCGTCTACGGGAACAACGACAGCCTATTTCTCAAGCGCCCCGGCGCCACCCGGGGCGACTACGAGGCCCTCGCCGAGAGGATCGCCGGCCACGTCGGCCTCCCCATGGCCGTCGAGAACCACTTCAGGTTCCTCGTTCTCCTCCCCCAGAAGGGGGAACCCGGCACCGGGGCGGTGAACAGGTACTACGGGGCCACCACGGCCGGCAGCATCGTCTGCAGGGGCATCGAGCTCCGCAGGAGGGACACTCCCCCCTACGTCGCCGGGGCCCAGAGGGAGGCGATAGAGGCCCTCCTCGGCTGCGGGACCGTCGAGGAGGTGCGCACCGAGGGCGTCCGCAGGGCCCTGGAGGTGATAGAGGGCGCCTGCCGCCGCCTCCGCAGGGGCGAGGTGGAGGAGGGGGAGCTCAGGGCCTCCACCGTCCTCAGGCGGGAGCCCGGGGAGTACAAGGCCCGGCTGCCCCATGTCGCCGCCGCCGAGGCCCTCGGCATGACGGGCGCCAGGGTCGGTTCCGGGGCCTTCATCGACTACGTCTACGTCGACGCCGGCCACCGCAACCCCTACCGCAGGGTGAGGCCAGCCGGCCAAGGGAGGGGCTACGACGCCGAGAAGTACTCCGGACTCGTCAGGGAGGCTGGGCGCAGCGTTCTCATGCCCTTCGACGTCGACCTGGACGCTGTGGGGCCGAGGGCCACGAGGCTGACCGACTTTGTAGGATGACGGGGGTGACGGCGCTGGTCGAGTCCGATCTCCACGGCTTCCTGAAGAGGGTGGGCTCTGCCTTCCTCCTCAACCAGGGCTGCTTCCTCGTCGACACCGAGGTGCCCCTCTGCAGGTTCGGGCAGACCATGCTCCACGACCTCGACTGCCACCGCGTCATCGACGTCTGCGGAGTCGGGGAGAGGTTCTTCAGGCTCGGGGACGCGGGGGACGAGCTGGGCCCAGGGGACTACGAGGTCGCCCGGAACATCCTGCGGGGGATAGAGGTGAAGGTCTCCAGGTCCGACTTCAGGAACGGCTTCGTCTGCACCGCCTGCAACTACAACTACCTCCTCACGCCCATGAGGCTCGTGGCGCCGTGGGAGGTGCCTCGTGGCGTCGGCCTCGTCGAGTACAACAGGTACAAGTTCGACGCCGAGCTCGATGAGGAGGGGTGCTTCAGGTTCAGGGGGCTCAGGGTGGTGAGGAGGCCCTCCTTCAGGAGGATAAGCTGCTTCCAGGTCGACAACGCCACCTCCTGCATCGCCCGCCGCATGAACGGACGCGGTCAGGGGCCCCTCCTGCAGGATCTGCTTCAGGCACACGCAGACCTGGGTTATGGCCACTGAGCCGTCAAAGGGTCTCTTTCACCGGTTCAGCGGCAGGTCGATCCAGCGCCCCTCCCGGTGGGACAGCTCAACGGCGTTGATGATCTCTTGGACCCTGGCCGACTGCGCGAAGTTGCCCTGGTTCTCATCGCCGCCGGAGGTGATCTCCTCCATGAAGTTGTGGGTCAAGTTAGAGTAGAAGAGGCTGGGCCAAGGCTCCCCCTCGATGTGGCCTAGCGGGAAGAGTCTTTCCGGGATCTCCATGGGGACGAACTCTACGGCGTCGGGGGTGGCGCTGTGGAGGGTCTGGCAGACTCCGAACTCCTCGACGAGGCGGCAGATGAGTGCTCCCTCGGAGCCGTACGCCCGGGCCTCCAGGCCGGGGTAGTTGCCGACAGTGACGTAGCTCGACTGGATCGAGCAGATGGCTCCGTCCTCGTACTCGCCCAGGTAGATGTCGCCGTCGTCGATGTTTGTGCGCACCCTCCTACCAGATGCATCCGTACGGTAGGGGACGAAGTTCTTGAGCAGGCCAACGACCCGCCTCAGACCGCTCCCCATGAACCAGAGGCTGAGGTCAATTATCGGCGCCCCATAGCCCTCCAGGGAGGAGACCTTGATCTCATCGGACGCGGTGCCCGAGATGAGGTCGGCCTTCGTCACGGGCTCGTCTGGGCTGATGAACTGGCTGTTCTGCTCGAAGCCGTTGAAGATGAAGGGCTCGCCTATGAACCCGCCCCGTATCAGCTCGCGCATATACTGCATCGCAGGGGCGTACCTGAACGTGAACCCTACCTTCGTCTTCAGCCCCTTCGATTCCGCTAGCCTGTGCGCTCTCCAAGTGTCCCTGTAGTCGTGGGCGACGGGCTTCTCGCAGAGGCAGTGCTTGCCCGCTTCCAACGCGGCGAAGACCAGCCTCTCATGGTTGTCGGGGTCGTCGGGGCTGGCCCTCGTGCAGACATCCACCAAGTCGAGGTCCTCCTTCCGGAGCATTTCCTTATGGTCAGTGTAGACGCTATCCACGCCGAACTTTTTCGCCCTCGTCTCGGCGAGTTCAAGGTCAAGGTCGCAGATGGCCACAACCTCACTCAGCGGGGAGCGTCGGAAGCCCGGCAGGTGCGCGCTGTCCGCCCAACGCCCGGCTCCAATGACCCCTATCCTCAGCTTCTCCGTCATTATTGACCCCTCATGCTTAATGGCTTATCATCGACTCGCCTCTGGGCACAGAAACTCGTTACGAGAACGACGAGATTTCCCATTGCTAGACCGTCATCGCCTAAATATAAAACAGTGGGACTAGCGTGAACCCGACTCGAGGAGCCTCGAAGACGAAGGGAGGTTTCTATTGTAGAAAAGGATTTGTGGTACGGTGAGGGGTGACCATTCATTGCCCAGAGGATGGCAGGTTCGCCTTCTTCAACAGCCCCTACCCCGCCCACCGACTGAGCACGGGGGTAGACGTCTACTCTGGAGGTGGCTTCGGGGATGCCGTGCCTTCCCCCGTTGGTGGCGAGGTTACTCTCATCAGGAGAGTGAGGAGCCCTAAGGGGAGGAGCTTCAGGGACCCCGGATATGACGTCGTCACGCTGATCGGGGACCCGGTGGATCCGGAGACCGTGGTCAAGATCCTCCACGTCGAGCCCACTGTTGAAGTTGGGGACACTCTGGAGCCCGGGGAGGAGCTCGGAACACTGCTGCGCTCGGGCTACTTCGGCTATTCGACCCAACCCCACGCACACCTGGAGGTTAGGAGGGCCTCCGATCCCCTGAGGGTTCGAGGGGGATACCCCATCAGGAGGCTTGTGAACATGGGACGGCTAGAGCCCGTCGATGAGATTAGGGGCGTAGTAGCCAAAAGGCTCCCGGGTCACGCCGTTCTGAGGCTGGAGGGCGCCAGGTACGGCCTTGTCGGGGACATCGGGGGCGTACACGGGGTATTGGATGGCGGTATTCCTTACTACGGCTGGGTGGGGGCCCACTTCGAGGGGACGATCAAGGGGGGGTCCATAAAGCTCTGCGGCGAACCCATAGCCAAGATAAAGGAGGCGAGGGGAGGGACTTGCACAGCGGAATGCGGGGCCTTCGTCCTCGGGATAGACGGCGTCCCCGTGGGGCTCTCCTTGTACTTCCAGCCCGTATCTGAGCCTGAGATCATCGTCATCCCCCTTGGAGCACCAGAGCTACCTGTAGAGGAGTCTAGTGAGGTAGTATTATCCGTAGGACCTATTGAGTCGTGAAAGGACGGGTGTTTCACCCTAAACCAACAGCCGTCTTAAACCGAATTACTCCGTCCAGAGATTACCCGGGAAACCTTACACACCGTTTTAACAGACGCCTTATTGCTGCCCCGCTTGGGCTCTCCCCACGGCCTTCGCCAGGTTCAGGGCCTGGGCGTTGGCCTTCGCTATCAGCTCCACGGCCGTGTCCGACGTGATCCACGAGGCCTTCAGGGCGACCTTCTTCGCGTTCTGGGCTGCTAGGGAGAGCAGTGTGGGGATCGTGGCCGCCGTCGGATAAGCCGCCTTGAGGGCTACTTGGAAGGCGTCGCTGAAGGCCTTTGCCAGCTCCCCTCCATAGGCGTCTAGGTCCAGGAGCAGTTCCTCCCTCGGGATGATCGTGCCAGCGTCGTAGACCGACTTGATCTCCAAGCCCATCTCGGAGGCCCTTATCCCCATCCGTGTGAGGAGGTCCGCTAGGTCCGGAGAGATCTCGTCCCCCGCCTTAGCAACCTTGGTGTCTTGGACGACCCAGATGTTTCCCGACTCTATGCGGGTCCGCACACCTTGGCCACCGAACTTGCTGATAATGGGTCCCGGGGATAACCCTGTGTTCCCCGCCGGTATTACCAGTTCGTCAATAGCAGTATCTCCGGCCTTCGCGAAGACTCTGACCTTGTTCTTGTGGAGGGTATTGGCCAGCTTGAAAGGGTTGCCGTTGGAGAAGATGTAGATGTTCTGGCCCTTGGACATCTCGAGGAACTCCTCTGTGCCCACGAGGTTGGCTTTCTCCATGGCTATGCGCATAAGGGTGTTCTTGATGCCCCGGATGACTACCTGGCCCCGGAGCTGCCTTCTCATGTCCTGGAGCATGCTGCTCCCCACCTTGTGGAGGTCTGCTGCCCCTATGATCTCGTAGTCGCCCAAGAGCTTGACCGTCTCGTCAACGAGCCCCAGCTTCTCTTCGGATACCCTTGACACGCCATCCACCTCAGTTGAGCCTCACGGCCGGACCCATCGTAAGCTTCAGGTATATCGAGCTTACGTTGTTCATCCCGCGCTTCAGGGCGCCATCCAAGGTCGAAAGCACGGCCTCTATGTTTCCGGCGATGTCCTCATCGGCCATCGACTCCTTACCCACCCTGCACTTGACAAAGGGCCTTTCCCTGCTCCTCAGGATGACTGTTCGCCTCTCCCGCTCCAGTATCGCGTCTATGGGAGCCTGGGGGGGGACGGGCGTCGGCATCTTCCCCTTAGGACCGAGGATGGGCCCGGCGACCCTACCCACAGTAGGCATCAAGGGCGCCTCCGCTACGAATATATCGTAGTCCTTGAGCCTCCTCTTCGCGGCCTTCTTGTCTGAGGCCAGCTCGTTCAGCTCTATCGGCTCCACGACGCTGTCGGCTCCAGCCCTCCTGGCCCTAAGGGCGAGGTCGCCGGACGCGAAGACTAGGACCCTCTGGCCCGCAACGGCGTTGGGCAGTTGGATCCTGACGTTGACCCTGTTGTCGGGCTGTCTCATGTCGAGATCCCTTAGGTTGACTGTGATATCTACAGACTGCTCAAAGCCCCTCTGCGGGGCGACCTCTCTCGCCTTCGAGAGGGTGTCCACGATCTTTTCCCTTGGGACCGACATCTCAAAGCCTTCTTGTCTTCACCCGGAGCCCAATATAAAACTTTATGCGGCCTCCACAAGCCTGGAGTCGTAGTCACCCGCGCCTATCATGGCCTGAACATCCCTTGCGGGCTGGCCGTCTATTGTGACCCCCATGCTCTGGCAGCTGCCCACAATCTCCCTAACAGCTGATTTCACCGTCGCTGCTAGTATCCCACCGCTCTTCCTCTGGGCGATATTGAGCAACTGGTCGAAGGTGAGATCGCCGACGAAGTCAGTATTCGGGGTCTGTGAGCCTTTCTGGATGCCGAGGGCCTGGGTGATGAGGGCGAATGTGGAGAGCATCCCGACTTTGACGGTGAACGCTCTCGTGTCCGTGTCGATGGTGACATCGACTGGGATGGGGACCCCCTTGTACTCGGAGGTCTCTTCGTTGATCTTGGCAACGATGGCCATGATGTTGACGCCGAGGGGGCCGAGGGCGGGACCTATGGGGGGTCCACCGGTCGCCTCGCCGCCATTGACTATAAAGTTGAAAGTCTTCTCAACCATTTTAGGTTCCCTTCACTTCCCGGACGTAGTCGGCGTGGACGGTGATGGGTAGCGTGAATGCCGCCTCGAGTATCTCGATGGTGACCTCCTCCTTGGTGGGGTCAACCCTCACCACCTTCGCCTGCATCCCCTTGAAGGGGCCGGCTATTACCTCAACGAGGCCGCCGATCTCGAGGCCCTCCACGACTGGGCGAGTCTCCAAGTAATGGGCGACCTCGTCCGGGTTAACAAGCCCCTGGACCCTCTCCCTAGTATGCCTCATCCCTCTTATCAGCTGGTCTACTGCGTGGGGGGCCGAGGACTCGATTATGACGTAGCCTCGCAGCTCCATGGGAGAGAGGATGGCCGCGATGGGTAAGCCTTCAACCTTCGCCTTGTCGGCGAGCATCATGGCAACGTTCCTCTCCTGGCCCACAGTGACCTTGACTGCGTAAAGGGATGTTCGGTGCGCTTGATCGGACAAAGCCTCACGTCCGGTGTATCCGTAAGAGAAGGGAACCCGGTTATATATATTTCCCAGAAACGCCTTGGAGGTTCAACGACCCTTTCAGAACGTTATACGGGCTTGTCTATGTCCAGACGCTTTGAGAAGATACCTCTGATCTCCTTGGGCGACTCGAATACCGTTAGGCCCTCCATCCCCTCCAGCCTCCTCACGTTCTCGGCGTCCTCCTTCCTTACCCTCAGCCTTAGCTCCCTGCCGTCGGGCAGCCTCGTAATGGTGGTACCCTCCTTAAAGTCGGTGGGCATCACGTACACCGGGACATAGGCCTTGAGGGCCTGGATTGCGGCGTTAGTGAGCATCGTGTCAGAGATGCCATGGGCTAGCTTCGCAACCGTGTTGGACGTGGCTGGGGCCAAGAGGATGAAAGCGAATTCTCCCAACTGAAGCCTCGAAGCGAGGAAAGGGGAGTTGGCGTTCTTCTCCTCCCAGACCCTGGAGAAGTTCTCCCTCAGCCCCTCCTCTATCTTGTAGTACTTCGCTACTTGGACTCCCGCCTTCGAGAGGAATACCTCGACGTCGCCGTATTCTCCCCTGATCCCCAGCATGGCTTCGTAGGTCTCCTCAAGCTTGTCCCCGCTCCCAGTTATCCCCCATGCAACCTTCCGAGTTTTATTCTCCACAGTTCACCCACCTCGATACCCTTCTTGCTTCAGGAACTCGGCGAAGCGCCTGACGGTCTTCCTCAGAGCCCTGTAGCCCTCCTCGTCGTCCCTGATGCCCTCAAGTGTGTCCTTCGACCAGAAGGCGGCCCCGATATTTGCGCCGAAGAAGCCGCCGCTCAGTGTTATTACGCCGTTAAGGGTGTAGAACGTGATGATCTGCTGTATGGCGAGCTCTTGGCCTCCAGACCTGTCGCCGCCGATGGCTATGGCGATGCCTGTCTTGCCCCTGAAGACATTTGGGTCGGCGGCTAGCAGCGCCCTCGTCCTGTCCATGACGGCCTTCGTCTGGGCGCTCACCCCGCCGTTGTAGACTGGGGAGGCGATGACGTACCCGTCGGCCTCCCTTAGAAGGGGGTAGAGCCCCTGAACGTCGTCTTGGATGATGCAACCCTCACCGCCTAAGCAGTGGTCGCAGTGGACGCAGAATCCGATCTCCTTCCCCCTGACGGTGAAGAACTCTGTCTCGAAGCCCGCCTCCCCCAGCATCCTCAGGGCTTCCCTCAGAACGTGCTCGGTGGCCTGAGCCCTCGGGCTGCCGCAGACACCCAGGATCATCAATGACTCACAAGCCAAGGGGAGAAGAAAACCTTTTTCACCCTTGGGATGAGGGGAGGGTTTAATAATCCACTCACCGGATACATCTAGAATCCGGAGGAAGCTAGATGGACCAGCACCTCGTCTTCCTAGAGTTCGAGTACGTCCTTGGAGCGGCCGTCGCCCTAGTGGCCCTACTCGTCTACCTGTTCTACATCAAGTACCCCTACGACAAGGACTTGGACTAAGGTCTCATCCTTTTCAGATGTATGTATGGACATGCGGACTAGAACGGACCTTGGATTGTGACCGAGATTAGCTTCACTAGGTAACCTATGCCTCCCAGGATGCCGACGCCGACGAAGACTATCTTCACGCTGAGCCAATAGGTCTTCCAGTCAGGCTTTGAGATAGTCCTGAGGAGCCTCGAGGCCGACTGGAAGAAGCTTCCCAATCCCATACTGCGTCCTATCCTTGTGGGCGACCTTAAAATCTTTACGTATCAGCGAGTATCTTCTCGGCGAACCACGGGGCGTCGAAGGGCTGGAGGTCGTTGTACTCTTGACCGACGCCGACGTAGATGATAGGCTTCCCAGTAAGATAGGAGACGCTCAGGCTCGAGCCACCCTTGGCGTCTGCGTCGACCTTGGTGAGGATGGCAGCGTCGAAGCCGATATGCCTTTCAAAGGTCTGTGCCTGGTCGACTGCGTCGTTGCCTATAAGGGAGTCGAGAACCATCACAGTGAGGTCGGGCTGAACCACTCGCTTGATCTTCTTCAGCTCGTCCATGAGGTTGCGGTTTGTCTGCATCCTGCCGGCCGTGTCTATGAGGACAGCATCGATGCCCTGGGCGCGGGCGTGCTGTACTGCGTCGAAGCTTACGGCCGCGGCGTCCGCGCCGTACCTGTGCTTAATGACCCTCACGCCAAGCCTCCGGGCGTGCTCCTCTAGCTGCTCTATCGCCCCAGCCCTATACGTATCCCCGGAGGCGAGGACGACCCCGTATCCATGGTCGAGGAGAATCCGCGCGACCTTCGCTATGGTTGTGGTCTTCCCTGTGCCGTTTATGCCAACGAAAAGCAGGACTAAGGGCTCTCCATTGGCCTTTTTCTCGGCGGTGAGCTTGAGGAGGTCGAGCCCTCCGTCGGTCTCCATGACCGCCTTGATGGACTCCCTGAGGGCGTTCCGGATCAGGGGCGTCTTGTCCCCGAAACGTGGGAAGGTCTTGTCGACTAGACGCTCCTTGAGCTCTTCGCAGACCTTAGCGGCGACATCCACAGCCACGTCGTTGGATATAAGCTGGAGCTGGAGGTCCCATAGGATGGGGTCGAGCTCCTTGTCGGATAATTCGCTCTTGGAGATGCGATCTACTACGCCCCTGAGCCCCTGTTTGAGCTTCTCAAACACCTGTACCTTCGCCTCTGAGGGATGCGCTCAGCCTGTTGATGCCGTCCCTGTGGGCCTGCATCTGGGCGAGTATCTGCTCCAGCTGCTGCTGGACGCTCTGACTCGCCTTCTCGACCTCCTCGAGCCTCCCTGAGGCGTTCTCCTCGGCATCCACCAGGCTCATCTCGATGGAGACGTCGGCCCCTATCCCAACTATGACCTTGCTCAGGTCGCCTAACCTCGCGTTCACGTAGGTGCCCCCTCCCGCCGGGACGAGGATAGGCTCCCCCTCCTTGGATTCCTTGATGGCGGTGAGGGACTCGGTGGCGACGGTGAGGTCGGCGAGGGCTGTCTGGAGGACCTGGAAGCGCTGCTGGAGGACCTCAGCTGTCCCCTGCATGAGCTGGAGCTCGTAGGCGAGCCTACGGATCTGGTCTTCTCTGCCGGAAGCTGTCAAGGCTGAGGGCCTTCCTTCTCGATCTCCTCTACCTCTTCAACCTTAAGGATCTTGATCTGGAATCTCTTCGCCCTGTGGTAGCTGCCCATCTCTGAGTAGATCTTCTCCACGGCGTGGGCCTCCTTGGCTGCGGCGACCTCTTTGCTGAATGTGATGGGCTCGTAGAGGCGGGGCTTGTCGATGCGGCCAGTGATCCTGTAGATCTTGACGACGCTCACTGCTCCGCCTCCGCAAGCGTGACCGTGACGAAGCCCTCGTCATCCTTGGCCATCCTGACCCTGATCTTGCGCGGCGGGTTGGTGATCCCCCTCGCCCATATAGCCTCGTTGACGGTGGGGTCGATGACTATCTCAACGGACTTCATGTGGCGCTTGACGAAGTCCCTGAGGACGGTGATCGCCTTCTCAGCCCTCCTATACCTCGGCACAATCCATGCCTTGCCCAGGGGGACAGTGTAAATGCGCTCCAGAACCGGCTCGTCCGACATGGTCGATCCTCCTACAGCCTCAGCTTCCTGTTACGCCAGTTTCGCCTGCTCTTGGGGCTCCAGCGGACCTTGCCCATGGTCTTCGCTATTATCCACGCCGGGACAGACCTCTTCTGCTTCCCAGCTTTGTTCAGGCGTATCTTGTAAGCCAGGTGCTTGTTTCTTGCCAACTTCATCTCCTCGTTATCTTTATATCCCTTCTCTGCTGCTGGGCCATGAGCTGGGCCAGCAGCTTCTTTAGCGTCTCATCGGATATGGGTAGCTGGACCCTGCCGCTCTGGGCGACCTGTATGAGCTGGACCTCGAGCTGGGAGGCGAAGTCTGGGCGTACGATCTTGATGTTGGCCAGTCTCTGGCGGGCCTCCGGCGTGAGGATCTGGCGCATCAGGGCCTGCTTCTGGGCCTCTGCCTCCTGCCGGGCACTCTGTAGCTCCTCCTGTTGCTGCTGCTGGGCCTGTAGCTCCATCATCCTCCTCTGCCTTATCCTCTCCAGATCCTCGTCCGAAGACACCTTTGACTCCTCAATACTTACTTAGCTCGGGGTTCTCCCTGTCCGTCTCCCGTTTGATCTGTCCGGACATCGCGTCGAGGAGGCTCCTCCCCTTCCGGCTGACGATCCTCCCCTTCCTGTTTGCCTTCTCCACGAGTTCCGCCTGTTCGAGCTGCTGGAGGATGGTCCTTAGGATGTTGCCTCCTGCCTTCCTGAAGTGGGCGGGCCTGACCCCCATTCGCTTCCTGCCGCCGTACTCCTTCCTGAGGCGGGAGACGCCGACGGGGCCGTTGATGTAGAGCTTCCTCATCATCGAGGCAGTCCTGACATACCACCAGTCGGGGTCTTGGGGGGCCCTCTCGACGTGGCTGCCCGTCTTCACATAGGCCGCCCACTCGGGGGGCTGGACCTGGGGTATGTTGCCCTTGATGTAGTCGGAGAGCCTCTCTATGAGGACATCCGCTGGTACGTCATAGACGGTCGTCAACGCGATCCCTTTTCCGTGTGCACTCTATCTGGTGGGAGACCGACATATATATCTAGTCTTTCCCGCCGATCGACTGTTGATACCTCGGAGATAAGATAAAAAGGTTTGTGCGTGATGAAAACCTTTCTAAGATCAAAGCGCTCAATACATTTCTTTATGCTTAGCAATTTTCCTTAGAAAACGCTAGCTATTTATTATTAAAATGAATGCGTTATACCATGTTTTTATCCAAACATCAACCTAATTTTATTAAAATGGGGTGATTAAATTTGGTAAGTGAAGATAAGCCTAAAAAGAAAGTAGTTTCAAAGGAAACCCTCTCCGACTCGAAGGAAGTTGCTCAACAAGGCCCGGATGTAGTCAAGAAGGCATTCCCAGACGTCGCTAAGACGCCTCAACCGGCTGAGCCGGTACCGGTTCCATATCCTAATGTAGAAGGAACCTCCGACGCGGTCGACGGTTCGAAGAAGGTGAAGGTCGAAGGCAAGGATGTCACTCTTGAGGATAAGGCGTCATTCGGAAAAAGCACTGGGGACGAAGCGGGTACCAAAGGCCTCGGAGATCTAAGCAAGATAAACGGTAGGCGCGTACTCGTGGAAGCGAAGAAGCTGCTGGACTATGCGGGTAGCATGGGACCCAGCGGATATCAACTCCTAGCGATCACGTTGGTCGTGGGTCTGGCAGGTGGATATGGTGTCGGCCTCATTCCTTACGGAAGCATGAAGAGCCGCAACCTTACCCGGATAGCCGAACTAGAAGAGACCATATCGGCGCAGGTATCTATGTTGGCCGATTACGAGGATCAGAGTCATGAGTTGCAGATGATGATCGAAGGGATGGAAGGTGAGATCCAGAGGCAGAACTCGGTGATCACCAACTACACGGAGTCGAGTATGGTGTTTCAAGGCAGAGTGGAAGAGCTTGAGGATAGAACAGTCGACCTTAATTCGACGATCACGGTCCTCCGAAACAGCCTATCCGACGCGGAAAACCGGATCCAAGTCTACATTGACGAGGTTAAGGTCGACATCGAGAATGACAGGATTATCGTTGTGATCAAGAACCCATCGAGCCTCCCCGCGGCTATCACTCGTCTCGTCATGTACACTAGTAGTGTGCACTACGTGGATCAAAGCGAGGATGCGACGGGGCTGATACCCGGCGGGGAGACCGTGGAGCTGGTTTGGAGCGAGCAGGACGCCTCCGCCCCAACGGACTACATAGATGAGGACTCCGACTATTTATTGGCAGCGATAACAGCAACCAGCTACTCTGAATGGCATCAGTATCGAGCCGTCAAGATGGGGGTATACGCGCTGAATTGGGAATTCTATAATGATAAGATAACCCTATACACCCGTAACCTTAACCTGGCTGTGCCATTCCCAAGCGTGAGGGTCATCGGCTTCAGCAAGATAGGCTCAGGAGGCCCTGGCATATTCTACAACATCACAGATCCTTTGATCATAGACGAGGGGACCTTGGGAGGCTACACATACATGTGGAACGAGTTGGCCGCATCCGCCCCCGAGGGCTTCTTGCGCCTGGGATCAAGCTACAAAGTCAGACTCACCTATGGAACGGAAGACCAGTGGATCACGTGGGACAAGGAGTACTGCGAGGTTAACATTGACGCGCCCACGCTAGAAACGGTGCCATCTAAAAAGGAAGAAGGAGGAGGAGAGTGGTGAAGTCTATACCAACCCACAGTGTGGGCTTATGATGTCACGATCATCCTCCGTATTTATAACAGGTAGGTGTGAATACCGTGGGACCCCTCATGGACCCCGTTTTCGCCATTCGGTCAGGTCAGGAACTCAGCGACCTGGTCTACGGGCATCTTCGGTGGGTTCCTCCCCTCCATCGCCGGGTATCCGAGGGCTACGGCCCCTGAGAGCTTCCACCTCTTCCCGAAGTACTCCCTGATCCCCTCGTAGGCGTAGTAGACGTCGCCTATCCAGAGGCTCCCAAGGCCGAGGTCGTGCGCCCTTATGAGCATGTTCTGTATGGCCGCGGCGACGCTGTGCTCCTCGGTCGTCCAGTCGTTCTCCCCGGCGTTCCAGACTATTATGTTGACAGGGGCCTCATCCATTATTTTGCACGACCCCCAGGCGGAGCCGGACTCCTCCCTGCTAAACCTCTCGATGAACTCCTTGAATTCGGATCTGAACATCTCGATGAACCTCCCCTTGGACTCCCCCATCAGGATCGTGAACCGTCACTGCTGGCCGTTCTTAGCGCTGGGAGCCCACATTCTCGCCTCCAGGACCTTCCTCACCAGCTCAGCCGGTACAGGATCCGACCTGAAACTCCTGAGGCTCCTCATGCTTCTTATGGTGTCCGCCAGCCCCATGAGACACTCACGCCCTAACCTAAGCGTTGAATCATTAAAGGGATTGGACTAAACGCTAGGCGAATGGGAAAAAAGAAGGGGCCTACCCGGGCAGTTGCCCCAAGTCCTCGCTTCGGGGTTTAGATGCCTAGGGCTACGGCCGAGCCGAAGACGTCGACTCCACCGTGGTAAAGCCCGGCCTCCCTGTCGACTAGTATCCCGGAGGGCCTTGAGAAGTGGCCGACCAGGAAGGACTCCTCTACGACCTCTACCCTGTGGCCCATGGCCCTGAGCCCCTCTACCACGTCCTCCGGGATGCGGGAGTCGACCACCGTCGCCATGGTGCTTGCGTCAACGGTCGGCGCCGCGCAGGCCTCCTGGATGCCCATGCCGAACTCGAGGACGTTGACAGCTATCTGGGCGATGCGGCTGATGATCCTCCTCCCCCCAGGGGCGCCGACGCAGAATACCGGTCTCCCTTCGTCGAGCACCATGATGGGGGAGTCGTTGGTCATGGGGTGCTTCCAGCCATCTACGGAGTTGGGGTGGCCCGCCAATGGGATTAGCTGGCCCATGAAGCCGTTCAGGTAGACTCCCGAGCCCGGTGGAATGCCTCCCTCCCCGAAGCCGCCGAAGTGTGTGCAGCACACCATGTTCCCCTCGCCGTCCACCGCGTTGAAGTGGGTGGTGCCGCCGCCGTCGGCCTGGGCAGAGTAGGAGCCTCCCGATGGCCTTGGACCCGGATCGTGGTCCCACGGGTCGTGAAGCGCCTTGTCCATGTAGTACGCCCAGGGCTCCTCGTCGATCTCCGGCTCCAAGGCTGCCTTCTCGGTGTCCACTTGGGCCGCGACCTCCTCTGCATACTCCTCGGAGAGAAGACCCTTTAAGGGAACTGGGGCGACCTCCCAGTCTCCCAGGAACCTGTACCTGTCGGCGAAGGCGTGCCTCGCGCACTCGACGAAGGTGTGCAGGTGCTCGACCGTGCTGTGCCCAAGGGACTTCAGGTCGAAGTTCTCCAAGATATTCAGCATCTCCAGCGTGGTCTGGCCCCCTATGGGTGCCGGCACCGTCACGATGGATCGGCCCTTGTAGTCGATGCCCAGGGGCTCCAGGGCCCTAGCCTCGTATCCCTCAAGGTCCTCCTTTGTCAGGACGCCTCCGCCCCCCTGCACCTCCTCGACGATGTAGTCGGCGATGTCTCCCTTGTAGAACGCGTCTGACCCCTCACGGCTGATGCGACCCAGGAGTCTACCCAGGTCCCTCTGGATGATCCTCTCCCCCGCTGGGCCAATAGGTGGCCTGCCGTCGGGAATCCACATCTCGGCGAGGAGGGGCCGCGATCTTATACTAGCCATCATCCCACCTATCCTGGCCGTGGTGTAAGGCCTGACGAGGAAGCCCTCGGAGGCCAGGGTGACAGCGGGCTCCATGACCTTCTCCAGGGGGAGGGTCCCGTAGAGCTCATGGGCGAGGCAGAGGCCGGCAGGCGTCCCCGGGACGCAGACCGACTTGGGACCCATCCTTATCTCGTCGTTCTCCACGGTGAAGATGTTGATTCCCGTCTTCGCCACACCCACGACCTTGTACATCTCCGGGGTGGCAGCGCGCGGCGACCTGGCGTTGAAGTCTATCGCCACCGTCTTACCCTCGCCGGCAAGGTGGACGAGCATTATCCCCTGGCCCGCTATACCGGCAGAGTAGGGGGCGACAACGTTGTTGACGAAACCTGTTGCCACCCCGGCATCTACGGCGTTGCCCCCCTCACGGAGTATCTTCATCCCGGCCTCGGCGGCCTGGGGGTGGTTGGCGGTGACCACGCCCCCCTTGGCGACGACCTCGTCCTTCATGGGTCGCAGCCTGCTCTTGAGGGCGTGTCCGCTCGAGCTCCCTAAAACCATTCAGAATTACCTCGGGAGAGTGAACGCTCATGATCCATTTAAAACCCTCCATGCACGACGGCGCCAGTCACCACCTGATGCGCCGGCACCCTGGCACATTTAGGCTAGGATCCCACCCTGTACTCTGTTTTATATCGTGAATGCTTCTACTCGTAGAGGCGTATAATTGTCGTCAAATATCGACTCGATGAGGAAATTCGTCGAGAGCTATGTTCCCGAGATGATGAGGGAGAACAGGGTCCCCGGGCTGAGCGTCGCCGTGGTGGCCGACGACCAGGTCGTGTACTCGGAGGGCTTCGGCTCGAGGAACCTCGGGAGGAGCCTTCCAGCTACGCCGGACACCCTCTACGGCATCGGGTCCTGCACGAAGTCCTTCGTGGGGCTGGCCATCATGCAGCTTGCCGAGAAGGGCAAGCTCCGGTTGGATGACCCGGCCTCCGACCACATCCCCCTCGAGATCGGGCTCCCCGGAAAGGACATGACGATCCACGATCTCCTCACCCACTCCTCGGGCCTCCCCAGCCTGGCGACATCCACCATAGCCATCTCCAGGGGCCTAGGGAGGGACACCGGAGTGCCGTGGGGCGGGGCCAACGACTTCTACAGACACGTGAACGGCGCCCAGGATGAGATCGCTGACGAGCCCGGTAGGAGGTTCTTCTACAACAACGCCGGATACAGGATGCTGGGCAACATCGTACAGAACGTATCTGGAGCACCCTTCCACGAGTACATCGAGGAGAACATACTGAGGCCCCTTGGGATGGAGCGGTCGACCCTCGTCAAGTCGAGGTGGGTGGAGGACCCCGACAGGCTGACACCCTACAGGAAGGGCCCCGACGGCCCTGAGCCAGCCGACTTCCCGTACCCGGACCCTGCTGAGATACCGGAGTTCAGCTTCATAGCAGCCGCTGGCGGGATCGTGAGCTCTGTCATGGAGCTCACCCACTCCCTCGAGGCCTGCATAAACGGCGGCGTGTACAGGGGCGTTCGGCTCGCCAGCTCCGAGTCCATCGAGCGGGCCCAGACCCTCCACTTCGACCGGCCCCCCCGCCTCTACGGCAGGTACGGCTACGGCTATGGCTGGGGCGTCACCGAGGACTTCCTGGGCCACAAGATGGTCTCCCACGGAGGTTCGATAAGCGTTTCCACCGCCTTCCTCGCCTTTGTGCCGAACCTCAAGATCGGGGTCGCCATGGCGGCCAACTCGATGGGCCCCCCGTACGCCGAGATGGCGGAGGGGGTCCTCGCGGCCTTCATGGGGATCGACCCCAGGGAGGGCATCCCCGCCATCAGGATACGGGAGAGGATGAGGAGCCTGACGGGGAGCTACGAGACCTACAGGGGCGTCGAGAGGGTGGAGGTCATCGGGAGGGCGGTCTTGAATTCTACACCCTGACCAACGGCGTCAGGCAGCCCATCGAGTTCGTCGTCGAGTCGCCCTCGAAGGTGGACCTATACATAGAGAGGTACCGCTACCATAAGACGCCCTGAGCGACGGGGAAGACACATCAAGAGGCACGACGTCCCTCCCCGGGAGTCATTTTTAAAGGTCCGTCTACTACACTCATAGCCCATGAATCCGGGCTCACCAGCGATCAATAAACTACCGCCTGAAAAGAGGTCATCCTCAAATTCTTAAGCACCAAACATCAGAGAAGAACCCATGACAGGTATAAAGTCACCTGAGGAGTTCTACGGCTTCAGGATGGGGGCAGACCGGAAGCTGGCCCGCTGGGACAGGATCGTCGAGTACTTCTGGCACTTGGACGAGTCTCCCTGCGTGAAGGTGGTAGAGCTCGGAAAGTCCACGGAGGGGAACCCTTTCCTCCTCGCAGCGGTCTCGTCGCCCGAGAACATCGGGAACCTCGAGAGGATACGGCAGGAAAGCTGGGACCTCGCCCACCCTGAGAGCCTCCCGGAGGAGCGGTTGGAGGCAATCATAGGCGATGGCAAGGCCGTCGTCTCCATGACAATGAGCGTCCACGCAACCGAGATAGGCGGAACCCAGCTGAGCTCCGAGCTGGCATACGAGGTCGCGACGAGCGACGACCCGGACATCGCTAAGATACGGGAGGGTGTCGTCTTCCTACTCGTGCCCAGCAGCAACCCCGATGGCAATATAAAGGTAGTCGACTGGTACGACGAGCAGCTGGGAACCGAGTACGAGGGGGGCCCCCTCCCGTTCCTCTACCACAAGTACGTAGGCCACGACAACAACAGGGACGCCTTCCACATAACCCAAGAGGAGTCGAAACATCTCACCCGCTTCCTCTTCAGGGAGTGGTACCCCCAAGCCCAGATCGACTTCCACCACACAAGCAGCTATGGCGCGCGGTTCAGCATCCCGCCCCACATGGACCCCCTCTATGACGAGGTCGACCCCCTCGTCTGGACTGAGCAGCAGTTCTATGGCGGCGCCATGATAATGGAGCTGGAGGCCCACGGCAAAACCGGCGTTGAGACCCAGGCCACGTACCCGGCTGACGGCGGCCCCTACTGGGACGAGTCGCCTATCGCCCACTGCATCTGCGGGATGCTCACCGAGTCGGCGTCGGCCAAGCTGGCAACGCCGATATACGTCCACTACCAGCAGCTGGAGCCGGCGAGGCGGGGGAGGCCGGAGTACCGCACCCAGATGAGCTTCCCCCACCCCTGGCCTGGCGGCTGGTGGGGGCTACGGGACATCGTCGAGCAGCAGAAGATCGCCGCCCTCGCAGTCCTGAAGAGCGCCGCTAACTTCAGGGAGAAGATACTGCGCAACATGCACATGAAGGCGTTGCGCCAGATCGAGAGGGGCAGGACGGAGCCCCCTTACGCCTTCATCATCCCAAGGGAGCAGCACGACCCCGTCACAGCCTCCGAGCTCCTGACCAAGTTGAAGATGGCGGACGTGACGGTTCACGTGGCCGAGGAGCCCTTCGAGAGCGAGGGCGCCGTCTACCCCGCTGGGACCCACGTGGTCTTCACCGCCCAGGCGTGCAGGGCGTACATACTCAAGCTCCTCAGGCGGACCTTCTACCACTACGGACCCTGGTCCCAGAAGCCCGATGGTACCCCCCTGCCCCCTTACGACCTCTCCACGGACACCCTTGCCGAGTTCATGGGCGTCAGGGTGCTGGAGGCCCCGAAGCCTTTTGAAGGCAGGTTCGAGGAGTGCGCTGCGATCCAGCTTCCCGAGGGGGCAGTAGAGGATTCCAAGGGCGGCTACCTCTTGGACGGGAGGCTGAACGCGAGCTTCAAGGCGGTCAACGGGCTCCTGAAGGCTGGTAGTAAGGTCTACAGGGTCCTAGAGCCCATGGACGGCCTACCGGTTGGGGCCTTCTACATCCCCAAAGGGGAGTGCAGCGTAGAAGAGCTCGACAGGATAGCCAAGGCCAGCCACGTAGTCCTCAAAGGACCCTCCGCAGAGGACTTCGAGAGGAAGCGGGTGACATCCCTGAGGGTCGGCGTCTACCAGCGCTACTGGGGCGGTAACATCGACGAGGGCTGGACACGCTGGGTGCTGGAGCAGCACGGTTTCGATTACGTGACCGTGATGGACGAGGAGGTCAAGGAGGGAGGCCTCAACGAGAAGTACGACGCCTTAATCATCCCTAGCGACGACAGGCGGGTCCTACTCGGGAAGGAAAAGGAGGTCAAGGAGTACTACGAGAAGACGAGGCCCAAGTACGTGGAGCCCAAGTATCCGCCAGAGTACAGGAGCGGCCTCGGGGACGATGGGGTTGAAAAGCTGAAGGAGTACGTCGAGGCCGGAGGCACCCTGCTAACCTTCGGGAAGGCTTCTGAGCTGGCAATTGAGGACCTGAAGCTGCCAGTGAACAACGTGCTGAAGGACCTGAAGCCGAAGGAGTTCCTCTGCCCAGGCTCAACCCTCAAGGTGAAGATAGATGCAGACCACCCCCTTGCATACGGGGTTGCCGATGACACCCTCATCCTCTTCAAGGGCTACCCCGCCTTCGAGGTGAAGAAGGCTCCCAACAACGAGGACTACGGGATCGTAGTCAGCTACCCGGAGGAGCGGATGCTCCAGAGCGGCTGGCTCATAGGAGAGGAGCACCTCAGCAACAAGGCAGCCCTCATCGACGCCAGGCACGGGAAAGGGCGCATTATCCTCTACGGGTTTTCGCCCCAGATGAGGGGCATCACAGCGGCCACGTTCAAGCTCCTCTTCAACGCCCTGATACGAACAGAGAGCTATAAATAGCCAACCTCATTTTCCCCTTCCTATCTGAACACGACTCCGTGCGAATTATGTAAGAAAAAAACCAATTTTTTCTTGATCTCAGCCAATAAAGTAGATTAAAAAAGTGGCTTGGGGAACTTTAGTCCTCGATGGCGTAGAGTTCGACGAATCCACATAGCTTGCACCTATGACCGACCAGCTTGATCCGCTTTGTCTCGTCCCTCTTGAAGATGATGCCTTTCTTCTCACCCGTCTTTTCCTCCCAGAAGGCCGACTCGACGTAAGACTCGGTCATCCCCCCCATCTGGGGCATCCCGACGCCTGAGAATGGCATCATCGACATCGACTGCTGCCCTGCCATCTGAGTAACCTCGTAGTTGACTTTTCCATCGACCATCTCCCCACCGCATTTCGGGCAGACGTACACCGGATCGGACATTGTCAAACCTCCAGGTAGCGCTTGTCAAGCTTTGCGACGACGGTGTACAGTGGATCAACGATCTGGGCTATACGAGCCTTGCCCGCAAGGCTGAGGAACATGTACGCGTCGTCCCTCTCCCACCCGTAGTCCTCCACCATCCAGACCACCATCTCTCTGAAAGCCTGCCTGGCGGCGTCCTCCAGGGGCCTTGCGCTGCCCACAGTCATCACCTCTGTGCTTGAATCGATGCGGGGCCAGTTGATCTTCTTTCCTTTCTCCAGACCGAACCTGAGTGTTATGACGGCTGGTATCTCCACGGCGACGCCGCAGACCTCTCCGTCTCCCTGTACGGCGTGGACGTCCCCGAGACCGAAGAGGGCGCCTGGCCTGAATACGGGGAGCATGAGGGTGTTCCCGGGTCTTATGTCTGGGCAGTCCATGTTACCTCCGTGGGGACCCGGGGAGAGGGTGGTGATCGCCTCGAAGCTTGGGGAGACCCCGATGGTGCCGATGAATGGGTCGGCGTCGATCTCGACGGTCCTTCCGTCATCCGTCTTGTAGAGTATCTTCCCGTCCTTGATCTCGCTCTTCTTCGTCCTCGGCTCCATGAGGTTCAGCCAGCCCTCCAACAGGCCGAACCTGGGAATAATGGCTGTCACGCCTTCGTCAGGCATCTCTATGTCGACGATCTCGACATGCAACTCGTCTCCAGGCTCTGCCCCTTTGATCTCCACGGGGCCCGTCACGGGGTTGGTCACCTTGGAGAGGGCGCTGAAAGTCTCGATCTCGACCACTTCTCCAGGAACAACGGTTGCTATGGGCTTGGCGTGGGGACCCAGGACCGAGTCTACGAGGTATTCGAGCTCATCCTCTGGCTTCCTCTTGATCCTCCTAACCATTCTGATTCTCCATTTCCATTCCGTGTCGTTCGTTAAAATACTTCCCACGTCGCCGGGGAAAATAGGAAAGATTAAAAGTTGGTTCTATGCTCCTTAGTTTACGGTTCGATAGACCTGTCTATCAGATAGAGGTGAAAGATATGGAATACATGTATGCCGCCATGCTGCTCCACAGCGCAGGCAAGGAGATCAACGAGGGCTCGGTCACCAACATTCTCAACGCAGCGGGCGTCGCCCCTGACGCCGTCAGGGTCAAGGCCCTTGTCGCCGCCCTCGCAGAGGTCGACATCGACGAGGCCCTCAAGGCGCCCGTCCTCACGGCCGCCGCTGCAGGACCCGTCGCCGCCCCTGCCGCCGAGGAGGATGAGGCGGATGAAGAGCCCGAAGAAGAGGAGAAGGAAGAGGAAGAGGAGGAAGACCTCCAGGGCCTCAGCGCCCTCTTCGGCTAGAAACCAAAGTTTTTTCCCCTCCCTGCACCCATCCCAAGGAGGGAGTCGCGACTAGATGCAGGTACCACCAGATGAGTTCAGGCTGCCATTCTTCGAGGAAGAGGGATTCGAGAGGAAGCTCTGCCCAGTCTGCGGGCTCCACTACTGGACGCAGGACCCCGACGCGGAGAGCTGCGGAGACGCTCCCTGCGTCGACTACACGTTCATAGGAGACTCCCCTGTCAACCGCCCATACACCGTCGCCGAGATGAGGGAAAAGTTTCTCTCCTTCTTCGAGGACCGAGGCCATCTCCGGGTGAGCCCCTACCCCGTCGTCGCCCGGTGGCGGGACGACCTCATGATCACCATAGCCAGCATAATCGACTTCCAGCCCTACGTAACGGAGGGCATAATACCCCCGCCGGGCAACCCCCTCGTCGTCAGCCAGCCTTGCATCAGGTTCGAGGACATCGACCTCGCAGGCTACACGGCTGGCCGACACCTCACCTTCTTCGAGATGGGGGGCCACCACGCCTTCAACTACCAGGGGAAGCCCCAGATCTATTGGAAGGACCAGACCATCAGGTACCACCACGAGCTCCTCACAGAGGACCTGGGAGTACCCTCCGACCTCGTCACATACAAGGAGGGCCTCTGGAGCGGCGGAGGCAACGCGGGCTTCGACGTCGAGGGCTGCGTCGGCGGACTGGAGATCTCCACCCTGGTCTTCATGATGTACAGGGTGGTCGGCAACAGGTTCGAGCCGATGCCCATCCAGGTCGTAGACACGGGCTACGGCATAGAGAGGTGGAGCTGGCTGAGCCAGGGATCACCCAGCGGCTTCCACTCCATCTATGGCCCCGTCCTCGAGGAGGTCATCGGCTGGACCGGGCTTGACGTTGACGAGGGTCTCCTCGCGGAGACCGCGAAGTACTCGTGCAGGATAACATCGGGGGACAGAGAAACGGAGAGGAAGAAGATCGCCTCCCTCGTCGAAATAGAGCCTGATGAGCTAGACAGGTTCCTCTCACCTATAGAGTCGGCCTACGCTGCCGTTGACCACACAAAGAGCCTCGCCTTCATCCTCTCCGAGGGCGTCGTCCCTTCGAACGTGAAGGAGGGATACCTGGCGAGGCTCCTATACAGGCGGACGTATAGGCTCCTCAGGAAGGTCGGCATAGAGGACAGGCTACCAGACCTGATGGAGGCCCAGATAGGTTTCTGGGGAGGCGACTTCCCCCAGCTTATCTCCATGAGGGACGAGATACTCGACATGGTCTCCCACGAAGAAGAGAAGTATAGAGACACCCTCGGGAGGGGCAGGAGCCTAGTCAGCAGGTACATCGAGAGGAGTGGCGGGAAGATCCCCGTCGACCAGCTCGTCGAGTTCTACGACTCCCACGGCCTTACGCCGGACGACGTCACCGAGGTCGCTTCCGAGTCCGGCGTCCCGGTCAGTGTCCCCAACGACTTCTATTCGCTGGTGGCCCTCAGGCACATGGGAGGAGAGGCTGAGGAGGAGGACTTGGCAGAAGTGGAGCTTGCCACCAAGGTTGAGGGCATTGTGTCAACGAGGACGCTGTTCTACGAGGACCCCTACATGAGTGAGTTCGAGGCGGAGGTTGTAGCCGTAATAGACGGCAGCTTCGTCGTCTTGGACAAGACCGCGTTCTACGCCGAGGGCGGGGGCCAGATCTCGGACAAGGGGACAATAGAGAGAGACGGTGCAAGGTTCGAGGTTGAGTATGTCCACTCCGTAGAGGGCGTCATTCTCCACGATGTCCATGATGCCTCGCAGCTCAAGGCCGGCGATGTCGTTAGGGGATTCGTCGACTGGGATAGGCGCCAGGCTCTGATGCGGGCCCACACGGCGACTCACCTGATCCTGGGAGCTGCACGCCAAGTTCTCGGTGATCACGCTTGGCAGGCAGGTGCCCAGAAGGGCGTGGAGACGAGTCGCTTAGACCTCAGCCACTACCAGAGGCTGACGAGGGAGGAGATCGAAGCCATAGAGAGCCTCGCCAACCAAGTCGTAAGGGAGGGCCGGTCCGTATCATGCAGGTGGATGCAGAGGGACGAGGCCGAGGCGAGATATGGCTTCAGGCTCTACCAGGGAGGGGCGGTCCCGGGAAAGGAGATCAGGGTCGTCGAGGTCGATGGCGGCTGGGATGTGGAGGCCTGCGGTGGCACCCACCTCTTAAACACCTCCCAAGCAGGGCTAATCAAGATCGTTAACACTGAGAGGGTGCAGGACGGCGTCGAGCGCCTCGTTTACGCCGTCGGGCCCTACGCCCTAGCCGAGGTGCAGAAAAGGGAGAGGGACCTGCTCAAGATCGCGAATCTACTCGGCTCCCCTCTGGAGAGAGTCGTGGACTCTACCTCGAACAACATTGACACAGTAAAGAGGCTGAGGCACAGACTCGAAGAGCTTCAGCGATTTGCCTCGACGCAGAAGGCTGATACCCTTCTCGAGGACGCTGAGGAGGTTGACGGTCTGAAGCTGGTGGTCAACTCCGACGACGCCGACGCGAATCTCCTGATCGAGGTCTGCAACAAAGTCGTGGATCTTGACGCGAACTCGGTGGCGGTGATGTACTCGAGGAGCCAGGGCAGGTTGGTCGTCAAGGCGGGGGAGGGAGCCATCTCAAGGGGCGTCCACGCGGGTAAGCTCACTACAATGGTGGCCGATGCCATCGGAGGCAGGGGTGGCGGGCAACCTCACTTCGGACAGGGAGGCGGAGGCACCCTTGCAAGTTTCGAGAAGGCGAAGAAGGTCATAGTGAAGACTCTCCTGACCCAGATAGGGAAATAAGCTCGATGAAAACAATTCCACTCTTATTTCTTAAAAATGGAGTTTGATGTCTATAGTCGAGATTGATCTGCTCCTTCATGGATACAGTTATTCTATCGATTGGACGGGCTTGTAAGCGCCTATATTCAGCTCCGATATGTTCTCAACCTCGTCCTCGCGTTCCATGAGTTTAGAATTCTTAGCTGACTTTATGACCGAGAGTATCTCCGGGAACCTCCTCTTCAGCAGGTTAAACAGCTCCATCGTCTCATCCTTATCAGGTAGCCTGTCGTTGAGGATCAGGAATTGCATCAGTAGTTCGGCGTAGGCATGCCCAAGGAAGAAGCCTACCTCGGCGTCGACCCTCGACTTGATGCCGAGCCTGAAGACATTCACGATCGCCTTCATGTTCTTGAGCTCATCTTCCTCAAGGTGCTTATCCACAAAGTGCTCAGAGATACCCCTTAGAAACGGATCCATCTGTTATCATTCCTCGGGGTTCTTCGGATTTCGGTATGATAAAGTGATTATGTACCGAAATAACATATCAGAGAAACGTGTAACCTAATGATGCCATGAGCTGTAGAATAGTATACCTTTTGCCGCCTCCTCTTGTGTCGTCCCTCTAGCATCTACGCAGCTAAGAGCCTGCGCAATTATTTTTACTCATAACATTTATTGTCTTGGCCATCGAGGGTTTACCGGACAAAGGCAGGAGTAGTTGAGATGCTGGACTGGAAGAAGATCGAAGAAAAGTGGCAGAAGAGGTGGGCCGAAGCGGGGGCTTTCGAGGCGGACCCCGACCCCGAGAGGCAAAAGTACTACCTGACGGTGGCCTACCCATATCCGAACTCGCCGCAGCACATAGGCCACGGCAGGACGTACACGCTCACCGACGTCCACGCCAGGTACCGGAGGATGCAGGGCTACAACGTCCTTTTGCCGATGGCGTGGCACTTCACCGGAACCCCGGTGATCGCCATGGTGGAGAGGCTGAAGGCGGGGGACCCTGAGCTTCTCGATACCTTCCTCAACCTCTACAACATAAAAAAAGACCAGTTACACGAGCTAGAGACTCCCATTGGTATGGCGAGTTACTTCGCCGAGGAGATAAAAACGGGCATGCAACGAATGGGGTTCAGTATCGACTGGCGGAGGGAGTTCACCACCATCGACCCCTGCTATAGCAAGTTTATCGAGTGGCAGTTCGCCAAGCTGAGGCAGAGGGGATACATCGTCCAGGGGAGCCATCCTGTCGGCTGGTGCCCAAAGTGCGGCAACCCGGTCGGTCAGCACGACACCATCGGCGACAAGGAGCCCGAGATAGAGGAGTTCACGGTCATTAAGTTCATGAGGGGTAACACGGTCTACCCCGCGGCCACCCTGAGGCCGGAGACCGTCTTCGGCGTCACCAACATGTGGCTCAACCCCGATACTCTATACGTCGAGGTTAAGGTCGAGGGCGAGAACTGGGTTGTCAGCGCCGAGGCCGCAAACAAGCTCCAGTTCCTAGGGCACGAGGTGGAGGTGGTCTCCGAGTACCTTGGTAGCAAGCTTATCGGGGGGAAGCTGACAAACCCCATGACCGGGACTGAGATGCCTATACTACCCGCCTCATTCGTCGACCCGAAGAATGCTACGGGTGTCGTCATGTCCGTGCCTGCTCACGCGCCTTTCGACCACGTCGCACTAGAGCAGCTGAAGAGGGCGCCTAGGAAGGTCTTTGAGAGGTTTCACCTGAAGCAGGGCGAGATGGCGAAACTGAAGCCCATTAGCCTGATAGAGCTGCCGGGCTGGGGGGAGAGCCCCGCCGTCGACATCGTCGATAAGATGGGGATAACTGATCAGGACGACCCAAAGCTGGAGAAGGCGACGAGGGAGGTCTACAGCCAGGAGTTCCACAACGGAAGGCTGAGAAGCAACACGGGCCAGTACGCCGGGATGACTGTAGAGAGGGCGAAGGACGCCGTCAAGGAGGACATGCTGGCCGATGGTAGGGCGATGACCATGTACGAGCTCATAGAGCCCGTACAGTGCAGGTGCGGCTCGGACGTCATCGTCAAGATCTTCGAGAATCAGTGGTTCATAGACTATGGGGACCCCGCTTGGAAGGAGCTCGCTCACGAGAACTTGGACGAGATGGAGATAATCCCCAAGGAGCTGAGGCAGGAATACGTCCACGTCATCGACTGGCTCATCAGGAAGGCATGCGCCAGGAACGTCGGCATGGGAACGCCCCTGCCCTGGGCTCCGGAGTGGATCATCGAGGCACTCTCCGACTCCACGATCTATATGTCCTACTACACGGTCATCAAGAACATCAACCAGCTGAAGCCCGATCCCGACGCCCTTGACGAGGCGTTCTGGGACTACGTCTACCTGGGCGAGGGCTCGGTGGAGGCAGTCTCCGAGTCCACTGTTATCCCCGTCGATGAGCTGGAGGCGATGAGGGCAGAGTTCGACTACTTCTACCCGATGGACGCCCGCCACTCTGGCAGAGACCTGATACCCAATCACCTGACCTTCATGATCTTCAACCACGACGCCATCTTCCCCAGGGAAAAATGGCCCAGGGGCATAATCGTCAACGGCAGCGTGCTGATGGAGGGCCAGAAGATGAGCAAGTCACTGAACAACATCATACCCCTCTCCAACGCAATAGACCGCTTCGGCACCGACCCCCTAAGGCTGTCGCTGATGATCACGGCGGAGCCCCTTAAAGACGCCGACTTCAGCCCTGACCTCGCGAAGTCGATGGCCGACAACCTCGACAGGTTCTACAACCGCACCATGGAGGTCGTCTCGGAGCCTGTGGAGGGCGACGTCGAGCTGACGGAGATAGACCTCTGGATGCTGAGCCGGATGCAGGGAGCGGTCAGGGAGGCGAACGAGGCGATGACGGAGATGAAGGTGAGGAAGACAATCCACGCCGCCCTCTACAACCTCAACCAGGATCTAGACTGGTACCTGAAGAGGGTCGAGACCCAGAGGAGCAGGGGGGAGCGCAGGTGGGCCATACAGCATGTTCTGGGGAAGGTCGTCGAGACCCAGGTGAGGCTGCTCACCCCGTTCACCCCCCACCTCTGCGAGGAGATCTGGGAGGCCATGGGAAAGGAGGGCTTCGTCGCCTTCGCGACCTGGCCCAAGCCCGATGAGTCGATGATCAGACCCGATGCCGAGGAGCTGGAGTCCGTCATCAGGTCGAGCATCGAGGACGTGCAAAAGATAGTCCAGGTGACGAGGATCACACCGGGCAACGTCCACTTCTACACTGCCACAGCATGGAAGTGGAAGGTCTACCTGAAGGCGCTGGAGCTCGCCGAAGCCGGGAGGCTGGACATCGGCACCCTGATCAGGGAGTCCTTCAAGGACGACGAGGTGAAGGTCCACACTAGTGAGGTTCCCGCCTTCGCCAGGGGTGTCGTCGACGACGTCATAAAGACCCCGGCTGGGACGGTGAGGAGGCGGCTGGAGATGGGGGTCGTCAGCGAGACGAACCTCTTCGATGACGCCAAGAGCTTCCTGGAGAAGGAGTTCGGCTGCAGGGTCGAGATCGGCGGGGAGAGCGACCCCTGGATAGAGGACCCGGAGAAAAGGGCCTCCAGGGCCAAGCCCTACAGGCCGGCCATCTACGTCGCCTGACTACCTCTTCTTCACCCTCTGCAGAAAGCCAGGTCGCCCCGAGGGCCTCATGTATTCCTCAGAGGAGGTAGAGTGTGCGCTCCGTCTTGGTGAGGAGATCGCATCCGTCCTTCGTGACAAGGATAGTGTCCTCCAGCTGGATTCCCCCCCAGCCGAGCTCGAGTATCGGGATGTCGATATTCAACACCATACCCTCCAGCAGCTCGCCCTCGATGTCCTTCCCTATCCAAGGCCTCTCGTTGCACTCGACACCGAGGCTGTGGCCTATGTTAGAGCGGTAGCCCCTCACGTCGGCATTCTGGAGCTCCTTACCGGCGGCCTCGTATACCTCGGACAGCTTTACGCCTGGGTTAATAGCCTCGAGGGCGGCATCCTGGGCGGACTGGACGGCCTCCCAGCGCCTCTGGGCCTTGGCCAGGGGGCGACCGATTACGGCCGTCCTTGAGATATTCGAGTGGTAGTGGCCCCAGGTGCAGCCGAAGGTCATGCGAATGAGGTCACGTCTCTTCGCCTCGGACATCGACGGAATCGGATTGGGGAAGGCGCTCCTCTCCCCGAAGCCAATGAGGTTCTGGGTCACCTGACCCCCGTCGTAGGCCACCGAGTAGGCGAACATGCCCGCCAGATCCAATTCGGTAATCTCCGAGCGGGCGATCTCTAGGGCGTCCTCCATCGACTTCTCGGTGATCTCAGTCGCCCTCGTGATACACTCCACCTCGGGATCTATCTTGACTAGCCTTATCTCCCGCAGAAGGCCCGAGCCGTCCATTATCTTTGCGTCGGGAAGCTTCTTCTTGAGGCCCTCGTAGAGGAAGGGGGTCATGCCTGCGGCGTCGAGGGCTATAGCGCCGTCGGTGAGCTTGTATTCCTCCAGTACCTTGAGGAGAGCTGAGACGCCGTCTGCCTCGGCCCTCGCGTTCCTGTGCACTTTTAATAGGTTCTCGGTATACCCCTCTGGCTCCTCGACCTCACCCAATTCGACCTTCGGTTCACCGTAGAAGCGTAGGTCTTCCACCCATGTTTCGCTCTCGATGACGAGGTCGGCCTCGCTGAAGGGGGCCACGATCGCTGGTTTTCCCTTAATAGGCAGAACCGCGTAGGCATCTACCCCACAGCCAAGTTCCTTTCCAATGCTCCAGTAGTCGGATATGTAATACACGTTCTCGGTTGAGGAAGCAATCACGGCATCAACGTCCCAGCTTTGCATGAGCTGGTACGCCCGCTCTCTGTTTAAGGGCATGACTGTACAAACTATGGTTGTCGGAACTATTTTTAAAATAAGTGGATTTGCACAAGTACAAGAAAAATTCGACTGTTTCCACTGATCCCCAGGTGGAGTTAGTATCGCTGCCTGAGCATGAGGACACGACTGTTTTTCTGAAAAGGTTTATTGGATCGATAAGTCAAGTTGAGGAAGATACAAGATGAAGGAGAAATGGGAGTTCGACGCGAGTGACCCCAAGGAGTACCATGTGGTGGAGGCGCGGCGGGGCAGGGAGTTCATTCTCCGCCTCACAACGGGGGCCGATGTCTACCTCGCAATACAGCAGTTTGCCATGGACCACGACATCCGGTTCGCGAAGATTCACGCGGCTTTCATGGGAGGCCTCCAGCCGACGAAGTTCCTCATGTGGGCGCCAGACACCTCCGACCCAAGCAACTGGCACAACGAGTCGACAGCCACCATCAGCAACCAGAGCATGATCCTCTCGATGAGCGGCGTCATCCACCCGAGGATAATGAAGGGGGAGGAGGAGCCTTTCCCGGCGATCCATTTCGTTACAGGCGGCGCTTGGGATGTACCCACAATGGGCGGCCACCTGGAGGAGGGTACCGTCGTTAAGGGAGTACTGGAGATATTCATAACCGAGATCCTCGGGATAGACGTCCTCCTGCCATCAGACTACGATCCCCAGTCGGATGTGGCGCCAGAGAGCTGGTACAAGGAGACTGAGTGATCCTTCTTCAATAACCCTTTTTATAGGGCCTCAACCTTTTTCGGCGTTTAATCAATTGGAGAACGGCAGCCTCTCAGGGTCGTGACGTTTTCGGTGTTCGTCTGACTTCGGAACCCATTTATCTCTAATTAGTTTTAATGAGCTTGGCCGATGAAGAGAAAGCAGGGAAGCGACTCGATGAGCGGTGTGGTGTTCTGAGGCCAGTACTATACGGGTTCAGTTCTTCGGCTGGGTCACTACGAACAGGCAGTGTGGGTCGTCCTTTGTGAGTATTTCAGGTATCTGCACTTCGAGGTCCGATCTATATGCCTGCCACATGGCGTGGTGGAAGTTCTCGCAGTAAAGGAGGCCTAGGTCGTTGCCACCGTGGGATCTCCAGATCCGCTCGTAGGGACAGACGTACGTGTAGCTGATCAGCTTCTTGTCCTCGAATGTCGTTCGCTTCTTGTCCGTATCTGGATGGCCCGGGAGGTCGTAGTTCTCGAAAAGGGATCTGAGGTTGATTGGCAGCCCCATCTCCTCGTGGCGCTTCCTCAAGCGCAGGCCCCTGGCGCGGCCGTAGGCCTTTATCGCCCTCACCAATGCCTTCTCCCCCTCCTCTCCGAAGCTGTCCACCATCTCCTTCGCGAAGGTATAGTACATGAGGGCCCAGAGGTCCCCAAACTCGGCGATATCTTTCTCGGTAACCATGTCACAGTGAAGAACTGTTTCGTTCATGTTAAAACATCTTCTCCCATAGGGCTTCTGATCAACACGCTAGTTGGCTCGGTCCTGTTGGCTCTTAGACTGAATGTTTAAAAACGGGAGGGGTCGTTAGCTAGGGGTATTGGGTGCAAGCTGTGACTATCGGGAAGGAGGCAGTGGAAAGGGGGCGGATCATGCTTCTCGCCGCAATCGTGGCCCTCAGAGGCGCCTTCCACAACATGAGGAGGGTCATCTGGCAACCCTTCGTCCTCAGCCTAGGTGTCGACATGAAGAGCTTGGGCGGGCTGGAGAGCCTCATGGACCTCTCAAGGCTTGTCGTACAGCCCGTTGTCGGGAGGGCCTCCGATATCCACGGGCGAAGGCGCTGGCTCATCGCTAGGGATACCATCGCACTTGTAACAGGTCTGCTAACCATAGTGACGCGGTCATGGTACCTCCTCTTTATCATCGTCATCCTCTTGGGCCTGGAGAACGCCCTGTATCCCATCTGGACGGCCATGGTGGCGGAGTCCACCGACGCTGAGAGCCTTGGCTACTACTTCAGCCTACTCATGACTGCGACAACAGGAGCTGGCCTTGTATCGACCTTTGCGGCCGGCTACCTCGCAGAGGCCTACGGATACAGGAACGTCTTCATGATCGCCACGGTCTTCATAATGCTCTCGTTCATCCTCGTGCTCGCCAAACTTCCTGAGACCAAGGCACCTGACACCTCATCGAGTCTGAATCTTCACGGGATCATTGGGTCCCTTATCGGGGCGTTGAAGCCCTCGCCGAAGCTCAGGGGTTTCTACATCGCCATGGCGGTAGACCTCTTCGCCTTCGGTTTGGGCTGGCGCCTCCTTTACGGTATGCTGACGAGGAGCTACGGCTACACACCCCAGATGCTCGGCGTGATATCGACGGTGACGACAGGCGCGATGGCACTCTCCCAGCTCTTCATCGGTAGGTACGTCGACAGGGTCGGCTACAGGAAGTACCTCGCCATCTCCCAGTCGATGGCTTGCATCGTCCTGGGAATGATCGTCGTCTCGAAGAGGTTCGAGGTGGTCATCGTCTCCCAGATCCTGATGGGCGTGGCGGCCAGCTTCTGGGGCCCAGCCGAGCAAGCTTGGATCTCTAAAAACGTCGACCCTGAAGAGAGGGCCCAAGCCATCGGGAGCTACGCTTCCTTCAGGGGCCTCCTCTCGTTCCCCGCCCCCTTCATAGGAGGCCTGCTCTACGACTCATATGGGTTCAACATCCCCCTGCTCCTCAACATAGTAATAGCCATCGTTGACACGATCCTCATCCTCGTACTGATAGAGGACAATCCCTAGTGCCAAGCCTTATCAGATCTTTATACTATGATCGAGTCGTGATCAATTTTGGGTGAGGACTACAGATCGACAATACGGAAGCACGTCTTTGGTACGTGGAGGTACCAGAAGACCTGGAATCCGAAGGTGATCGAGAAGGCCGAGGGCTGCCATTTCACGGACACAGAGGGGAAGAAGTACCTTGACTTCTCCTCCCAGCTAGTCTGCTCCAACCTGGGCCACGGGAACGAGAAAGTGAAGAAGGCAATTGCCGAGCAGGCGGAGAAACTCCTATACATCGCCCCGGGCTTCGCGTCGAAGCCTGCTGCGTTGCTGGGGGAGAAGCTGGCCGAGGTTGCCCCGGGCGACCTCTGCAAGTCCTTCTTATCCCTGGGCGGGGCGGAGGCGAACGAGGCCGCCGTCAAGATCGCTAGGTTCTACACTGGGGCGCCCAAGCTGATAGCTAGGTTCAGGTCGTACCACGGGGCGACGTCGGCTGCCATCTCGCTGACGGGCGACCCCCGGAGGCACTACGCCCCGCTGACCCCGGGCGTCGTCCACGCCCCCGACTGCTACTGCTACCGGTGCCCCTTCGGCCTGGAGTATCCCGGCTGCGGCGTCAGGTGCGCCGAGTACATCGGGGAGATGATCGAGATGGAGGGCATCGGGAACGTCGCCGCTGTCTTCGTCGAGCCCATAGTCGGCTCAAACGGCATCCTCGTCCCCCCCGACGAGTACATGCCGACGCTCAGGCGGATATGCGACGATAAGGGCGTCCTCCTTGTGGCCGACGAGGTGATGACGGGCTTTGGGAGGACCGGGGAGTGGTTCTGCGTCAACCACTGGGATGTTGTCCCCGACATCATGACTCTCGCCAAGGGCATCTCGAGCGCCTACATTCCCCTCAGCGCCACGATCGTCCGGAAGCCCATAGCCGACTTCTTCGAGGAGGACAACCTCTTCTGTCACGGACAGACCTACGCTAACCATCCCCTGTGCTGCGCGGCGGGGGTGGCGGCCATCGGGGAGTATAAGCGCCTCGATCTCGTGAAGCGAGCCCGCGAGATGGGCGAGGTCCTCGGGAAGAGGCTGGAGGAGCTCAAGGAGGACCACGTCTCCGTCGGGGACGTCAGGGGGAAGGGGCTGTTCTGGGGCATCGAGCCCGTGAAGAACAGGGAGACCAAGGAGCATTTTGCCACCAGGCGCCAGAGGTTCCAGGCCACGACCGTGGGAAGGATGGCATCCGAGGCCTTGGAGAAGGGTGTCTACATCATGACCGTGCTCAACACGATGGTCGTCTCCCCGCCCCTCGTCGTCACAGAGGAGGAGATCGACAAGGGCGTCAGGGTCCTCGACGAGGTTCTCAAGATAGCCGACGCCGAGTGCGAGTAGGCGCTGCCGCCCTCATTCCTTCAGGGACTTGACGAGCCTCCCGACAGCCTCATCTCCCCACCTCTTAGGGTCAGAGGAAGCTATGAGGCTTCTACTCTTCTCCTCGCACACTCTACTAACCTTCTCCACGACGAGTCCGTCGAGCGTATCAGTCCCCGCATGTATTATCACCTTGGAGTAGCCGCCCTTGCTCGCGTACTTGGCCACCGCATCGGATGCGAACTCCAAGGTCTCCCAGTCGAATGGCTCAACGGCTTCGAACTGTGAGAGGGGGTATGTCTCGGCCAGCTCGATAGGGACGACACCGAAGGGAGCCATGTAGAAGCAGATGTGGAGGGCTGAGATGGCTTCCCCCCGGGCTCCCCTCAGCGCGGCCTCCAGCGTCGCGTACTGCCTTGAACCGGAGAAGGGCTTAGCCTTAGGGGCTGCTATTAACAGCAGGTTCTCTCGGTCGACTGAGGGGAGGAACTGGTCCTCCAGCCGGGTCAGATGCCTCGTTATCTCGGGCCTTGCCAGGCCCCCGGAGCCGAAGTAGAACAAGCCCCGACCCTTGTACGAGGAGCTGCCCCTCTCTAGGTCCCCCCTGTACTCGAAGAGCCTCCTAACGGCGGAGGCGAGGGCTGGGTGGGCCATGCTGCGGGCCTCCAAGAGCTCCCAGAGAGTCCCCTCGGCGATGGCCTGCTTCACCGTATCGATCTCCGCCATGGTGACGTGGAGGTTGTGCTCCGCTAGGAGCCTCTCCCTCTCCCCCTTCAGCATCCCCCTGAGCTCCTCGGCGTCCGTGCCCCTGCAGACGGGGCAGGAGCACGGGAGGTGGTCGAGCCCGCCCAGCCTCTTCGTGCCAAGGGGCGTCAGGTAGCGGTCGTCCTTAGCGTAGAGGGCGTACGATGCGGAGTCGAAGAGGTCGCATCCCAGGGCCACGGCGAGGCTGAAGAGCATCGGGTGACCGGCCCCGAAGAGGTGGAGGGGCCTGTTGGGTGGCAGGTTCCTCCTCGCCGCCATGATCATGTCGACAAGGACTGTGAAGCGGTAGTTCTCCATCACCTCCGTCGGGCTCCCCAAGGCGTGGATCTGGTAGGGCATGGCTCCCACCTCCCTGGCTGAGCGCTCCACCAGGTCGATGTGGGCTCCCCCCTGGACGGGCCCCACCCAGAGGGCCCTGTCGCCCTCTATGAGCGGAAGGGCCGACTTGGCCCGTCTCAGTGTCTCCTCCACGGTCCACTCGACCTTGCTCCGGGGGACATCCCAGCCAGTAGGTATGTCAAGTATCACTGCTATGTCGGAGCCTAGCTGCTGCTGGAACCTGATGATCTCGTCAGGAGATGTCTCCACTCCGCCGTAGACGAGGATCTGGTAGGCTCCGGAGTCGGTTACCACGACGCCGTCGTAATCTAGGAGCCTGTGGACGTCGAGCCCCGGCTGGTCCCCGAAGTTCTTCTTGATAATGTAGGAGTTGGTTATGACGATGTCGCAGCCGAACTCCTCTCTCATTCGCCTGGGCGGGATCGCCTGGTAGAGAGGATTGATGACGGGCATGAAGGCCGGTGTCTCGACCATCCCGCTCTTGGTCTTCAGCCTACCGATGCGCCCGAGGATGTCACGGTCCCGCAGCTCGAAGGACATTGTCAGGCAAACAATGGTCCGAGGGATATTTCACCTTGGCGCCATCAGACCATGCATGCCGGGCATGTGCAGAGTTGTAGGGTCAATGGGCTCATCTATATGGCCCTTTTTCGGACTCCTATAGAACGCATATAAAAGGAGGTTGATACGGCGCTATGCTGCCTCGCTTACGAAGCGCTGGTAGATGTCATGGACCCGATCAGCTGCGGGGCCGGTTCCCTCGATGACGCCCGTCTCGTTCACCCTGATCTTATCCATGACCACGATGATGCCGGCGTCCGAGAAGACCCTGATCATATTGGGAAAGACCCTCTCAAGCCTCTCCGCCAGTCCCTCAAGGTTGAAGGGTGTCTCCGTGGCCGAGACCTTTGCGATGGTTGGCCCGTATATGAAAACCCTGTGGATCTTAGTTCCCTGCTCCCCTGCGACGTCCGCGAGGCAGATGCCCATCGTGCTGCTGTCGTACCCAATCAGCATCCCGTCGAAGACCTTTCCGTTCTCGTCCTCGACTCTAACGGGTTTGCCGATGAGCTGGCTGAACTCGTCAAAGAACTTCCTAGTTGCTACGGCGGCCAATTATCCACACCTCTAGGAGACTGAATACTGCAACCTAGTATAAAAATGGAAAACGTTTCGATGCGTTTGGTATTGCCACCTGCCTTATTCCCCCTTGGCCGACCTTTCCTTCATCGCCTGTATCAACTTGACGGCCTCCTGAGGCGAGTCAGTCCTGGCGAGTACCCTCAGGCCGTTCAGGGTAGCCCTGTGGCCACAGTGGGGGCACGCCCTAGTCCTGTGGGCGGTCTTACCCAGGAGGAGTCCGCCGCACCTAGGGCACCTCACTACGACATACAAGGACCCTGACCTCCGAGCAGTTCCTTCGACTCATCATGTCCCAGCCAGTCCACGATTCCGTGCCTGCACGGCTTTTCTCCCTCGATCACAGCCAGCATCTCCTCCACGGTCTCCTCGGGGGACCTGTCGGTTGTGTCTACCTCGCAGACCCTCTCGGGTCCCAGCGACATCAGTGCGTCCACCAGGCAGACGTCGAGGATCTCGGCCTCAACGTTCTCCCTCACCTTCTCCTCGGGGTAGCCCCTCGCCGACAGCTCCTCCTTCAACCTCCAAGGGGCCCTCCTGAGGACGAAGGCCAGGGTGAAGCCGGCTGGTGGTGCGGCTTCGGGGGCGGCATGGCCGTCAAGCACCAAGGCCCCTTTCTCTTCCGCCATAAGCTGATTGAGCCTGCTCCTCAGACGCTCGACGTCCAGTATGACCGTCGCCCTCCGCTCGTCTAATCCGGTGACCAGCCCCTCCTTCACGGCCAGCTCCGAGACATCAACGTGTCTGCCTCCCACTGCCTCGGCGAGCGACCTGGCTACAGTCGTCTTACCGACGCCTGGCACACCGGTCACGATGAAAACCTGTCCCGTTGCCCCCATTATCGTCCTCTATGCCTTTCCAGGGAACGGTGTAGGCTTAAGGATTTTTTCTCCTGCCAGATAAAGATATTTTTACCAGCGTTCTTGTGGTCAGTCTCGTTCCTCTTCGTCCTCGGATTTTGGCCTGTTCGTCCTCCATATGTCGCCCAGCGTCCTGCCGGTGGTCGGCCTAGACGCGGCTGGGGCGGCCGTTGGCTCCTGTACCTCGAGGATGTCGACCCCGAGAGCGTTCCTTATCTTCCTAACGAGCTTGCGGTCCGGGTTCAGCTCCTCCTTCTCCAGCTTCTTGACGACGGACTCCTTCTCCCCTATCTTACGGGCGAAGTCCTCGACCGTCATCCTCATCTTCTGCCTGGCCCTCCTTATCTTGGCCCCATAGTCCTCCACGAGCTCCAGGGTCTCGGCGGCCTCAACGTCGCTCCTCGGGCGCCTCGGAGCGGGCGGCCTCCGCTGCCGCATGGGCAAACTGGTCGCGGTTGGATCCCATGAGGCGGAGCCGAACTTGGCGCAGCGGCCGCACACGGTCATCTTACCTCCCTCTATTATCCTGTAGTAGGGCTGACCCCTGATCTCAGCCCCGCAGACCTCGCAGCGCATCGTAGTTCACCAATAGATGTTGGGCGAATCCGCTATAAATGCTCAGCGCCTAGAGGTGAAGTGATGGAACCAGACCTGGGGCGCATAAGGGGTATAGCGGACTACCAGTTCGGGCCGGGATGCGGAGCCGCCCTCTTCCCAGACGAGGTCTCCCTTGAGTACTCTAAGAACACAGGCAGGCTCAGGTTCATCCGCTTGGAAGGCGTCCTACTGGCGTCCCTTAGGGCGAGGGACAGCCTCTTCGCCCTGACGATAGCGGGGGCCGAGAGGCTTGTGTCTGGAGTCAAGGACCTCGGCTGTACCGTCACGGTGCAGGACGACGTGGCCGAGTTCATATCCCAGGGCCGGAATCTCTTCGCCAAGCATGTCGTTTCCGTCGGTAACGGCATCAGACCTGGGGACGAGGTTGTGGTGTTAGACTCGAAAGGGGGGGTCCTAGCCGTTGGGCGGGCCCTCCTGAATCGTGAGGAGATGCTCGCCTTCGGCGTAGGGGTAGCTGTCAAGATCCGACGGGGTAGAGACTAGGGTCACTGACACCTACTTCGCGTATTTGTCTAAGAGCTTATACTTGCTCCTCAACTCGCCGCTTTTGAAGTGGGCAACCCTATTCACGGAGTCGTTGGCCTTCTCTATCTCCCTCGCTTCGTCGGCCAGCTTGGCCGCCTGCCTCAGTAGCTCGTGAGCCGCGGCGATGATGGGTAGGTAGTTTTCACGACCCTCTGTCTTGAAGCAGCCCTCCGTGTCCAGTGCCGCCACCCGTCTCGCGGCCTCAAAGGCCGCCATCGCCTTGGCGTGTGCGTAGGGGTTCTGGAGACCGCTGTACTCCAGGGCCACGTTCTTGTCAACGACGACCTCGGGGAGCACGGGGGTCTCCCCCTTCTCTATTTGCTCTATGACTTTGTCTATCTCGGTGTGGAGCGCGCGGAGGACGCCGGTTATTGCCAGGACCTTCAGCGCGTCGCCGTTGAAGATGGCCATCTCGACCGGGTCGAGGAAGTCCCTCTTAGCGCCGATCATCGGGTCGCCGTATAGGACTATGTAGCCTATGCCCTCGTCTGGGAGCTTCCTAGCCGCCTTCCTAGAGGGCTCGTCGGAGACCACTATGATGGGCTTACCTGTTTCCTTGACGATCTCCCTGGCCTTTGAGGGACCCGAGAGACCCGCGTTTGGGGATATTATTACGTAGAGATCGCTCGGTATGGACGCAGCGATCTTGGCGGCGTCCACGGCCTCTTCGTCCTCCATCTTGCAGCCGGAGGAGACGACACGTACGGAGACATTGTTCCTAGCGGCCCTCTCGTCTAGGAGGGCGTCTATAAGAGTCGTTGCGCCTATGTAGCCTGTCTTCAGGATAGTAACCTTAACCATTTTCAATCACTGCTATCCTTCTCCGTCAATCAAACTATTAAAATAATCCTTCCCTATCACCTTGATAGATCAAACATGGCTATACCACCCGATATTGAGATAGCACAGGGTGCGAATCTCAAGCCTATAACCGAGATCGCCAACAGCCTCGGCCTGTCCGGGGACGACATCGAGCCTTATGGCAAGTACAAGGCCAAGATCAGCCTCGAGGTGATGAAGAGGCTGGAGGATAAGCCGGACGGCAAGCTAATCATCGTTACCGCGGTCACCCCCACAAGGACCGGCGAGGGGAAGACCACGATGGCGATCGGCCTCGCCCAGGCGATGGGGCATGTAGGTAAGAAGAACATCGTCGTTCTACGCCAGCCCTCCCTGGGTCCTGTCTTCGGGATCAAGGGCGGTGCCTGCGGAGGTGGCTATGCTCAGGTCCTCCCCATGGAGGACATAAACGTCCACTTCACGGGCGACCTCCACGCGATAACCGTCGCCCACGACCTGCTCACGAGCCTCATGGAGAACCATATCTTCAGGGGGAACAAGCTGGACATCGACATGCACAGCATCCTCTGGAAGAGGGTTCTTGACATTGAGAGCAGGTTCCTGAGGAACATTGTCGCGGGTCTCGGCGGGGACATGGGAGGAGTCCCGTACGAGACTGGTTTCGAGATCACGACGGCTTCTGAGATAGCCGCCATCCATGCCATCGCCAATGACTTTATGGACCTGAAGAGGCGGATGGGCGAGATCACCGTCGCCTACAACAATGGCGGGCAGCCAGTCAAGGCGTCGGAGCTGAACACCGTAGGCGCGATGGCGATCCTGATGAAGGACGCCGTCAAGCCGAACCTTGTCCAGACGCTGGAGAATACCCCTGCCATCATTCACGGTGGGCCTTTCGCTAACATCGCGCACGGCTGCCCAAGCCTGATCGGCATCAAGACGGCCCTCAAGCTGGCCCCCTACGTCATCGTGGAGCCCGGTTTCGGCGCCGACCTCGGGATGGAGAAGTTCTGCGACATAGCAGCCCGTGCCGGGGACCTGAAGCCCCACCTGGTCGTCATCGTCGCCACTATCAAGGCGCTGAAGCACCACGCAGGGGTTAAGTACAGGGACCTGAAGGAGCCCAACGTCGAGGCCGTGAAGAAGGGCATGGTCATCCTGAAGCAGGAGGTCGAGAACGCGAAGAGGTTCGGGATAAGGCCCGTAGTATGCATGAACCACTTCTACACGGACGCCCAGGAGGAGTGCGACGCGGTCCTTGAGTGGTGCAAGGAGTACGGGGTACCCGCCGCCTTCACAGACACCGTTCTGAAGGGCGGACCCGGCGGCACGGAGCTAGCAGAGCTAGTCCTGGAGGAGCTGGAGAAGCCCTCGGACTTCCATTACCTCTACCCCCTGGATATGCCCGTGGAGGAGAAGATACGGAAGATCGCCACCGAGATGTACGGAGTCGCAGACGTCGAGCTCCTACCCGACGCAAGGAAGGCGCTGAGGAGGATCGAGAGGCTAGGCTTCGACAAGATGCCCATTTGCATGGCCAAGACGCCCCTATCCATGACGGATAATCCGCGGATCGCGGGGATGCCGCCCGAGGGGTACGTCCTACCTATAACCAACCTGAAGCCCAGCACCGGGGTCGGATTTGTCGTCGCCTACTGCGGAGACGTCAGCACGATGCCGGCGCACCCCTCGAAGCCCGCGGCCGAGGGCATGGACATCGACGACAAGGGCGTCATCACGGGGCTGAGCTGAGATGGCGACCATCCTCAACGGCAAGGAGACATCCGACAGGATAATGGAGGAGCTCCAAGCTGAGGTTGAGGAGCTCAAGGCGAAAGGGGTGGACCCCGCCCTCGCCTTGGTCCTGACGGGAGCCGATAAGTTCTCAAGGCGCTACGTGAGGATGAAGGCTAAGAGGGCCGAGTCCATCGGGATCACGGCCCACATGCACCACCTGGAGGAGACGACGACGGAGGAGGTCGTGGAACTCGTGAAGAAGCTGAGCGCCGATCCCTCAATCCACGGCGTCCTCGTGCAGCTGCCGGTGGCAGAGGGCCTCGACGAGCTAGAGATCGTCACAGCCATCGACCCAGACAAGGATGTGGATGGGCTGACTCCCTCCACCCTCGGCAAGATTCTGATGGGTGATGATGCTTTCCTACCTGCTGGCGTCGAGGCTATAATGGAGCTCTTCAGGCGCTACGACTTGGACCCAGAGGGGAAGCACTGGGTCATCGCGGGCTCAACCAACTGGCTTGGGAAGCCCCTGATAGCCCTGCTGGCCAACATGGACGTGAGGGTCACCTTCTGCGGGAAGGACGATCCGAGCATGCCGGAGCTCGTGAAGGAGGCGGATATCCTCTGCACCGAGCTCTTCTCAAAGCACGCTGTCACGGTCGACATGGTCAAGGAGGGAGTAATAATCATCGACAACGGTAATAACTACGAAGGCAAGAAGGTCTTCGGTGACGTCGACACGGAGGCCGTCTCCGAGGTGGCCAGCGCCATTACTCCCGTACCTGGTGGGGTGGGTCCCCTACTCATAACGATGCTTCTCCATAACACTCTGAAGGCAGCCAGATCAAGCCTTTAAAAATCCCTTTTACCTTTATTTCTAGAGGTGGATTGCTTGTCGAGAGTCAGCTCAAGGCGTGCACGCAGGATGATGAAGCAGATGGGCCTCAAGATGGACGAGATTAACGACATCGAGCGCGTTATCCTCCAGGGGCCGAAGAGGGAGATCGTCATCGAGGGGCCAGTGGTGACCTCCATCAATATGCAGGGGCAGAAGATGTACCAGGTGACCGGGGGAAAGGAGACAGAGCAGGCCCTTGAGGAGCATGTGGAGATACCCGAGGAGGACGTACTCCTCGTCGCCCAGCAGGCGGGGGTCAGCATGGAGCGGGCGAAGGCGACGCTAGAGGACGCGGGGGGAGACCTCGCCAGGGCTATCCTCATGCTCACCACGGGGTGATTCTCCTCGGATAGCACCCCAAGATTAAAGTGGGCTTGATCCCACCGAAGGGGGAAGGGAACTGGCGCTCACGGTAAGACGTAGCAGAGGCATCGTCGTCGAGTACGGGCGACAAGGGGTCATCTTCGACCCCACCTACAACACATCCCCCTACCCCGCTTTCGTATCCCACGCCCACGCGGATCACGCGGCGGCCTTCAAGTACCCCGAAATGATCAAGTATTCCACGGAGCCGACCTACAGACTCTTAGAGGTAATGGGGTGGGGCTACCTGGACAACTGGAGGCCTATCTCCCTTGGGGAGAAGATGAAGGTTGGCGACATGGAGATCACGGCCCATAACGCTGGCCACGTCCTGGGCTCCGTTCAGTTCGAGGTGGCTACCCCAGAGGGGACGATCCTCTACACCGGGGACTTCGACATGGGGAACAGCTACACCATGGAGTCGGCCAGACCGATGAGCTGCGACATCCTGGTCATAGAGTCAACCTTCGGGGCGCCCATGTTCAAGTTTCCCAAGAGGAGTGAAGTGTCTCTCGACATGGTTAGGTGGGCGCTCATGGAGGCTTTGCCGGCTGGCAAGGTGCCAACCTTCAGGACGGACTCCATTGGCAACGCCCAGGAGGTAATCTCCGTCTTCAACAGGATGACCAAGCTCCCCGTCGTCACCGCGAAGAGCGCCACCAAGGTGAGCGATATCTACAGGCAGTACGGATTCGACCTCGAGTACGTCGACGCAAGCTCCCCTGAGGGTCGAGATCTGCTGGAGGGCGGTAGGTGCGCCCTGGTCACTCCGAAGGGATCCAAGCTCATCGGCGACAATCTGGAACCCGCCCTCGCCTCGGGCTGGGCTGTGATGATGAGGAATAGGGGGACGGCCTTCCCCCTAAGCGATCACGCCGACTTCAGGGCTCTTCTCAGCTTCATCAGGCGCTGCCACCCCAAGAGGGTTCTCACCTTCCACGGAGGCAAGCTAACCAAGGGTTTCGCCGACTACGTCCGCAGGAGGTTGGGTATAGATGCGAAGCCCCTGACTAGCCGGGAGGAGACTCTCATGGGACCCGTCACCCGGGGTGAGATCCGGATGAAGGCGTGCTACGAGCAGATGCTCAGGTCGGTCCGTATACCGGGCTTCGAGTACACCTCCCCCTGGCTCATGAAGGAGATGGCCCGTAGGGGCTTCACGAGGGGCGAGACCGAGGCCGCCCTCAGACACCTTCTGGAGAGGAAGGTCTTCATCGAGACTTCGTCAGGCGTTAAACTCGCCTAGCCGAGAGACGAGTTAAGAACCCAATTATCGGTTAAAATAGGAACGGTTAAGTTTAACGAACGCATTCTATCTCTGTCCCCCCAGGAGGTCGGTGGGCCTCGGGGAAAGGATCCGAGCATGGCCTGTTCCGGGAGTTCCGGAACATTGGAGAAGCTGTGCTCGTGTCGTGCGTAGAATTAGGTTAGACAAGAGATGGTTAATCTTCGTTTCATGGGGGGAACCCATGAGGTAGGCAGGAACGCGGTCCTGCTGGAGTCAGGAGGCACCAACCTCCTCCTCGACTACGGCGTAAACATCGGCGAAAAGCCGAACTTCCCGGGACACGTAAGGGCCAGGGACCTGAATGGCATCATAGTCTCCCACGCCCACCTAGATCACTCGGGAGGTGTCCCCCTCTTCTATCTATCGGAGCGGAAACCTTGGTTCGCGACCCCGGTTACCACTGAGATAGTCAGGATACTGATCAGGGACATGATCAAGCTGAGCGGGTACTTCCTCCCCTTCGAATACATAGAGTTCGACTCCATGCTCAAGGAGAGGAAGGACCTCCCCTATAGGAAGAGCGTGAAAGTAGGGGGCGTCGATTTCAGCTTCCTGAACGCCGGGCACATCCAGGGGAGCGCCATGGTCGACCTGAAGGCCGAGGGCAAGAGGATACTCTACACTGGGGACATCAACACCGGAGAGACACGGCTGACCCACGGCGCCACCGCCCCCAAGCATCGTTTGGACGCCGTGGTCATAGAGAGCACATACGCCAACACAGACCACGCTGATAGGAAGGAGATCGAGCATTCCTTCGTGACCGCCATCAAGGAGACCCTCAGCAAGGACGGTAAGGTCCTCGTCCCCGCCTTCGCTGTGGGGAGGAGCCAGGAGATGCTCTGCGTCATGAACGCCCACAGCCTGAAGGCGAAGGTCATAGTCGACGGAATGGCCCGGGCCGTAAACCAGATCACCCTCGACTACCCCGACTACGTGAAAACCCCGAAGACCTTCACGAAGGTCATCAACGGGACGAGGGCGATCACCGGCTGGAGGGACAGGCGCCAGGCGGCGAGGAGGTCCGACGTGATGGTGGCGCCCTCCGGAATGCTCCAGGGGGGCACGGCAATGCACTATATGGACAGGCTCGCACTGGACGAGAGGAACGCCGTTTTCCTCGTGAGCTTCCAGGTGCCCGGCACCGGCGGCGCTAAGCTCCTAGAGACCGGCTACTTCCCTATCAAGAAGGTGGAGCAGGAGGTGAAAGCGAAGGTCCGACACTTCGACTTCTCCTCCCACAGCGGGAAGAGCCAGCTCGAGAACTTCCTCAGGAGCCTCAAGGGCAAGCCAGACGTCTACGTCATCCACGGAGAGCCCGAGAACTGCGAGTCCCTCGCACAATTCGCAAGGGACGAGCTCGACCTCAACGCCACGGCCCCCAACGAGGGAGATGAGTTTAAGGTCTGATTACATAACCACATTTTCCTGGGCCTTCCTCCGTCTGTGTCGGTAAGGTTTAAATTCATCTTATCGTGGAAATACAAGATTCCTCAAGGTGCTTATTTCGTGGCTTAGAAGGCCAATTCCCTGCGATCCCTCATGAAAGGGAATATACTCGTTCTCACGGTGAGCAGGGTCATCTGGAGCGTATCGGGCTCCATAGTATACCCGTATATGTCCCTCTACATCCTCGAGCTTGGCGGGAGCAAGCCCCAGATCGGCCTTGTCAACGCTGTCGCCGGCATCGCGGGGATGTTCCTTTATCCAGTTGGAGGGTACATAGCCGACAAGTCGGGTCGGGCGAAGCTTGTGGGGGTGTCGATGTTTCTCTACGCCTCCAGCTTCCTGCTCTTCGTCTTTGCCCCCAGCTGGCAGTGGCTGGCAGTCGGTATGGCGTACCAGCAGCTGGTCCTCTTCTACATGCCCGCCCTTAATGCTATCATGGCAGACTCCATACCAGTTGGGGCCAGGGGGAAGATTCTATCCCTCACGATGGTGATACCCGAGGCCGTGAGGATATTCATACCGTACATTGGGGGATGGCTCATCGCTATCTACGCGCTCCAGAGCGCCATGAGGATAGGCTATGCCCTAAGCTTCGTTCTTGCCGTGGTCATCGCTTACATGAGGTTGAGGTACCTTAGGGAGACAATCGAGAACGGCAGCGGGATCGGAAGGGACATCATCGGCATCTTCAGAGAGTCATACAGGGACATACTGAGCTCCATCAGGTGGGTCTTCGAGAACCTGAGGGGCTACGCCCTGGTGACCGTCCTCCTCACGTTTATAAACGCAATCGTCCAGCCCTTCTGGACCGTATACGGGAAGGAGGTCATAGGCCTCTCAGCCTACTCTTGGGGAAGCATCCTACTCATCGCCGGCCTCACGAAGACGCTGTTCAGCATGGGCGTGGGCAACCTAGTCGACAGGTGGGGGCCCAAGCGGTGCATGCTCATCGGGTTCGGGATCGCAGTCCCCTCCATCGGAGCCTTCATCCTCTCCCAGAACTTCATGCAGACGGCGGCAGTCTATATCGTACTCGTTCTAAGCAACGCCTTCATCTGGATATCGACAAATGTCCTCCTCGCAGACGCGATACCCAGGAGCACCCGGGGGCGAGTCATAGCGACCCTCGGCCAAGGGATAGGCGTCGGCGTTGGCGGCGGAGGATACGCCCGCGGATTCCTACTCTTCATGCCTGCGACACTGGGATCGATAATGGGTGGTTACATCTACGAGTTCAGCCCATCCCTCCCCTGGATGATACAGGCCACCATCCTGACCCTGAGTATGATCCTCGCCTTACTTCTCGTAAGGGAGCCAGAGAGGGCAGAGGTCTGATCCGAAAAGCCTATTATCAGGTCCCCCATTCAAATGGATACCGTGCCTGGTGGACGAGATGCCCAAGGAGATATTTGACCCCGACGAGTTCCTCACCCTGTCAGAAAAGGCCTCCAAGTGCCTCGTGAAGAGGCTGGACAACGAGACCAAACTAAAGCTCAGGACCTCGAGATACCTCTACACCATCAAGCTCGACTCCTCTGAGGCGGACGAGCTTCTGGCAAGGATCCAGTGCGCCAAAGAGGAGCTATAGGGCGGCTGAATTCAATATCCTCAGGCCCTCGTGGGTGGCATCATTGACGGAGCGCCCTTGGGAGTAAGGTATAATTTTTAGTTCTTGGATCGATCTCTGCAAGGTGAAGTTGGTTGCCTTACTGTAAGAACTGCGGTGCTGAGATCTCCCAGAGCGCCGCCTTTTGCCCCGTATGCGGGGCCAAGGTTGAGGTTTCCCAGGGGCTGGTCCTCGCGAGCTGGGGTGAGAGGTTTATCGCCTGGATCATCGACATGATCCTCCTGAGCATCGTGCTCGCATGGTTCCGCCTCCCGGGGTTCGGCTGGATGCCGAGAGTCTGGGGCGGGATCATCCCCCACTGGGTCCCCTTTGTCGAGTTCGGCTTCAACAACCTCGTCTACTTCCTATACTGGACCTTCATGGAGGGGACCTACGGCCAGTCGGTGGGCAAGATGGCAGTCAGGATAAGGGTGGCGGATCTGGACGGCAATCCGATCGGCACGACCACCGCTGCGGTGCAAAGCGTCGGTAAGGCGTTCCTACTGCCACTGGACTGCCTCCTCGGCTGGTTCCTCTATTCACGGAGGCAGCAGAGGCTCTTCAACTACCTGTCCGAGACCGTGGTCCTGAAGAAGCTCAGGTAGGGCCCAACCTCCTATCCTCATTTTACCGACATAGTTATCTACAGCATTCTGAATGAAGGATACATAATCATTTTTCTTACTTCATATTCTAACACTCTCTCATTAATTACCATCTGAGCGCATAAATCTTCTACATTTATAAGACTCCTTTATGACATGCATATAATTCATGGGGATGTTGTGGGATGAACTCCGTTGAGAAGATGGATGTCCTCGACCTGATAATCGAGACCCTCAGAGATCACGAGAAAACCCTAGACGAGCTGACGGCGCGCCTCGAGTTTTGCCTTGGCGATGGCCGTGTGAGTAGTATTGCTACCCCCCGGACTCTGGGAGAGGGCCCCGACTATAAACAGTGGCGATGACAAGGATGGGGTGCAAGGTTAAGACCGTGACCCGCTCCGAGGCCATTCAGCATATCCTGAAGAGGTATGAGTGTCCCAACATAATGGAATGCGGGGCCTCAGTTACTATGCAGTTCTTCAGCCGGCTGTGTAAATCGCCCAACTATATTAACTGCCATCACTTCGCCAAGAAGATGGGGGAGCTAAAGTCTCCTGTGGAGTGGCTCCAGATGCTGGCGGTCATGGAAGGCAGGGAGAAAGCCCCCATAACCGGCGAACAGCTGGCCTCGGTCGACTTCCGTCGGGGTTAGATGTTTCCCTTTTGTAAAAAAATATTAATAAGTACTGTATTATAGTTAAAGCACGGTCACTTTTTATATTAATACATTACATTAATTGTTACATGCCGGTATTCAAATTCGATCCGGAGAAAGCGGGTCTGAGGAAGACTCTTAGGGAGTACGAGGAGCTGGCCCTCAGATACATCTGGTCGGTTGGCGAGGAGGGCGCGGGCTCGGGGAACACCTGGAACGCTGTGAACGAGAGGCTCGGGGAAGACAAGAGGATATCCAGGGCATCGATCATCTTCTTCCTGAACAGGATGGTCGATCAGGGCGTCCTAAATTTCAGGGACGCCACAGGGAAGGGAGGACACCACAGGATCTACTACCCCAACCTAGATGAGAGGGGCTACAAGATGTACATCGTCAAGACGCTGTATGAGAGCGTAGCCAGGGACTTCCCGGATGTCACAAAGGAAGTTCTATCCAAGATCTCCAAGTAAATCCGAACCCCAACTATAAGGGTCGGGACCCGTTTGTCGGGTCCGGGTAACGAGGAAAATTTCAACTTCTCAGGAATTGTCACGAAAAATTAAAAAAACTTAAAAAAAGTTGATGAAATGTTTATATGTGGTTAAAACTCTCAGCCTGAGGGATACCCTGCCCGAGTATCCGAAGGTCATTGTCGACGGGGACGTGATCGTGATCGTCAGCGAGGATGGAGATAGGATGATATGGGACTGGGAGCCTGACAAGACCGACGCCGAGAGGGTGGCCGAGGAGATCGAGATCGGCCTCAAGTCAATCTTCTACGTAAGGTCGAGGCTAATAGATCTTCTAAGCGATGTCGTAGACAGGCTGACGGCCTTAGATGTTCCATACGAGATGCTGGACTGGGTAATAGACGACGCCTACAACGATGTGAATCGAAACCTCCCCTGCCTAATTGAGAGGCTCAAGTCGCGGTAAAGAACCGGTGAGCCCTCAGCCTATAAAATTATGCTCCAATTGAGATGGTGCCGTGCAGGAGCCTCACTTTCACCCAGGACTTGCCTCCGCCTATGTTCGTTAACCTTAAATCCGAATCAACGACTCGGCATTCTGAGGATTAGGATGGAAGTCTTTGAATCGGTGAAGGACCAGATGGGCCCCTGCGGGATCGTCTGCGGTCTCTGCGACCTGGGGAACGGAAACGTCGCAGGCAGCGCTAGGAAGGTGAAGGAATACCTGCAGAACTACGGCGTCTCCCAGTGGGCGCCCCTGATGCCGGGAGGCTCTGAGATCCACTTCGACCAGTTATTCAGTTCCCTCGACTGGGTGTCCGCGTCCGTCGGATGTCTCGGTTGCGAGAGGGGCGGAGGCCCCCCAGACTGTACTATAAGGAGTTGCGCCAAGGAGAGGGGGTTCGAGATCTGTTCCGACTGCCCAGACCTAGAGGGATGCGACAAGTTCGACTGGCTGGGGTCCACTGATACCATGAAGACCAAGCTTAAGGAGTCGAAGGGCAAGACGAAGCAGATACTCATCGGCGAGGTCCTAGCGAAAACCCAGTAACCCCACACCTCTTTTTCACTGTATGAAATATCGGATTAAACACCCTGATTCTAAGGGCAAGCCTATGGCCCTCTTCAAGAGGTAATAAATTAATATCTCCCTGGGGCGTATAAGTGGGATGCGCGGCCGTGGTCCAGCCTGGTAAGATTTCTGCCTGCCACGCAGACGACCCGGGTTCGAATCCCGGCGGCCGCACCAAACA
>SMTZ1_10000214_pt1 | contig 61073 bp, 61 predicted proteins | sample DeeMarSWOR136_30_FD_25667 | JGI IMG/M metagenome (IMG submission 25667) | reverse complement strand
CCACTTCTACCGGCTGGTGAAATTCATATTCAGTTTGTGTGGTAGCGCCTTCCTTTTCCTCCTCAACAGGCAGGACACAGTCAACTAGGGCTAACTCAAGAGGTAAGGTAGAGTAGTTATCAAAACCAAGCTCAAGCTGACCAAAGAGCTTGACTGCCTTCAATATCTGAGGAAGAGAAGCTTTAGCGGCTAAATCCTTCAGTTCAGCTATTTCCTCGATAGTAAAGTCTAAAGCTTCGTCAGAGCCGGTCTTTATCAGCAGAAGTCCTCTAAGGTATTCTACCAGCTCCCGATTGAATTGCTTTAAATCCAGACCGTCGCTGTTAACACTGTTTATGGTTGTCATCCCGGCAGAAATATCGTTATTTATGATGTGTTTTACCAGGTCTTTAGCTCGCCAGTCCCCGGTGATGCCCAGCATAGCCTGAACCTGACGGAGTTCAATTTCGGAGTCATAGTAGGCGGTCAACTGCTCCAGCAGGTTTTCGGCGTCTCGCAGACTACCGGTGGCGAACTTAGCAATAAGCCGTAGACCCTCTGGGTCTATGTGAATGTTTTCGGCACTACAAATATGGGTTAGTTTTGAAACTATATCTGCCTGGGGGATGCGCCGGAAATCAAAGCGCTGGCATCGTGACAGAATTGTGGGCAGGACTTTATGGACTTCGGTGGTGGCTAGAATGAAGATAATATGGGGTGGTGGTTCCTCGAGGGTCTTGAGCAGGGCATTGGAGGCTTCTTTGGTAAGCATATGGACTTCATCTATGATATAGACCTTATAGCGAGCTTGGTTTGGAGCATAATTGACCCTCTCACGGAGGTCTCGGATTTCATCAATACCCCGATTACTGGCAGCATCGATTTCTATGACATCTAAAGCCCTACCTTCAGTTATTGCCTGGCAGATGTGGCAGGTATTACAGGGCTCACCCTTGCCGTTGGTAACACAATTCACTGCCTTAGCTAAAATGCGCCCGGTGGTGGTCTTACCGGTTCCCCGAGGACCATAGAAAAGATAGGCATGAGCTACACGACCACTAGTGAGGGCATTGCGTAGTGTTTGTGTTACCTGTTCCTGCCCAACTACCTCAGCTAGAGTTTGGGGACGCCACTTACGATAAAAGACTTGAGGAGCCATCTTTGTCTGGTTTTATTATACTCTTATTGGCTGTTTTCTAAAAGGGGGTTGTGCTCATTCGGTACTTTGGTGATATAGCTATCTTCTTTCAAGGTTATGGAACGTGGTAAATGTTTTCTTCTGGTTCGTCATTAAGGGGAATGCCATTGCCAGTCCTTCACCCTTTGGTGAAGAATAAAGGATGTGGCAATACCACGCCTTCCCCACTCCTCCGAGATTGCTTCGGGGCTCTACCCCTCGCAATGACGAGATGGAACATTATTGGAGGTTACTTTAGCACTTTGTGCTTCGTAATGACATAAAAAAGGGAACGGTAGTGATAAATAAAAGCCAGCTTTATTAAGTTTAGCTACCTATATAAAGCTGGCAATTAAAGTTGGCTAATTGATTATAGTAGTGAGGGTAAATCCTTTGATGCCTCGTCTATTCCTCCAATTTTACGCTCAATATCTTCTTCTCTCTCTTTAATCTCGTGGACAAAGGTGGTTGATTCACTATAGTATTTCCTGACCTTTTCCACTTCGCTAAGTTCAGACAGGATTACAGTTACATCCATCAGTCCTTTTTCCCTGGGGTAATCACCATTCCTTATTATGGCCTCTGGGAGTATGCTTTTTAGATAGTCTCCAAGTTCCTTGACCAGGTCCATATTCATTTCTTTGGCTGGGGCAGAGAGAAGATATAGCGCCCTGTGTGAATCTGCAGGGTTGCATCTGAGTGATAGCTCACTTATAGCTTCGTCCATTGCCTGGATCCCCTTGTGGGTTTCGGTGCTTTTCCCCCTGAAATTACGTCCTTTAAAGGGGAGATTAAATAACGAAATTTGTGATTTACCGTAGCCCATCACTGTCCATCCTACCAGGGTCTGCATAATGTCTCCGGCATCAAGCATTCTTGCCCCGATATATTTGCGCTTTTTCTCCTCGCCAGCACAAAGTAGATTATAGAATGGTTCAACTATTAGAGCATTAATTTGAGCCAGGTTGTTTCTAAGTGAGAAATCCTTCCTAACATACCTTTGATTGTCAATAAGAATTACTGCATCAGCCGCTGCATTTATAGATTTAAGACATGTAGCTGAGTTATAGATAGTTCTTTCCTCTGTCGTCTCTTCATGCTCAAAGGGGAGGATAATAAGATTATATACCGGTTTATCCATATAGCGCTCTTTTATGTATTGTGTCATTATTGGTATTGCCCCTGAGCCAGTACCACCAGCAGCACCGGCAATTAGTAAGAAGGCATCTGACTCAAAGAAGTGCGGGGCAGTTCTTATAGCGTCTATAACCTTATCGCCGTCTTCTCTAGCTATTTCGGCTCCCAGTTCATTTATCTTACCTACGCCATGACCACCAGTCCTTCGACCTCCGATGAGGATTCTATGCTGGTAATCAGGTTTAATATAAGATAGCCCACTTAAATCGGCAGCATCTGTGTTTACAGCAAAATCACCAGTAATTATCTCAATCCCACGCATGCTGCGCGCCCTTCTATTTAGTCGGGCAAACTCATCGGCAATCCTACTGCCGCATTGTCCAAAACCTATGACCACTAATTTCATTTCTCACCTCAGTATTAAATAATTTTGTTATTTTAAGCATACCTATATGATAATGTCAATCTTTATTACAACAGGAACCCTTATTGCTAGTTATAGCCCTTTGTCAACCATGTAAGCGGCGAGGTCAGCTAAGCGGCAACTATAGCCCCACTCATTATCATACCAGGCAAGCACTTTGACCATATTGCCAGCAATGACCATAGTGCTAGGCGCGTCAACAATAGAGCTAGCCGGATTACCCTTAAAATCCGTGCTTACTAGCTCATCCTGGCAATACTCCAAGATTCCGACTAAAGCTCCCTCAGACGCTGCCTGGAAAGCCTGGTTGACTTGTTCTACGGTGACCTCTTTGTCTAAGTCAGCGACTAAATCAACAACAGAAACCATAGCTACGGGGATTCTGAAGGCTAATCCGTGAAGTCTGCCTTTGAGTTCGGGAATAACCTGGGTTACTGCTTTGGCAGCACCGGTAGTAGTGGGGACAATGTTCATAGCTGCGGACCGAGCTCGACGTAGGTCACGGTGAAACATATCCAGGAGTCTCTGGTCGTTGGTATAGGCATGAATGGTGGTCATTAACCCCTTACTTACTCCGAAGTTTTGATGCAATATCTTGACTACAGGGGCAATGCAGTTGGTGGTGCAAGAGGCATTGGATATAATGTTATGCTTATTTGGGTTATACTGGTCTTCATTGACACCGAGGACGATAGTTATATCTTCGTTACGGGCGGGGGCTGAGATAACCACTTTCTTGGCACCACCCTCTAGGTGAGCTGCTGCCTTGGTGGCATCAGTGAACAACCCGGTTGATTCTATTACTATGTCTACGCCGTGGTCCTGCCATGGGATATTACCTGGGTTGCGCTCTGACAGCACCTTTACCTCTTTATCATCAACTATAATTGAATCCTCAGTGGCTTCTACCTTGCCAGGATAGCGACCGTAGGTGCTGTCCCATTTCAGCAGGTGTGCATTAGTTTTAGTATCAGTGAGGTCATTAACAACTACTACCTCAAGGTTACCACCCTGGTATTGGTTGATTGCTCTAAGGGTTAATCTCCCAATCCGTCCGAAGCCGTTGATTCCAATTTTGGTTGTCATTTTATACCTCCTTAGTGCTCGACAGGTTTTCGGCTTGTTTAAGCTATCCTATAATATTTTAGCTTGCTCATTTACTTATAGCTTCAAGCTGTAGAATGCTCCTATGCCGGCAAATCTGGCATTTTCGCCCAACTCGTCTTCTATTCTGAGGAGACGGTTATACTTGGCAGTGCGTTCGGAACGGCAAGGGGCACCGGTTTTAATTAGACCTGTATTCAAGCCTACAGCCAGGTCAGCTATGGTGGTATCTTCAGTCTCACCAGAGCGGTGACTTATGATTGCTGTCCAGCCTGCCTGCTGTGCCAGCTTGATGGCAGCGATTGTCTCGGTAAGTGTGCCGATTTGATTAGGTTTGATAAGTATGGAATTAGATGCTTTTAGGCTGATGCCTTGGCTAAGGCGGTTCACATTGGTAACATAGAGGTCATCGCCAACAAGCTGGACTCTGTCTCCCAATTTTTGAGTTAGAAGCTGCCAGCCATCCCAATCATCCTCTGCCATCCCATCCTCAATACTAATAATGGGATAGTTTGATGCCCACTCAACATAATAATCAACCATTTCGGTGGTACTAAGCGAAGTTCCTTCCCTAGCCAGTATATATTGACCATCTTTATAAAATTCACTGGCTGCCGGGTCTAAGGCGATGAAGCAGTCCTTGCCTGGCTTATAGCCGGCTTTTTCAATAGCTAATAGAATTTCCTCTAACGCCTGTTTGTTTGAGGGTAAAGCTGGGGCAAAGCCTCCTTCGTCGCCGACATTGGTATTCAGCCCTTTATCCTTAAGCACTCTTTTTAGGCAGTGGTAAACGGCGGTGCCTATTTGAAGGGCGTGACTGAAGCTGCTAGCTCCAACTGGCACCACCATGAACTCCTGAAAATCTGTTGAGTTGGCAGCGTGCTTGCCACCATTTAGAATATTCATCATCGGCACCGGTAAGTTATAGGTGGTTGCCTGGCCCAGATAGTGATATAGTGGCATATTGAGGTGGTTAGCCGCAGCGTGAGCCACCGCTAGCGATGTTCCTATAATGGCATTAGCCCCCAGGCGTGATTTATTGTCGGTACCATCGAGCTCTATAAGCTTATGGTCGATAGCTGCTTGGTCAGTAGCTAGCATCCCGATTATAGCGGTAGCGATGTGTTTATTAACATTAGTTACTGCCTGGAGAACGCCCATTCCATTAAACCTGGAATCGTCTCTATCTCGTAGTTCTACCGCTTCATACTTGCCGGTGCTAGCTCCGGACGGCACAGCCGCCCGACTTACAGCGCCATCAGATAGATTTACCTCAACCTCCAGGGTAGGGTTGCCCCTGGAATCTAGGATTTCCCTGGCTTTGATACTATCAATAGTTGACATTACTCTCTCTAAAGGTGAATCTGACCGGGCTACTACTTTGTAGCCAAATCAAGAGCTTTATTCACCGCCTCAGTCGGACTTTGAGCTAGGATTATTGAGTTATCTAGCTGACTATTTCTGGATAACGACCAGGTGTTTAAACCGATAACAGGGATGCCACTTTGCAGAGCGTGGCTTATCTCAGACAGGGTGCCATAGCTGCCCCCAATAGCGATAACTGCCTGAGCTGATTTGACTACGGTAATATTTCTGGCATAGCCTATACCGGTAACTATAGGAATTTGGACATAAGGATTAGCTGCGTGGCGACTATCCCCGGGTAGGATACCGATAGTTATTCCACCTGCTGAATAGGCACCCTTACAGGCTGCCTCCATAACACCACCCAGACCACCGCAAACTAAGATGGCCCCTTGATTGGCTAGCTCACGACCTACTGACTCAGCCAATCGGGTTTCTTCTGCTGAAGGTTCGCTACCACCGATAACGGCGATGAACCTCTTTCTATTCATCATTTCGGAAATCCTTTACTTTGGTGAATATAGAGATTATATCACCTGAGTCTATAGTGTGGCAAAGAATTAGTGGAGAGGTTGTTAAACAACCTCTTTCTTCCTATTCTCTCGCCATAGAATGGAATCTGAGGGGTTCGACCCCGTCCTCCTTTTTTATGGGCTTTGCTTTCGAGCCCTTTGAAGGCTACAAGTGAGGCTTATATAAGGGGAGTGGGTAGGAAAAACAGGCGTAAGTAAATAATCTCTAGTTGTGTTTATTCATAGCCGCTGTCAGACCCTCGGTAAGGAGGCAGAGGATGGCTTCACTCACCCCGGGTATGACCTTAATGAGAGCTTGTTTTTCGTCAGTGGTGAAATCACTGAGCACATAAGCAATAATTTCAGCCTCACTAAATTCAGTGGAGTCCTCGTTTATAACAGGTCGTCCAATACCTACCCGAAGGCGAAGGAAATCCTGGCTGCCCAGTTCAGTGATGATGGAATCAATTCCCTTATGTCCACCAGAACCACTGCCGTAACGGATGCGAATTTTACCCAATGGGAGGTCAAGGTCATCATGTATAACCAGGAGGTCATTGAGGCTGATACTAAATTTACTTATTAGCCGGCTTACCGATTGTCCGCTTAGGTTCATATAGGTCTGGGGTTTAGCTACTACTATCCTATAGCCAGCTACCTCACCGGTGCCAATTCGGGCTTTGCTTTGCTTCTTATCAAATTGGATGCCCTGTGTCCCGGCAAAATGGTTGAGGCAAGTAAAGCCGATATTATGTCGGTTATTAACATAACTACGCCCCGGATTACCTAATCCCACAATTAATTTCATGCTACTTTTACGCTGTTTACCTCGATGAGTTCAACGCTTTGGCTCTGGTAGTTTGTGTCAATATTTGTAGGCTTCACCGATATTAAGGTTATAACACAAAATTCCGGTTGTTGCTAATCCCTAGCCATATCCCGTATCTTATGAACTGGGAGAACGTTTTAAATAATCGATTAGCTTTCTAATAAGCCTCGGACCGCACCCAAACCTCGTAGTCCATTTCCCCAGGAGGTAGTTCGGCTGTCACTTGCCACAACCTCGTTTTTCCGTTGACTCTATCAACAATGGGAAAGAACGGACGGTCATCCTTGAACCCTTCATATTGTTTAATAACCTCATCTGCTAGCTCAGCAATGTCCCAGGCAGTTGCTAAAACCGTGATATCAGGAAACTTGCTCATTAGCAACCTCTCGACTTTATCATAAAAAGCCGACATTCCAACCGCCCCGATTAGGATTCCCCTTGCCGCTCTTAGATTACATTCGGGGGATTGTAGCTCCAAGCCGCCTGCCCGCACCAATCTTCTATCCGATACCAAAACCACGCCGTCTTTACACCAAACCCCAATCATAATGGTTATAACCATGCCTTCTTCTATTATTTCTGCTTCAAAAGGCTAAGGAATTCATCTTCGGTAAGCAGCTTGGTACCTAGAGCCTGGGCTTTGGCTAGCTTTGAGCCAGGGTCGACGCCGACTACCAAGTATGTTGTCTTATTAGTGACACTGCTCCCGGTTGAGCCACCGAGGGCTTCTATCCGTGCCTCGGCTTCCTGTCTGGCGAATGTTTCTAGCTTGCCGGTAACGACAAACTCCATACCAGCCAGGGGCAGCTCTTCTGGCTTAACTGCTTCTTCTTCCAGCCGAACCCCTGCCTTTCTCAACCTTTTAATAATATTACGATTTGCTTCATATTGAAAGAAGGCAATAATACTATCGGCAATCTTGGGTCCGACAGTAGGGATGGACATGAGTTCTTCTCTAGATGCATTAGCTAGTCTGTCTATGCTGCTAAAGTGCTTTGCCAGGAGCTCTGCCATCTCTTCACCAATATGGCGTATACCCAGGGCAAAGATAACTCTTGATAGTGGCGTTTGTTTACTCTTCTCAATGGCATTGAGGATATTGGTTACGCTCTTCTCAGCTATTCTTTCTAATTCAAGAAGTTGCTCCTTTTTCTCTTTAAGGTAGTACAGGTCGGCAACATCTTTGACTATCCTCTCTTTTAACAGCATAGCGCTTTGCGATTTGCCTATTCCCCTAATGTCCATACCCCCACGAGAGACAAAATGCTCTAGTCGCTCTTGAACCTGGGCGGGACAGGCGGCATTAGAACAATAGTACATAACCTCGCCTTCCGGTTTAACCACCTCAGCCCCGCATACCGGGCATGCCGGGCGTTGCTTGTCACTATTAAGAATCTTTTCCAGGAGGCTAAATTCCTTTTCCTGCCCGCTGCGCTTGCTTTTGATGGGTCCTACTATCTCAGGTATCACCTCGCCAGCCCGCTGGACGACAACGGTATCACCGATGCGGATGTCTTTGCGTCTGATGTCGTCCTCATTGTGCAGGGCTGCCTGTTTAATAGTTACCCCTCCAACAGAGACCGGTTTCAATATGGCATAAGGGTTGAGGGTGCCGGTTCTACCCACGCTGATACCAATATCAATTAGGCGCGTAGTGCCCTGAACGGGCGGGAACTTATAGGCTATTGCCCACCGCGGCTCGTGACCGATATTTCCCAGGCGTTCTTGGAGGTCAAGCTGGTTTACCTTGACCACGATGCCATCAGCTTCATAGGGTAGGCTTTCTCTCCTCTCCACCCAGGTATGGTAATATTGTTCAACCTGCTCAATATTGGTAAGTAGGCTATTATTGGGATTTACCTTAAAGCCGAGGGACTTAAGATACTCCATAGTTTCCCAATGAGTTGGGGGAGTTGCTTTGCCTTCAGCATAACCCAGCATATAGATATAGATATCGAGAGGGCGTTTAGCCGTAATACGGGGGTCAAGCTGACGCACTGAGCCAGCGGCGGCATTTCTAGGGTTAGCAAATGGTGGTAGCCCTTCCTTGACCCGTTCCTGGTTTAGTTTAGCAAAGCCAGCTCTGGGCAGGAAGACCTCACCCCGCACTTCAAACCGGGGCGGTGCTTCTTTAGATACTGACAATGGTATGCTCCTGATAATTGTCTGGTTCTGAGCAATATCTTCACCACCAGCTTGCCCGGCAATAATTCCCGTGTCTATAATGAGACTTTTAGAGAAGGGAGGGTAATTGTAGTGGTGGAGAAAACGTTCAGTTTCCTCAGGTACCGACAGTGGAATGCTCCTGATAGTTCTCAGGTTCTGAGTAATATCTTCACCACGGAAGCCATCCCCCCGGGTAGCCCCGGTAGTTAATTGACCGTTAACATAGGTCAAAGATACAGCTAATCCATCAATCTTATGTTCGCAAACAAAGTTAAATTGCTTCTCGCCGGTTAGCTTTAAGGTTCGGGTATACCAGGCTAATAACTCTTCTCGGGAGAAAGCATTCCCTAGGGACAATAAAGGTAAGGGGTGTTCCACTACACCAAAGGCTTCTACCGGAGCTGCGCCAACCCGCTGTGTGGGTGAGTCTGGGGTCAGGAACTGAGGGTGTTGCTCTTCCAGTTGCTTTAGCTCCTTCATTAACTCATCATATTCAGCATCACTAATCTCAGGACTATCCAGCACATAATAGCGATGATTATGGTAGTTAATTTCACCCCTTAACTGTTCTATTCTTTCTTTTACTTTAGCTGAGTCATTCATCTAACACTAGTGGTAAGCTTTTTATATATTATAGTATATAGTTGGGTAAAAGATAAATGGTATAATAAGGTGCATCAGGAGTGATTGAAAATAATAGGGGGGCATTCCAATGGAGTGGATAAAACGAATATTTATATCAATAAGTATATTGGTTCTGGTAGGCGTAGGCAGTTTTGTTCTTTATCGTATCGCCTATTCTGGGGGTGAGACAGCGGGATATGAGAATGGCTATTCTGTGGGTCATGAGGCTGGTATTAGCTTGGGTGAACAGGGTGGCTATGATGAAGGCTATGTTTCAGGTAAACAAGATGGTTATGATGAGGGCTATGACCTGGGCAAAGCCGATGGCTATGAAGATGGCTATGATGAAGGGACGGAAGCTGGCTTGGGACATGGTTATACTTTAAGAGACCCAACTTATAAAGAGGTGGATTCCTTCTTAAGAAAGGATAAAACAAATCTGAATGAATATGTTGAGGATACTTATGTATGTAGTCACTTCGCTAGGGATGTATGTAATAATGCTGAGGCTGAAGGACTCCGCTGTGCTTATGTTAGCTTAATATACGCAGGTGGAGGTCATGCAATAATAGCCTTCAATACCATTGATGAGGGGCTTGTCTACTTTGAGTCGCAAACTGATGAGAGAGCCGAGCCTGTCATAGGTGAACGCTATTATAAGTGTGTAGAGCCTAAGACAGGTTACTATTATGAGAAACCTTCGTTTGATGACACCATAATAGACATTTTGGTTATTTGGTAAAAGGCTTGCCCCTTTCTGTATCATGCGGTAAACTAGGGTTGTCAGTAACTACCTACTTATAGATTTGTTAAAAGAGGGTTAGGAATAAATCGTGGCTGAGCTATCTCCCTTTTGTGCTGTGCGTTATAACCAATCGCTGGTTAAAGACTTATCCGGCGTTATCTGCCCACCATATGACATTATTGACCCACAGTTGCAGCAAGAGCTTTATCTAAGGAGCCAGTATAACTTTGTCCGACTGGAGTATGGACGAGAGTTGCCCCAGGATACAGCTATAGACAATAAGAATACTCGTTCGGCAGTCACCCTTGAACAATGGTTGAAGGAAGGCATTCTTATGGTTGATAAGGTGCCAGCTATCTATCTCCACGACCACTATTTCACTTATCAAGGGAGGGAATATAGGCGTCGCAGTATGGTGGTCTGTGTCAGGTTAGAGGAATGGGATAAGATGGTTATTCGTCCTCATGAGGGTACGCTATCTGAGCCAAAGGGTGACCGGCTGAGCCTGCTATGGGCATGCCAGGCCAATACCAGCCAAGTTTTAGCACTGTTTGAAGACCAGGGGCAGCAGGTCTCATCGTTGTTAACCGCACAGGAGCGGAGTGAACCTATAATCAGTTTAAGTAGTGCTAACGGAGAAAGTCATTGTGTTTGGGCTATCACTGAGTCTGGAGTTGCTAATCAGATATGTAGTATTCTATATAATCAACCGCTCTACATTGCTGACGGGCATCACCGCTATGAGAGTGCTCTTATGTACCAGCGTGAGAGGCGTGCTTGTTCTCCATCAGTATCGGACAGCGCGGCATATAATTATGTTTTGATGGAGCTAGTAGACTTTTCTGACCCCGGGCTCATGATTCTACCTCCTCACCGGCTGGTTCGTGGTGTCTCAAAATCAACCCTGGATGGGTTGATGGCTGGCCTGAGGTCATTCTTTGAAATAGAGGAATTGCCATTAACTGCGTCTGATGTTTGGCGGCAAGTTGATGATTTATTGACCGGTGAGACAAATGAGGTTAGGCTAGCCCTTTTTGGACTGGAAGCAGAGCATCTTTTTGTACTGAGGTTGCGTGACTTGGTTAAAACCAGCCAGATGATGCCCTACTTTCATTGTGAAATGTATAAGAGGTTAGATGTTAGCATTGTTGACCATATCATACTAGAGAAGCTACTGGGACTGAGTGGTGGCAGGGAGGAGGCAATCCTGGGCTACAGCTATGATAAGCAAGATGCGGTAAACAAGGTATTAGACCAGGAATACCAGCTAGCCTTTCTATTAAAGCCCATTAAGTCAGGGGTGATTAAAGCCATCGCCGATGTCGGTGACCGGATGCCCAGGAAATCAACCTACTTCTATCCCAAAGCACCGGCGGGATTAGTTTTCCATCGCTTGGCTTAAGAGGTAAAACTCTGCGCTTGAAATAGAGCTTCTTAAGCGAGAGTGCACATGGGGTCTGAATTAAACCAACTCTCCGTAGCAACTTTTGCTCTAACTCGACATCCGATGCACACATGACTGTAAGAGCACGTACCGCAGGCACCTACTAACTCCCGGGGGTTTCTGAGCTTTCTGAGCCATTGAGAGCTAACCGTGTTCCCCCAGATCTCACACAAACTGCTTCTTCTAACATTCCCCAGATTAATATCGGCAAAAGCGCAAGGACGCACAGAACCATCCTCCATGACATGTAAGGTTTCACCAATCGAGCATAGAGGTCGCTTGGGGATGGAAATCCCCTCTTCGGTGGATATCCTCACATAGATGGGCTCATAAACGGAAACATGCGTGTGCAGGGATGAGTCTATCTCACTCATCGGAATCGCAGCCCACTCTCTGGCAAGCTTTCTTAACAATGACTCATATGCAAAAGGATTTGGTAAGAGAGCAAAAGAAGCTTGGCCTACCGGTACAGTCATTGACATATCGCAATAAGCCCCGAGCCCGTGAGCTAGCTCCACAATTTTAATAACTTCAGCCAGGTTAAGGTTGGTAACTGCCACCCCCAAGGTACATTGCAAACCATCCTCTAAACATTTTTTGATTATTTCAAGGACTTTTTCCTTATTCTTTTTATCTACACCGGTGAATGCACTGTATATTGTCCCATCAAGGGCGGGCAAATTGAAGGCTACTCCGGCTCTTACTCTTTTGAGTATCTTGAGTGTAGCATTGGTCAATAATGTCCCATTGGTTGCCAGCAATGGTTGAATCCCAAGGTCGCGAGTATGCTGTATCAACTCTAACAGGTCTTTTCTTAACAGCGGTTCTCCTCCAGTAAATACGAGACTTTTAGCGCCGAGTTCGGCCACAGAATCGATTAGCCTCAAAGCCTCGCTGGTGCTTAATTCTTCTTTGGACGGGGTACCAGCGTCCAAATAGCAGTGAACACATTTAAAATTGCATGCTCTGGTGCAATTCCAGGCGACATGTAGAATACTCAACGCAAACACCCTTGAACAATTATACTAACTATTATCTTGATGAGTGGTATGGTTATTATCAGGGCGGGAGTTAAGAGGTGGAATTATCTATCTAAGGTCGGGGTGAGAGGACTTGAACCTCCGGCCACCTGAACCCCATTCAAATAGGAGAAAAGGGGACTATCCCTCACCTCCTTTTTAGGTGTTGATTATACTAAGCAACGCCTGTCGAATCAAGCTGAGCTGGCAAGAGTTAAATAAAGGCTGAGAAATTATTCCTCAGCCTTAGCTAAATGCTTTGGTTCTAATTTAATAAGCTCGGCAATTCGCGAATGGCTTTTCTCTCCATAATGCCATTTTTCTACTACCAAATTCTCAATTACTTTAGCATCGAATTCCCTTTGGTAATTTCCTTCAGGAGGATGGGAGGTAAAAATAATCCTTCTAAATTCTATTAATCTCCTAAAATAAGGATCGTCTATTGTCCTGGCATGTTCTGGTGAAAACCACTCGATCGGAAGAAGGTGCTGAACTCGGTGCCTTACCTCATGGGCAGCAATTCCAATAAATACTTCTTCCAAAGTCATCTTAATGAAGTCTTTACTCCTTTCCGATTCACTCAGCAAAATAACTCTTTTTCGACATTCCTGGTCAATTATCTTTTTTAGTCCGTAATTGTGAATAACATAATGCTCCGGTTCATTTGAAACTGCCTCCTCTTCAGGAATATAGGCTATTCGCTTTGCCTCACTTGGCGGTTGCATTCTAAGAATGATTATCTTTTTTATTGGATTCTCTGAAAACACCTCTTTATCCAGTCCGGCTATTCTATCTGCGATAAGCATAGCTGTAGTTTCTTCAACTAATTTCAGTTTCTTTTCCACTTCCTTTCTCATCCCCCTATCATTTTATGCCTATCAATAGCTGATTGGTGGACTGTTCGAGCAGAAAACCATTATCCAGTGGAGGGATTCGAACCAACGACCGGCGGTTTACGAATTCTGAACCGGATATGCCACCTGGTAACATCAGATAGCATATCGCATTGTCGGGCTGGAATCAATCTCGATTTTGTATCTGGCTGGGCTACCCCTTGCCACTGGGTAGTAACCAGTATGTTAGCAAAATATTTGCCAGAAATAAGTAGAAGAGACTATAAAACAAGGGGCAACCCAATATAGTCTGATATAGAAGTAGCCGGTTCTTATTGCTAATCCAGCGGCAAGACCGGGTTTTAACAGTGGCGTCGAGAGGATGACCGAAGGACAGTCGTCCTCTCACACCAAAAATACAAGAGACTCAAATATATGCCCTTGCTAACCAATAGCTCCAGTTCTGATGAAATTGAGCACACTTTTCTAGGTAGTTTACAAAAACTTCAATACCTCTATAGTAGGCGTGTTTGCCGCCAGTACTACAATGGAGGCTTGCAAGGAAGGCATTAATTGCCTCAGATGTTATCTCACCACCACAATATTGGAGAAATGGTTCAAGAGTATACTTGTAGAACTCTATAGTTCTTGGGGATAGTCCTTGTCTTCTACTAGAGAGGAATTCAGTTAACAAATCGGGATTATTGTTGTTAACAAATTGAGTATCGGGGTGAGAGGATTTGAACCTCCGACCACCTGAACCCCATTCAGGTGCGCTACCTGGCTGCGCTACACCCCGATTTGCCCTGGCTTTCCTTCCAGCATATTAGCATAGTTTGTTTCTGGGAGCAACAGTTTGTCCTCGTTTCTGGCTACTGTGAAAGGGAGGGAGTGTGCATGGTGTAGCCATCCCCGCTTGGGGGGAAGATATCCTTAAGTAGCCGAGTTCGTCCCGTTTGTATTGCAGTAAAGCCGTATTTTTTGCGGATGTGGTCAATGGCTTTATTTAGTTGCTCTAGCCTTTGGGTTGAGGAGTCCAGCATGTCTAGTTGTTTGCCCGGCTCAATCAGGTTCGATACCCCGATACCGATGAGACGAACCGGTCGCTTTTCTGGTGATAGTGCTTTCCTCAGTAATTGGAGTCCGGTGTCAAAGATGGTCTGGTCGGTATTACTGCCCTGTCTCAAGGTGTGACTGCGGGTAATAGTGGTGAAATCAGCATATCTGAGTTTTAGGGTTATGCACCTCGTCCGCTTACTCCGCTGGCGCAAATCACTGCCAACTCGTTCGCTAAGATAGCGCAGTGTCGCCATGAGTAAGGAGCGGTCTTTGGTGTCTTTACCAAAGGTAGTTTCACGACTAATAGACTTGGCGGCACCGGGAAGCTTTACTATACTATCATCAATGCCATTAGCGTAGCGATGTAGAAGCTCACCAGAAGCACCAAAATGGCTTTTGAGGGTAGCCAGTGGCATAGTAGATAGTTTGCCTATAGTATTAATACCCAGGCTGTTTAATATCCGTTCTCCCTTGCTGCCAATTCCCGGCAGTTTAGCTATAGGCAAGGGCGCCAGGAAGGAGCGCGCTTCGCCATCAGCTACCTCCAGCAGTCCATCTGGCTTGGATAGCTCAGAGGCAACCTTGGCGACTACCTTCTGGCTGGCGATGCCTATTGAAGCACAAAGCTCCAGTTCATCTTTAATACGCTGTTTGATGGCGACAGCCATCTGATAAATGGAGCCGTAGATAGATTCAAAACCAGTGGCATCCAGATAAGCCTCATCTAAGCCCACTGGCTCTAGGAAGGGTGAAAAATCAGCCAGGATAGCCATAAACTTTTGTGAAGCATCTCCATACTTGGAAAAGCTGCCCTCGATGAAGGTGGCTTGGGGGCAGAGGCGGCAGGCGGTAATAAGCGGCATACCGGCATGCAAACCAAAAGCTCGGGCTTCATATGAGGCAGAGGCAACTACACCCCGGCGGTCAGGTCTGCCATCGACTACCACCGGCTTACCTCGGAGTCCGGGATTCAGTACCTGCTCTACGGAGACAAAGAAGGCGTCCAGGTCAATGTGCATTATCCTTACACAATTCGTCATAACATTTACAGGGTAATTTTAAACCTTACGCTCCGACTCTAAAAGGAGATTAGATAAGTAAATAAGAATTACAGCAACAACTGCGCTATAAGACAGGTGTTTGCCCTTTTCTATTAACTAAATTCTTGGCGGGAGGATAAAAGAGATTATTATCTAGCATTTTAGCGCCTGTGCCGAGTAAATTGAACTTTTCCGGCTCAATCTCAAGGGTAATCTCCAGGGCTTTCGATGATTGAGTAACGCCACCAATGGAGATAATGTCAACCCCGGCCATAGCTATGGCGAGTATATTATCCAGGATAGTTCCGCTTGAGACTTTAGTCTTAACCTGACCGGAGGTAAAGTTTACCACACGGCGCATCTCCTCGAGGCTCATATTATCGAGTATGATTATATCAGCCCCCGCTTTAAAGGCGTCCAGGGCTGCCTGGACGGTATTGACCTCTACCTCAATCTTTAACCCATGAAGGTCATTCTGTTTAGCCCTGGATATAATATCCTTTGAGCTTATACCGAGGGCACGCAATGCTGTTAAATAATTATCCTTAATCAGGATACTATTACCCAAATGAAATAGGTGGTTTTGATTACCACCTGTACCCACTTCATATTCTTTCAGTAGACTAAGACCGGGAGTTGTCCGGCTAGTGTTGGTAGTATTAACTTCGTGTCCCTGCGTTTTAATTTTATGTTGAGCTCTCTGTGAAACAGTACCGCTTAGCTCTTGGAGAAAGCTGATAGCTACTCGCCCAGCTATGACAATACTGACTAAAAAGCCGGAGACGGTGGCTACTATGTCTCCGGGTTTAACTTCAACCCCATCTTGCATCAGCATCGTGACATGGAGTGATGGGTCGACATTAAGAAACGACCTCTTGGCTATATCACTACCAGCCAGAATTCCTTCTGCCTTGACCAGTATAGATGCCTTCCCGTGTAGGCGAGGTCCCATTAATATTACAGTATCAATCTCGCTATAGCTTATATTCCTAGCCAAAGCAACTTCTATAAGGGCGTCAATGTATTCTACGGGTAAATGCAACTCTTATTTCCTTCCTTTTATAGTTCAAGGATATTATAACACGAAGTGAGGTATTCGAAAGAATAAATCTGATGGCTTAGAGACAAGAACCCCAATTTTCCTTCCAGAACGGATAAATGAGTGTAATAAAAAACTCGGCATAAACCAGTGCTTATGTTCACTTCTGATACCGGCGCATCATAATCTCGGCAATCTGTCCTTCTCTGAAAAAGGTAAGGCTCTTGGAGCATTAAGGGTTAGGCTAATAGCCGGGGAAGGTGGCTTTAGGATTGAGGGTACAATTACAACTGTGTCCAGTCAATGTGCATGATACGGCGAGCCATTACTCACCTCTGGAAACAAAGGCTTTAACTCTATGCTCAAAGACGCTGCGCTCAAGGATAACACGGTGCTGGCATTTGAGGCATTTAATGCCTATATCAGCTCCAAGCCTGAATACTTCCCATTCGTAGCTACCACAGGGATGCTTCTTCTTCAGGCGGACGACATCACCCAGCTTTATCTCCATAACCATTCTTTTTGCCTCAAAGAGTAGACCGAAAAGAGTTAATCTGGTCTCTTAGTGATGAAGCGGCACGCCGGGCTGCCTGGGCGAAATCCTTTTCCGGTGAGGCGTATATAATTTGCCGTGATGAGCTGATGATTGCCTTCTCCCCATGACTATCAATACCATAGCGGACTGCCGAAGCTAGCTCTCCTCCCTGGGCACCAATACCAGGTATCAGTAGCGGCATATCGGGATGGCTATTGCGAATCAGCCTTAATTCCTCAGGGTAGGTAGCGCCGACAACTAGCCCTATATTGCCGTGTGTATTCCATTCTTCGGCTTTTAGGGCTACTATTTCAAATAGGGGGCGGTAGTTGGAATCTACTTCACAGCGGAGAGACTGGAAATCAACAGCGCCAGCGTTTGATGTCCGGCACAGAATGAATACTCCCTTATCACTATACTGGATAAAGGGCTCTATTGAGTCGAAGCCCAGGTAGGGACTCACCGTAGCTGCATCAAAGTTAAAGTTACTAAAAATAGCTCTGGCATAAGCTTTAGCCGTGTTACCTATATCGCCTCGCTTAGCATCTCCTATTACCGGTATGTCATCTGGTATGTATTTAATAGTGTGCTTCAGGGCATTAAGCCCCTCGCCCTCCAGAACTTCGTAGAAGGCAAGATTAAGTTTATAGGCGCATACCAGGTCGGAAGTAGCATCAACGATTGCCTTATTGAATTCAAGGACACCTATCCTTCCTTGGGAAGGATCAGGCATTAGCTCCGGGTCAGGGTCAAGCCCAACGCAAAGCAAACTATTATTTTTCTTGGTGGCATGTGTCAACTTTTCAGTAAAATTCACTCGCCTCTCCCGATGTTGATAATATCAGCCACTATAGACAATTTCAAGTATATCCTCTCGGATTTGTTTAGCTATCTCTTTTTTTCTGTTATTGAAGGTCCTTCGTTAGAAGGACGTGGCAATCTCACGCCTGCCCCCTCCTCCGAGATTGCTTCGGGGCTGTGCCCCTCGCAATGACGAAAAGGGAATGTCATTGTAAGTACTTCTGTGGAAGGGCGTGGCAATCTCACGTCTGCCCCCCTCCTCTGAGATTGCTTCGGGGCTGTGCCCCTCGCAATGACAAGTTGGAACATTACAGGAGGTTGCTTTGGCACTGTCCTTTTACTTCGCTCCAAATCCTAAATACTATCCTTCATCCTTCGAAGAAGGATCAAAGAAGGACTAAGCTCTAAACAAATCCAAATAACCAAAATCTAAAGGAGCTAAACTATTTTGAATTTGAAATTTAAATATTAGAATTTGTTTACCCCGTGAGATAATTTCATATTTAATGGGGTTTAGGATTTAGTGTTTAGGACTTAGTATATTATTAGAGAGTGGCTTCGTCCCCTCTTTTATCCTCCCCCCTCCTCCGAGATTGCTTCGGGGCTCTGCCCATCATAATGACGATAGGTTGGGTGCCTTGTAATGATAAGGCAAGGAAATAACCTTCTTGAGAAACTTGACATGGTCAGCTTTTTCAGAGAGGTCACTAATCATGTGAACGAGAACAACTTGTTGATAGTTAATCAGCGATGATATAATCCGATGAGTTTAGTAGCCAATACAAGGAAGGTTATTAAAATGGACGCAGGAATATTTCTCTATGCTTTTGGGGTATGGGTTATATTTGGAATTTTGGCTACTATAAACGGAGTAATTAGAAACAAGTTTTACACACCTAAAATAGGTGAATATCCAGCGCATGTTATTAGCACAGTTATTGCCATTTTTTTTATTATCATAGGAACCTATCTATTTGTCAGGTTTGTCAAAATTGATTACAGTAGCATTGACCTGCTTTTAATTGGTGGATTTTGGGTAGTATTGACCGTTCTATTTGAGTTTGTTTTTGGGCATTATGTGGTGGGTCAACCTTGGGAGAAATTGCTTGCCGATTACAACATTATCAAAGGTAGACTGTGGAGCCTTTTTCTGTTTACTCTACTTATTTCTCCCTTATTGATTGGTTTGCTTTTAAGGAAAAATATGTAAGGATGTGTCTCAAATTGCTTTATCTAAGTAAAGGTGGACGAAAATGAATTATCAGCAGGCTTTAGATTATATATTGAGCTATCCTGACTATGAAAAGATGCCGATGCCACACGAGGCAGCCAATTATGACCTGAGGCGTGTGGATGAACTGCTGGCACGGTTAGGTAATCCCCAATTAAGAGCTAGGTCAGTTCATATTACCGGTACCAATGGCAAGGGAAGTGTAGCCGCTATGATAGCCTCAGTGCTTAATGCCGCTGGTTATATCACCGGGCTTTATACTTCACCACACCTTAATGATTTGAGAGAGCGCATGAGAATTGGTAAAGAACTAATCTCCAGGGAAGAGTATGTGGCTCTGGTTGAGAAGCTGAAACCTGAGGCTGAGGCGGTAAACCAGAAAGCCAACTATGGCGAGTTAACTACCTTTGAGTTACTAACCACACTAGCCTTTGCCTACTTTGAGCTAAAGAATGTATATTTTCAGGTGCTGGAGGTAGGGATGGGGGGCAAGTTTGATGCCACCAATGTAATCAATCCTGAGGTGTGCATTATCACCCCTATTAGCTTTGACCACATGGAGGTATTAGGTAACTCCATGGTTGAAATCGCAGCCGAGAAAGCTGGCATTATCAAGCTCGGTAGTGTTGTAGTAACCTCTCCCCAGCCTGATGAGGTGGCTCAAGTGATAGATGAAACCTGTCTTAAATGTGGGGCGGGGTTAGTTAGGGTAGGTAGGGATGTCATCTGGCAAAGTCTTGGATTCGATTTAAATAGGCAGCTATTTCAGGTAAGGGGAATATTGGGTAACTATGAATTATCTATTCCGCTTCTTGGTTACTACCAGTTAGAAAATGCTGCTACTGCAGTGGCGGCTCTGGAGGTCTTGGCTAGAAGTGGCTTTAATATTTCCAGGGATAACATCACTGATGGTTTAGCGCAAGTTAGCTGGCCCGGTCGATTTCAGATTCTCAGTCGTCATCCTCTTCTAGTGGTTGATGGAGCCATGAATATTGAGGGAGCTCGGAGGCTGAAAGAGTCACTAGTTCAATACTTCGGGTCGTCTATTAGATTAGAGGGGCGAGGCTCCTTCAATAAACAAGCCTCCCAGGCTATTTTAGTTATCGGGACATCGTGGGATAAGGATGTAGCTGGTATTGTCTCCGAGTTAGCTCCCCTTTTTGATAAGGTTATTGCCACCCGTTCCCACCATCCCCGGGCTATGACACCGGAAGCTGTTGCTACTGAATTTACTAAGCACGGAGTTGAAACGCAAGTAGTGGAAGATGTTGACCAGGCGGTATCCTCAGTTCTGGCTCTAGCCGGGGAGAGTGACCTCATCTGTGTAACCGGGTCGCTGTTTGTGGTAGCCGAGGCGATTGAGCAGGTAAATAGGCTGTTAGAACCTTAGGACATCACGCTTGGCTATCACAAAGATAAAATCTTGTCCTTAAATTACTTGCATTTTAATCGGTCCCCCCTTTACTGTTTTATCACTTGCGCCGTTTTATCGGCTAAAACCAAGGTGGCATTTGTCAGATACCAAATGTGATAAGTAATCCAAAGATAAGCATGCTGAAAGCTATCCAACCAGCGTGATGTAAAACCTCACACCAACCAATTTGATGTCCCATTGCCAATGAGATTAAGTGGTTAATATCAGGTAATACACTACCAATGCCACCGATAAACCCGACAAGAAATAGCATCCTTAACAGAAAAGTATTTTGTATAGTGCAAAGTTTACCCATACTACCACTATCTTTTTCTTAATCTATTTAGTAACGAGCGCCGCTATGGGTTTTACTTAATGCCGCTCTTCACCTTATGTTTCTTTTGCCACTGATACCATACTCATATTAAAGCCATGGAACTAATTGCTCGATAAATTAGTGTTTAAATTTTGTTAAGATGTCACAGGTATGAACTTCGTATGTAAAAAACGACCTTGGCGTATTGCGTTGAATTTCATTCAAATTTCCTCTATAATTTCCTCAGTAAGTTCTATGGTAGGTAGATGAGCAGACTTATAGATAAATTGAATCGGGTTTCACAGGCGGTACCTCAAGCTATGGGATTTAGGGCAATGCAAAACGTGTCACCGAAGCCAAGAATACTGCTTATTGCTGATTTAGCTGAGGCTAATGTCGATGGGGTAGCTGATTATGTAGCTGGGGCTGATGCCGGGCTATTACACATTCCCAATTTGAGTGAAGGAGCAAAGACCCTTAAAAATATATGTAAGGTTGTGCCTGATATTACTTGGGGTGGCTGGCTGAGAGATGTTGGGCAGGGAGAGGTCAAACAGATAATAGAGGCTGGCTGCGATTTTATTGTCTTTCCGCCAGCCAACACTTCGCTGGCACTACTTCAAGATACTAAACTGGGTAAGATTTTACAGGTAGAGACATCGCTTAGTGAGGGCTTGTTGAGAACTGTTAATGAGTTACCTGTAGATGCGGTACTCACTAATGGAGGACAGGACGGGGAGTATTTTCTCACCTGGCATCACCTCATGCTTTTTCAGCGCTTCGCTGATTTGTTGACAAAACCCCTGGTAGTCTCCGTGCCGTCAAATGTAACGGCTGATGAACTTCAGGCTCTGTGGGAAACAGGGGTAGAGGGCGTGATGATAAAAGTAGGGGTTGAGCAAACTAAAGGGAAATTAAAGGAATTGCACGAGATAATTGATAAATTAACCTTCACCTCACGGCGCAAGGGTGGAAAAGCAGAGGCTTTATTACCTTACATTGGTGAGAAGAGGGATGTAGTGGCTGAAGAGGAAGAGGAAGAGGAGTAGTGCTGTCATAGCAACTAGGCAAGGATAACTATTTCGCAACTAGGCTCTTTATCAGGGTGAGTTCATCTCTAATCAGTCTGGGCAGAAGGAAGTTTTCCGTTATAATTTCTTTACCTTTTTCACCCAAACTTTTACTAATTGCCGGGTTTTTTAATAGGTATACTATGTTCTTAGCACACTCTTCTACGCTATCTACTAGGTAATTACTGAGGTCGCCAGGCATCTGCAACGGAATGCCCCCGGTATTACCAGCTATAACTGGTGTTCCTTTCCATAAAGCCTCAGCTACCACCAGACCAAAGCCTTCCTTAAGCGACTTTTGAATAATCAGGTCACTGGCTCTCTGAAAGGCATTAACCTCCATATTACCTACCCCGGTTAGGTTGGAAAAGACAAAAATGTCGTCATCCCGGATTGCCTCTTCATTAATGGCAGCATATATATCCCATGCCTCAGGGTCATCGATAACAAAGCTACCGACCAGGGCTAACTGAAGCTCGGGTATTTTAGCTTTAGCTAATCGGTAAGCACTTATTGTGCCAGAGGGGTCTTTCCAGCGGTCAAAGCGTGACACCTGAGTAATTAGGGGGCGGTGGCGGTCAATGCCAAGGTTCTCCAGCAATTCTCGACAGACATATCTTTTGATAAACATATTTTTAGAACTGAAGGGGTCAATGGCTGGTGCCATGGTGGCGATCTTGGCTAGATGGAGGTTTGGGGGTATAAAATCCTCGGTGGTGAACACAGCGGCGTCATACTCTTCAATATACGGGCGTAGGAATCTCCAAGTCACGTCATCTGGTTCTGAGCTATCTACGTGGCAGCGCCATATCCATTTGGCTTTACTATCCGGTGAATAGTGGCGTAGAGCAGCAGGTTGAGGGTCATTTACTATAAAAACATCATAATTCGGGTCTAGTTCACGGGCATTGGTTTCATTATTACTCTGATATACTCTCTGTGTTTTTACATTTCTGCTTTCTTCATATACAGCGCCTTGCAGGGCATTATGCAAGCCTTTAGTAATAGTAAAGAAGCGACGGTCACCACGGATAATCTGCCAGTCGGCTTCAATGCCTACGGCACGAAGCAGAGGAATATAGGAAATCAGGAGCTCAGCTACACCACCACCAAACGGGGTGGAATTGATGTGGCACAAGCGCAGTCCCTTTAACTCTTCTCCAAGATTGACAACTTCGTCAATGACCTCTCTGTTTTGAATCAAGCGATATTTGTCAATATTGCCTGTTCCCAGTGAGACCTTGTGTAGCATTGAAACTACCCCTTGTACTATTAAGATAATTGTTAAGTGGTCTTAAATAACATTAATGGCTATGACTGCAAGCGTTGCCATGATTTACCTTCAGTGGTAATACTCGGAGCAATTATCATCTCAACCCGGTGCATTTCTTGAATGGTAAGGGCGCCGCAGGCACCCATCGCAGTGCGGAGGGCCCCAACGAGGTTCTGACTACCATCGGTAACTGAAGTAGGACCGAAAAGAATTTGCTCGAGGGTGACAGTGGTTCCAACCTTTATTCGGGTTCCTCTGGGTAGTGCTGGGTGGGGATGGGACATGCCCCAGTGATAGCCTAGCCCTGGCGCCTCTTCAGCTTGGGCAAAAATAGAGCCTAGCATTACGGCATCGGCACCGGAAGCGAAGGCTTTGCAGAGGTCTCCACCATTAGAAATGCCGCCATCAGTAATTATTGGCACATACCGGCCAGATTCGCGTAGATATTCGTCTCTAGCTGCGGCACAATCCATCGTAGCCGTTACCTGGGGAACGCCGATGCCAAGGACTTGCCTGGTGGTGCAAGCAGCACCTGGTCCTACCCCGACCAAGACGCCGGAGATTCCCGTTCGCATAAGTTCTAAACATGCGCTATAGCTTACACAATTACCGACAATAATAGGTATGGGTATGGACTCACGAAGTTCGGAAAAAATTAGTCCGCGGTAGCTTTTAGATATGTGACAGGCAGTGGTAACGGTGGACTGGACTACAAAAATATCAGCACCAGCTTCAGCAGCTATTGGAGCGAATTGTTTGGTATTAGCCGGTGCCACTGAAACGGCGCATACCGCCCCTGACTTTTTAATAGATTGTATGCGTTCGCCAATAAGATGCTCTTTAATCGGTTGGGAATAGATATTTTGGAGAAGAGGAGTGACTTCGGCACCAGATGCTTGAGCAATTTCAGTTAGCACTTCTTCGGGATTATCGTATCGGGTTTGAGCACCCTCCAAATTGAGAACAGCGAGCCCACCTAGCTGACTCATTAGGGTAGCAAAGTTAACATCAGTTACAGCGTCCATTGCTGCAGCTATAATTGGCATAGAGAAGGTATAGTTGTCTATTTTAAAATCAATGTTTGTATGGTCTGGATTAGCAGTTATATCTCCAGGGACTATAGCTACCTCATCAAATCCATAGGAACGACGAAGTTCTTTAAATTGGGGAGTAGCCATTATGCCTCCTTCCTTAAACGCAAACTATATCAAAAATAAGGACTCATCGTCAATAAACTTCAATTGAAGACATTTATTAACTAGCGTAGACGGATGACGGAGTTATAGGTTATAATAGTTAACTTGAGGAAGATAAAAGGCGATGCCCTCGCTCTATGTAGTGGCTACCCCTATTGGTAATTTGGAGGATATTTCATTACGCGCTCTTCGTATCCTGCGTGAGGTGAAGCTTATTGCTGCTGAAGATACCCGTAGGACAAAGCGGCTACTCAACGCTTATGATATAAAGACGCCTATGACCAGCTATCATGAGCGTAATAAGTGGACTAAACTGGATTACATTTTAAGCTGCTTAAATTGTGGGGATGTGGCTCTGGTTTCAGATGCTGGAATGCCAGGCATATCTGACCCTGGCTATGAACTGATTGTGGCAGTTAACCAGCGAAGTATCACAGTTGTTCCTATTCCTGGGCCTTCGGTTGTTGTTACTGCTCTTGCTATATCAGGATTGCCTACAGAGCGGTTTACCTACCTAGGCTTTCTGCCACGTAAGAATAATGACCGGCGGCGTCTTCTAGAATCTGTTGCAAATGAATATGGCGCTATTGTGGTATTAGAAACCCCTCATCGACTGCTGGCGGCGCTAAATGATATGCTACTTGTTCTTGGGGATAGAGAAATAGCCGTTTGTCGTGAGCTTACTAAGGTTCACGAAGAGGTTTTTAGGGGAACGGTAAGCCAAGCCATTGAACACTTCACTGAGCCCAGAGGCGAGTTCACTATAGTTATAGAGGGCAAGAGAAACGAGGGTAAACCTCAGTTGACCGAAGAGACTGAGCGGGAGCTATATTACATGCGTGGGACTGGGATGACTGCGAAAGAGGCGACGGCCAAGATGACTGAAAAAACAGGAATATCAAAGCGGGAGTTGTATCGAGCCTGGCTGAGGATGGGCAAATCTTAAGAGGCTGTCCAGGAATTAAACTATTTCTCCTTTGTCATTACGAGAGAAGTGTGGCAATCTCACTAAGCTCTTTGGGATTGCTTGGGGGCTTCGCCCCTCCTAATGACAAAGGTATGTTATTACCTAGTTTTCAGACGGACTCTTGAGCAAGATGGAAAAGGAGGTTAGTGATGCGTCGTGGTTGTATAGCAATTGGTGAGGTTCGTTGTGATGGGTGCGGTCGCATTATAAAACACCCGGAACGATATTTAGCCATTCATGAAACGGACGAAGTTGAAGTAGAGGAGGGAAAGACATTGCGCTATTGCATAGAGTGTAGCCAAAGCAGGGGTTATGCTCATTATGAAGAAGAAAAGGGCGAATTGATATTTACCTTCTTTCCTGAGTAAATACAAGGCGGTTTATTAGCCAAGAAATAAATTATGAGTGAGATAATTTTCATTGGTGTAGCTTGGCCTTATGCTAATAGTCCATTACATCTAGGTCAAATTGCCGGAGCCTATTTACCACCTGACATATTCGCCCGCTACCACCGCATTAAAGGGAATGAAGTATTAATGGTGTCGGGCTCAGACCAGCATGGCACACCAATAACTATCAAGGCTGACCAGGAGGGAAAGAAGCCCAACCAAATAGCCAACCGGTATCATCAGCAGTTTCTTGACTCATGGCAGAAGCTAGGCATTTCCTTTGACTTATTTACCACCACCGGCACCACCAACCACGCCGAGGTAGCGCAAAATATCTTCCTCACCCTTCTTGATAAAGGCCATATTTATAAGGCTACGGTATCACAGCCCTTTTGTCCTCACTGCCAGCGCTTTTTACCTGACCGCTATGTTGAGGGCACCTGTCCATACTGTGGTTTTATCGGAGCACGAGGTGACCAGTGTGATGAGTGCGGTAAGCCGCTAAATGCGGCTGAGTTGATTGACCCCTATTGTAGCATCTGTGGCACTCCACCTCAGTTTAAGGATTCAGAGCACTTCTTTCTACGACTCTCTGACTTCAGAGAGCGACTACTAGAATGGGTGAGGGAGCAGACTCACTGGAGACAGAATGTGCTCAACTTTACTATTAGCTATCTGGAAGGGGGGCTGAAGGATAGAGCTATTACCCGTGATATAGACTGGGGAATCCCAGTGCCAATTGATGGATTTAAGGGTAAATGTCTCTATGTGTGGTTTGAAGCGGTAATTGGTTACTTCTCAGCGAGTAAGGAGTGGGCTAAGTCTAGTGGGGATGAAGAAAAGTGGCGCTCCTTTTGGCAGGATGAAGAGAAGAGTTACTACTTTATCGGTAAGGATAACATTCCCTTTCATACAATTATCTGGCCAGCAATCCTAATGGGGTACGGTGGACTTAGTCTACCTTATGATGTGCCGGCTAATGAGTATCTAACTATTGAAGGAAGAAAGCTTTCTAGCAGTCGTAACTGGGCAGTTTGGCTACCTGATTATCTATCCCGTTATGAGCCTGACCCCTTACGCTATTTATTATCGATAAATATGCCAGAAACAGGGGATACTGATTTCTCCTGGCGTGAGTTTGTTCGCCGTAATAATGATGAACTGGTAGCTACTTATGGAAACCTAGTTCATCGAGTGCTTACTTTTGTCTATCGTAGATTTGATGGCTGTGTGCCAACGCCTGGGGAATTTGATAGCCATAGTCAGGCTTTGCTCAATAAAGCCAAGGATACCTTTAATATGATGGACGAGCTTCTTTATCGGTGCCATTTTAAGGAAGCAATAAAATTGGCTATGTCTCTGGCTCAGGAGACTAATCGTTATCTAGAAAAGAAATCACCGTGGGAAGTAATCAAAGAGGACAGGCAAGCCGCCGCTGACTCATTGTATACAGCTCTTGTTGTAATCTCTTGCCTTAAAACAGTACTTTATCCATTCTTACCCTTCAGCTCGCAGAAGCTACATGAATTACTAGGTTTTGAGGGTAATGTGAAAGATGATGGATGGCAACTACGTTCCCCGTCACCGGGGCAGAGATTACTTCCTCCTGAGCCTCTGTTTTCTAAGTTGGATGAAGAGTTGGTGGAAGAAGAGACTAAGCGGTTGGGTTTACCTGAAAGTTGAGGGGGATTTTGGAACTAAGCACAATATATAAGCCTATTCGGGAGGATTTAATAAAAGTAGAAAATGAACTAAGGTCGGTCAGTAAGGTTGATTTTCCTTGGCTATCTGAATTACTTGTCTATAGTCTAAGTGGTGGTGGCAAGGAGATTCGCCCGGCGCTTGTTCTCCTGTCGGGTAAGTTATATGACTGCAACCTTGATTACCTTCTACCAATGGCTACAGCCGTTGAGGTTGTGCATATAGCTACCCTGGTTCATGATGATGCTATTGATAAATCTCCACTTCGCCGGGGCAGACCAACAATAAATGAGGTGTGGGGTGAGGACAAAGCAATGCTACTTGGGGACTACCTGTTTGCTAAGGCAGGAGAACTCGCAGCTAACACTCGTAATCTTCAAGTAATAAAGCTCTTTGCTCAAACCATTCAGACAATTTCTAGTGGAGAATTAAATCAAGCCTTTAGTGCTTTTAATCTAGAGCAGACTCGTCAGCAATACTTACAAAGGATTTCAAGTAAAACTGCCTCTCTGTTTTCCACAGCTACAGAGTCAGGGGCTATTTTGAGTCAAGCTCCGGAGGAATCAATCAAGGTGTTAAAAGAATATGGTTATAACCTTGGTATCGCCTTTCAAATTATAGATGATATCTTGGATTTTATTGGCACCGAAGAAGAATTAGGCAAGCCAGTAGGTTCAGATTTAGCTCAGGGCACTCTTACCCTGCCAGCAATGCTTCTTTTAGAGTGCTATGTTGAGGATAATCCGGTTAAAAGGTTATTTCAGAACCGGGATAAGCAGGAAAATATAGAACTGGCGATAAAATTAGTTCATAATTCGTCAATTATCGAAGAATGCTATGCAGTTGCTGCAGATTATTGTGATAAAGCTTGCTGTAATTTTGACCTGTTGCCAGATTGTCCCAGTCGTCGGGCATTAATGGAACTGGCAGATTATATTATAAATCGAAAGAGATAATATTAATTATTTATTCTCCCTCAACCCAGGTGCTATCGTTCTGGTATGTTTCCTTTTTCCGGGTGGGTAATTTTTGCTTAAACTGGTCAATAGCATACTGGCAAGCGGCAAAACCCTCCTGGCGGTGGGTAGCGGCAATGGCAATGACTAGATTAATGTCCCCCACTTTCAGTTTGCCAATTCGATGGCATATAGCGATATTATTTATTTGCCATTTCTGTCTAATTTCACTGGCTATCGCTTGTAACCTTCCCTCTGCTGTTGCTTGAGCGTCCGAATATTCTACGGAAAGAACCGGTTTTCCCCGGGAGTAGTCACGAATCAACCCGATGTAGGTAACTACGCAGCCACTACTATCAGTTTTAACCTTATTGACCACAGTATCAGGAGAAATGGGTTTGTAGGTAAGCTCAATCATGTTTTCTTCAAAAAGAAGGGCTGGTCTTTTTAAGACGAAGCCCGGTTAGTTTTATATGGTTTCTGGGGAGGGTTCAGCAATAGACTCGTTAAATAGTGCCTCCAGCCCTTCACCCTCTATGGTTTCCTCGGTAATCAGTCTCTCCGCAATCTGGATTAACTTTGGCTTGTTCTCAGTTAGAATCTTATTGGCTGTTTTGTAAGCCTGCTGGATGATATTGTGAACCTCGTCATCAATCTGTTCGGCTATCTTATCACTATAGTCCCGTTGCTCAGATATTTCACGGCCGAGGAAAACTAGCTCCTCCTTGTGCCCAAAGGTTCTTGGCCCTAAGTTGGCGCTCATTCCATAGTCAGTTACCATCTTACGAGCCAGCTTGGTTGCTTGCTCAATATCATTTTGACTACCAGTGGTGATTTCATTGAAGATTATTTCCTCAGCAGTGTGACCACCCATTAAAGTAGCTAACATGTCATCAAATTGGGAGCGGGTTAGCATGTATCGGTCTTCGGTAGGCAATTGCCGGGTGTGACCGAGAGTCATCCCTCGAGCCACTATGGAAATCTTATGTACTGGGTCAGCATTGGGCAACATTTTGGCGACAAGGGCGTGCCCTGACTCATGATAGGCAGTAATTTCCTTTTCCTTAGTACTTATTCTTCGGCTCTTTCTCTCTGGGCCAGCTATCACACGGTCTATAGACTCTTCAAGTTCTAGTATTCCAATGGCTTTCTTGTCCCGTCTGGCAGCTAGAATAGCTGCCTCATTAACGAGGTTAGCCAGGTCAGCGCCACTAAAACCGGCCGTCTCTTTAGATAGAACCTCCAAATTAACTGTTTCATCTAGTGGCTTACCATTAGAGTGAACCTGGAGAATGGCAAGCCGTCCGTTAATATCTGGCCGGTCCAGGATTACCCGTCGGTCAAAGCGACCAGGGCGGAGGAGTGCTGGGTCAAGTATATCCGGACGGTTGGTAGCGGCCAAAACAATGACACTAGTGTTAGTATCAAAGCCATCCATTTCCACTAGAATTTGATTTAACGTCTGCTCCCTCTCATCATGGCTACCACCAAGCCCAGCCCCACGGTGACGACCGACAGCATCAATCTCATCAATGAAGATAATACACGGGGTGTTGCGTTTAGCCTGGTCAAAGAGGTCACGCACCCTGGAGGCACCAACACCAACAAACATCTCTACAAATTCACTACCGCTAATAGAAAAGAAAGGTACCCCAGCTTCGCCGGCTATTGCTCGAGCCAGTAGTGTCTTTCCTGTGCCAGGCGGACCTATTAGTAGCATGCCCTTTGGAATACGTGCCCCCAGGTTCTGAAACTTCTCACGCGACTTGAGGAAATCTACTACTTCGTGGACCTCCTGCTTGGCTTCCTCTACACCGGCAACATCGTTAAAAGTTACTGTTGGTGTATTAGCCGGGAATAATCGAGCTCGGCTACGACCAAAACTCATAGCTTGGCTGTTAGCCCCTTGTGCCCTACGGAATAGGAAGAACAACAAAGCGCCAAGGAGTAGGAGGGGGAGGAAGCTAAGCAGTAATCCACCCCACTCAAAGCCTGATGCTTTTACATCGACTATCACGCCATCAAGATTAAGCCCTTGAATATCATATATACTGGCGTTGCTTTCTTTAACGGTCTTTAACTCTGTGCCATCATTAGTAGTAATGAGTAACTCATCGCCGTCAACAACAATCTGCTCTATCTCCCCACTTTGTGACATAGCTATCACTTCACTTAGCGGAATTTCAGTCGGTTTTCCAGTGATGGGGAAAAGGAACCAGAAGAAAACTATGGCGGCAATAATAATGGCGATGTATATTAAGCTACTCCGCCTCCAAGTTGGTTTCATCCTTCACCTTCAATAATAAACATTTGTCAATTACTAACTCTAACTATATATTGTATTATAACAGAAACCAAGTAAATGGGAAAACACTGACTTAGTGCTAACCTGTTTATTACAGGGTATTGTAGGTCTCTTGCAGGAGCAGGGCATCCTCTTCTAGGTTGGGACTTTCGCAAATAAGAAGACCCTTGGCATTGTAATCCTTTAGCGCCTTGATAAGCTCAACATACTGAAAATCTGAGTCTTTTAGATTGAGGTGTTTTATCTCCCCCTTTTTACCGTAGGCGATACCGGAGACATGGATATGCATGTTATCCAGGGCTGGTCTACCTAACCGCTCTTTAATCTGCTGCATAATCGAGACAAACTCAGGATATGAATTAAACCTTCCCGTCCTGGCATGCCAGTGAGCAAAGTCAATACAGGGAGCTATTCCATTTAGCTCGGTGCTCAGGTTGAGTACTTCCTCTATTGTTCCGAACTCACTGGACTTGCCCATAATTTCTGGTCTAATCCACGCCCGATTGTTTTCGCATTTAAGCTGGTGCATTACTTCCTCTAGATGTTTCTTTACATTAGTGTAGGCTTTTTCTGGAGGATCGCCAAGATAAAAAGCGATGTGGAAAACGATGCTTTTAGCCCCACATATTGAGGCGATACGAGCTGTTTGCAGTAGCCTATCCTGGCTGGCCTTTATCTTTTCTGGCTCATGAGCGTTAAAGTTTATAAAGTAAGGAGCATGAGCCGAGAGTTTTACTCCTTCCTTGGTGGCTATGTCCGCAACCAGGCGGGCTCCTGCCTCGCTCATTCTTACTCCTCGGACAAATTCTATCTCCATACAGCCCAGACCAAGCTCAGCAATACGCTTAATACCGTCTATGGTGGATGATGGTTTGGCACTATGAGGAGCCCCGCCAGTTCCAAAAAGTAGCCCTGACATTTATCTCCTACCCCAACTTATTTTTAAAGGTTTTAACATATTTAGTATAACACAGTGGTTAGAAGTGGCAAGATATAAATTAGAGCTAAAGGCATAGTGATTGTGGTATAATATTAATTTAAATAAGCTGTTTTAAATGGAGAGTTAACTTCTGGAAGCGATAGAAGTAGCACGCAAGGTGGTAGAAGCTGCTGGCGATAAGCAGGCCAGTGATATTGTGCTGCTGGATGCCCGAGGAGTGTGCAGCTTTGCTGATTACTTTATGATATGTAGCGGTGATAGTAATAGGCAAATTCAGGCTATTTATGATGAAATTGGGCATGCTTTAAAGAAGGATGGTATTCTACCTCATCATCGTGAGGGAACGGTAGATTCAGGTTGGCTTCTTCTTGATTTTGGTGATGTTATTGTCCACATTTTTGCTCAGATTGAGCGGGAATACTACCAGTTGGATAAGCTATGGAGCCAGGCAAGCCCAGTAGTAAGGATTCAATAATTAAAAATTTCATTCTCGGAAAAGAATAGTTTGATTTCCTCTTCGGCAGTCTCGACTGAATCGGAGCCATGAATGGTATTGTGTTCAATATCTAAACCGAAATCGCCTCTGATAGTTCCGGTTTCAGCCTTGGCTGGGTCAGTATGCCCCATCGTTTCTCTGATTAACTCTACTGCCCTTTTACCCTCAAAGACCATGGCAATTATCGGGGCAGAGCTAATGTAATCTACCAAGCTTTTAAAGAAAGACTTATCCTTGTGGATAGCGTATAGTCGTTGGGCTGAGTCTTTGTCCAGGTGGGGCATCTTAAGCGCCACCAACTTAAGCCCCTGGCTTTCCAAGCGATTAATGATAGTGCCGGTTAACCCTCTCTGCACGGCATCAGGTTTGATAATAACTAGAGATTTATCCATTTGAAGCTCCTTTTGTCATATAATATTAACCTCCTCGTATATTTATTAAAAGATTGATTATTAACTTTCACTTAAAGGATTGAGAAGCTGCTCTAAATCACTCACACTTACTGCTTCCAGTGTATCAACTATAAGGTCAGCTTCAACTAAGCTTGTCTTAGGCCGGGTATTGGTAATAGCCAGGCAGCGCATACCGGCTCTTTTAGCAGCGGTAATGCCAGCCACTGCGTCTTCAATCACGATGCAGTTCTTGGGCTTGACTCCTAGTTTTTTGGCAGCTAACAGGAAAACCTGTGGATTGGGTTTGCCCTCAGTTACATCCCGACCAGAGACTATAGACTGGAAGTAATTGTTTATACCTAGACCTTGAGTAACCAGCCGGATATTTTCAGTTGGTGCCGAGGAGGCTAATGCTATTTTGAATCCATGCTTACCAAGTGATTTGATTAGTTTTATTGCTCCGGGTAGTGGCTTTATGTGCTGGCTTACTCTCTGGCGGAAGTCTATCTCTTTCTCACCAGCAATAGCATCTATCTCGCTCGGTGATAAGCCTTCACCTAAAACATTACTGATTATGGTATCATTCCTTTGCCCAAAGTTACGCCGGAAATCCTCCTCGTTGAAGTTCACCTCTCTTTTTCGGAAGACCTCCTGCCATGCCTTAAAGTGATAGGGGGCAGTATCAGCAATTACCCCGTCCATATCCCAGATAACAGCTTTAGACATTGTTTTTAGTTTTCCTCTATCCTGATTTGTTGTCGGTGTTTGGGTTTAGTGATTGGTGGTCGCCTGAGGTATAGCGGTTGTAAAGTAGCTGGGTTGTCATGGTCGCCTATCTTAAACCGTTGTTGCCCCAACTCAGCCAGAAAAGTGGCTCGCCGCAATCTAGTAGCTGGATGTGGTATTATTGCTCTTTGCTTAAGCTGTTTTCTTAGCCCTGTGGCGATAAATGGGGTGAGTTCCCCACAAAATATGGTCTTTGTGGTAATCTGTGAGCACAAAGTATCAACAGTAGTTATATGCTCACAGATAAGCTGATGCCACGCATTTTGTTTCTTTTGGTATAAAGCGGTAGCAATTTCCTCTCTACCGGCATTAAGTATCGGGCAAATAGGTAAACCAGTTTCGGCGTGCTGGTAGGCGTCTGCTTCCAGGGTGCTGATGCCAATTATTGGGATTCCCAGGCTAAAGGCTAGCCCCTTGGCTGTGCTAATTCCCACTCGCAAGCCATTAAAGCTTCCTGGTCCCCTGGCTACAATGATACAACTGAGAGACTGAAGATATTTCTCAGTCTTATCCAGCAGGTGAGCCAGGTGGGGTAATAGCTGAGTAGTATGACTTTGTCCACAACGCCAGGTTAACTCAGCTAGCACTTCGCCATCTTGAACCAGAGCCAGGCTAGCTATGTCTGTTGAAGTATCTATAGCCAACTGCATTAGTAGTCCTTTCTAAAGGGAAGATTTCAGTTGGGCTGTCACTTCTAGGTAGCGTTTGCCACTTGGTTTAAGTTGAAAGCTACGCTCGATGTCGGAAAGATAGCTTATTTCAATAAGTAAGTGCTCTGCTGGCAATACGCTTAACCCTTTTTCTGCCCATTCCACTACACAGACACCATTGCCATATATATAGTCATCTAAGCCTAATTCAACAATTTCTTCTAGGTTGAGCCGATACAGGTCAATGTGATATAAGGGGAGCCTACCATAGAGTTCTCTAACTACGACAAATGAGGGGCTGACAGCATATTCTTTGATACCCAGTCCCAAGGCAATACCCTGAGTGAGGCAGGTCTTTCCTGTTCCCAAGCCGCCGACAAGGAGAAAAGTATCACCGGGTAGGGCTAACTCACCGATACTGCCCCCGAATATTTTGGTCTGTTCCGGGCTATGACTGATTAAATCGTAGTTTATAGACTGATTTAGCTTCATCTCGTAACAAAGTGCTCCCAACCTGTCTTACCCAATTTAAAAGGATTCCCTTGGCTATTAACCAGAGTTAGCTTCTTATCAGCTACGATTTCACCGATTACTGTTATCGGGCAGGAGGCGGCTCTTTTTACCTTATCAATAACCTCAGCGCTGGCAGTAAACAAGAGTTCATAGTCCTCTCCTCCTGATAATGCCAGTTCAAGGGATTTTTGGCTGAGGTTAGCTTTAACTGTGGGCTGAATTGGCACACGGTCAATTTCTATTCTGGCACCAACTTGGCTTGATTTACATACTTGATTTAGGTCTGAAATCAATCCATCGCTAATATCTATAGCTGTTTTCACTCCGTAATCTACCAGCAGTTGCCCTTCAGTCAGTCTGGGGTAGGGGTGAAGGAAAGCCTTTTTCAGAATAGCGGTGGCTTCGGTGTCAAATTGAAGTTGGTTAGTCAGTATTTCCAAACCAGCAGCGGCTGCACCTAGATAGCCGGTAACGGCCACTTGCTCACCAGGCTGAGCTGTTGAGCGGGTGAGTATATAATTATCCTTTTTGGTGCTACCAAGAATGGTAATGGTAATGGCCACCGGAGTGGCACTATTGGTGTCGCCACCAATTATAGTTACTCCAAACTGCTGTGTAAGCTCAATCATTCCTTTGTAGAGGGCGATAACATTCTCTACTTCGGTATGGGGTGGTATGGCTAACGATACCAGGGCGTATCTGGGCACACCACCCATAGCGGCAATGTCGCTCAGGTTGACTGCCATTGCTTTCCAACCCAGGTCTTCCCAGGAAGCTATATCCAGGGAAAAGTGGACATCCTGGATAAAGGAATCAACAGTAGCCAGTTGAATTGAGGTATCACCGTACCAGGCGGCAGCATCATCACCAATACCGATTATAAGCTGTTTGCCCGGCGGTCTATTAACCGTTTTAGCTAGGAGGTCAATCAGCCCAAATTCCCCTATCTCCGAAACTTTCATAGTGGAATTATAGCATGAATTTGAGGCAGGGTCTAAATATTTACTTGTGCAGGATTAGCTGTTATAGTTTTTAGATGCACTATGCAATTATTGCCGATATTCATGCCAATCTGGCTGCTTTTACCGCAGTGCTGGATGACATTGAGCGTAGGGGAGGGGTGGAGGAGGTTTGGTGTTTAGGAGATATTGTTGGCTACGGACCAGACCCGCACCAGTGCATTGAGCTTCTGTGTCAGTATAAGCATGTCTGTGTTGCTGGAAATCACGATTGGGCAGCAATTGGTAAAATAGATACCTCCGATTTTAATCCTGATGCTGCTGCAGCCTGTCACTGGGCGGCGCAGCAATTAACTCAAGGGGATATACAGTATCTTGACAGCTTGCCGCTGGTTGCTCAAAGAGATGATTTTACTCTAGTTCACGGTAGCCCGAGGGATCCAATTTGGGAATACCTTCTATCAACCAGCCGTGCTAAGCAGAATTTTACTTACTTCCAATCGCAATTTTGCCTGGTGGGTCATTCTCATGTACCTTTAGTATTTGAGTGCAGTGAAAATGGTGCTTGTTTGGTTAGTGAATTTCCGGATGATGCTGTGCTTACGCTGGCTAGGAACCGATTTATTATTAATCCAGGTGGTGCAGGGCAACCCCGGGATGGTGACCCTAGAGCCAGCTACGCAGTCTATGATAGTGAAGCCAGGTCTGTTACCCACTACCGTATTACTTATGACATTGGTGCTACTCAAGCGAAGATGGTGGAATATAGACTGCCTATGGGGTTAGTGTCACGTTTGAGTTACGGAGTGTAATGATGAAGACAGAGTCGCTTTTAGCTCAAACCAAGAGGCGGCTGCGCCAATTTGACCTTAAGGTAAGAAAGGGGCTAGGACAACACTTCCTTATTGATGGGGATGTGTTGGAGCTTATTACTTCAGCCGCTGAGCTTGCCTCTACCGATGTTATTATGGAAGTAGGACCTGGTCTAGGTATCCTGACCAAGGAACTAGCCAGGCAAGCTGGTTGGGTAGTGGCTGTTGAGTTAGATAGTAAACTAGCTGTCACCCTGGAACGAACCCTAGCCTCTTTTGGTAATGTTTCTATCATCAATAAGGATGTGCTTCAGGTTGACCCAGACGATTTGCTTCAGGAACAAAAGACAAGATTTCCTCCGGTAATAAATAGCCCTTTTAGCTATAAGGTAGTAGCTAATCTTCCCTATTATATTGCATCTCCCGTTTTACGCCATTTTCTTGAGGCATTGGTTAAGCCTCAAATTATGGTAGTAATGGTGCAAAAGGAGGTAGCTGAGGCTATTGTGGCTGAGCCCGGTCGGATGAGTGTGCTGAGTATCAGTGTGCAGTTTTATGGAGAACCAAGAATAATTAGCTATGTACCGGCTCGGTGTTTTTATCCGGCACCTGAGGTTGACTCAGCGATACTGAGGATTGACCTATATTCTCAGCCGGCAGTGGCGGTAACCGATGAGAGAGGATTTATTAACTTGGTACAGGCAGGTTTTAGCGCCTCTCGCAAGCAGATAGTTAATTCCTTGGCTCAAGGCCTGGGATTGCTAAAGGCTGAGGTTTTACCCTTATTGGAGAAGGCTGATATTGCGCCAAGGCGACGGGCTGAGACCTTAGCTTTGGAGGAGTGGGCACGGCTGTGGCAGGTATTTACCCGAGAAGGGAAATAGTATGCTGACTGTTCTGGCACCGGCTAAGATTAATCTGACCCTTGAGGTGTTGGCTAAACGCCGAGACGGCTTTCACGAAATTCGCAGCGTTATCCAGACTATAAATCTATGCGATAGCCTTCATTTCCAGTTAAGCCAGAGTATCGAGTTCAATTGTGATTTGCCAAACTGGATTCCAGAAGACAGTCTGGTATCTAAAGCAATTAGTTTACTTCAGGAAGATACCGGATGCGCTAAAGGGGCAACCATAGAAATTAACAAGCGAATCCCCCTGATGTCAGGGTTAGGTGGAGATAGTAGTGATGCCACTGCCATTCTGCGCGGGCTTGATAAGCTCTGGGGATTGAGTTTATCGCAGGAAAAGTTACTTGAGTTAGCCGCCAGGTTAAGTTCAGATGTAGCCTTCTTTGTCTATGGTGGCACAGCTCTGGTTACAGGCAGAGGTGAGGTGGTAGCTCCCTTGCCGTCATTACCCCATATATGGGTGGTGGTGGTGATGCCACCGGTACCTCGGCTGCCGGGCAAGACGGAACGACTTTATGCCAGTCTTAACGCCAGCCACTATACAGATGGGCAGATTACGGAGAAGCTGGTAGAGAAATTAAGGGAGGGTAGAGAATTTTCACCATCCCTTTTGTTCAATACCTTTGACAATGTAGCCTTTGACCGCTCCTCTGAGCTAAGCGAGTATAGGGAACATCTTGTAAAAGTTGGCACCACCGATGTTCACCTGGCCGGCTCAGGACCAGCCCTATTTACCTTGGTGAAGGACAAGGCTCAGGCTGAGGAGCTTTATATTCGCCTCCAACAGCAAGGGTTGGAATGTTATTTAATGGAAACTTTAACTGGTCAGAAGTGGTAGAATGTAATCTATAATTAATTAAGGAGGTGCTCAAGTGAGCAGTACACAGGAGAATTTGCAGGAAGCTTTTACTAGAGAAAGTAAGGCTAGCTGCCGCTACCTGTTCTTTGCTGACAAGACGGAAAAGGAGGGTCATACCCAGATAGCCAGGTTCTTTCGGGCAGTGGCTGATGCGGAGACGGTTCTTGCCCGCAGTCATCTTAGGGCTATAGGTGGCATTGAGTCAACCAGGGATAATCTGGAAGAGGCTATCGATGGGGAATACTACGAGTTTATACAGATGTATCCCGGTTTCATTAATCAGGCGGAGTCGGAAAAGAATAGAAAGGCTCAGTTTAGTTTCGAGTTTGCCAATGAGGTAGAGAAAATCCATCACGAACTATACCAGAAGGCGCTTGAAGCCATTGAGGCGGGGGAGCAGCTAAAGGACGAGACTTACTTTGTCTGTCAGGTCTGCGGCTACATTGTAAGTGACGAAACCCCTGAGACCTGCCCCATCTGTGGCGCCCCACGCGAGGTGTTTAAGCATATGGAGTAGTAAGTGAACCTTGGGTATATAGCTATAGGTTTAGAGCAAACCTAGTATTCTTTTATCTATTTCTCGCCAGCCACCCCTTAATCAAGTCTTCCTCACCCTGCTTACTGGTTACTTTGCCATCTAGTCTAGCCTCGTGTAGCAATTTTAGAATTTCTTTGATTTGGGGACCAGGGGATATGCCCATTCTTTTTAAATCATCTCCGTTAAGGGCTGGCTTGACATAACGTAGCCTATTGAGAAACAAGTTAATGTTCTGACGAGCCACCGGGAAGTCACAAGCTAATGAGTTAGCTGTAATTGCCGTCGGGGAGTAGCCGTGGAGAAGGTAATGAACACTGCTTGGGGTGAGTTCAGGGTTAGCCAGCGACTTTAAATTGGTTTTGATGCTAATGGTATTCCGCAGGGTTTGGGCTAATGACTTAGATAATCTGAGGCGTGAAATCAGTTGTTCACTATCTTCGTTAGTCAAGGGGTAGGCCAGAAGAGCGAGGTAAAGAGCAACCGGTGGTAAATTAGAATGGCTTAGCTGGCGAGCCTGCTTGAATTTATTTGACAGCCAGCCATTGCCCTTTAGGGCGGGGTGTAGACGATGGAGAACACTGAGTTCTTCAGCGCGGTAGAGGACATTTTCCGGGTATTTTTCCTTTAATATTAGTTCCAGCTCATGCCGTATCCGGTCGCCACTAATGGTGTCTAGCATAGGTATGTCTCGTATAAGTAGCTGTAAGGTATTTGGTTCCAGTTGGAAGTATAGCCGTTGCTCGTAGCGTAAACCACGCCAAATACGGGTAGCATCGTCAATAAAGCTTTTTTCATGTAGAACACGGATAAGACCCTGTTTAAGGTCATCTATACTCCCATAACGGTCAATCAATTCGCCATAGCGGCTGGGGATAAGCTCAATAGCCATAGTATTGATGGTGAAATCACGGCGGGAAAGGTCATTGCTCAGAGAACCAGGCTTTACAATGGGTAAGGCTCCGGGTTTAGCGTAAGTTTCGGAACGGGCGGTAGCTAGGTCAATGCTCCATTTATCCCACTGGAGTTTAGCTGTATTGAAGCGGGGGTGAGTGGTGATTTTCCCTAGCTTAATCTGTGCTAGCTGCTGTGCTAGATTTATTGCGCTACCTTCTACCACCAGGTCAAGGTCGAGGTTGGTTTGTCCCAGGAGCAAGTCACGAACCACACCGCCGACAAGGTACAGGTTCTGCCCTTGACTGGCAGCCACCTCACCGGCGACTTGCATAAAGCTAACTAGCTCGGTAGGTAGCTGTTTTTCGATTTTATTGGATAGGTTAATAATCTCGGACATTCACTTATTGTAGTCCGAATTATAGCACAGGTTATTACCTTAGTGTTTAGGGCAGCATATGCTAAAGGTAAAACGTCCAGCGAAGTTATGAGATGAGAATGCCGGGTGACAAATAGGAGGCTAATATAGATTATCACCCACCAGCTAAATACCTCTATTGCACTGTGTTGACAAGATTGAGAAGGAATGGATATAATCAAAATGATAGTGAGTTATTAGCCATCGACCGGTTGGCGGTGAGCTTTTTAAAAATAGGTATTATTAATAATATTAGTCGCTTGGATCTGATATGACCGGGACGGCAAAATGTAAGACTGTATCTTGAATGCCTTCTCTGGCTGTGTCTGAGAAGGTATTTTATATAAAAAAGGCGTAAGTAAGGAACTAAAATGCACAAATTAGGATTCATCGGAGCTGGAACTGTAGGCACTGCCCTAGCTGTTGGGCTGAACAGTAAGGGTTATCAAGTAGTGGCCGTATCGAGTCGAAGTCAAACCTCAGCTGCAAAGTTAGCTGAGGTAATTGGTGGTTGCCGTGCATCTAATAATCAGGATGTGGCTGATGATAGTGAGCTTGTCTTTATTACTACCCCCGATGATGCTATCGCCACGGTAGTGTCTGAAATTCAGTGGCATGCCGGGCAGAGTATAGTTCATTGTAGTGGTGCTGACTCAACTGAAACTCTGGAACCAGCTAAGAAATCAGATGTCCAGGTTGGTGTCTTTCACCCCTTGCAGACCTTTGCCAGTGTAAAACAGGCTATAGAGAATATACCAGGCTCAACCTTTGCCTTGGAGGCTGAAGAGCCTCTATTAAATACACTTAAGGATATGGCAACTGCCCTTGATGGTCACTGGGTGGAGCTCAAAGCAAGCGATAAGGTAGTATATCATGCAGCAGCAGTCATTGCCTGCAACTATTTGGTAACCTTGGTCAAGCTAGCTAATGACCTATGGCAAACCTTCAACATCCCACCGAACCAAGCTACTCAGGCACTACTCCCGCTATTGCGAGGGACAATTCATAATATTGATACTGTCGGTATACCTCAATGTCTCACTGGACCGATTGCCCGTGGTGATACCGGTACTATTAATAAGCACCTCAAAGCTTTAAAGAAAACAGCTCCTGGTTTACTCTCAACCTATCGAGAACTAGGTCTTCAGACTATACCTATCGCTTTAGCCAAGGGCAAAATCAATCAGCACCAGGCACGCCAGTTGGAGGCTATACTAAAACAACCTGACAAAACAAAGGGTCAATTGAGGGAGGTATAATGAGAATAATGCTTAAGAGCAAAATCCAAAGAGCCCGAGTTACCACGGTTGCCCTTGACTATGAAGGCAGTATTACCATTGACAAGAGGCTTATGGATGAAGCTGACATCCTGCCCTATGAGCAGGTGCAGGTGCTAAATACCAATAATGGTGCTCGTTTTACTACCTACGCCATTGAGGGCGAAAGCAGTGAAATTTGTATAAATGGAGCGGCGGCTAGACTAGCAGATAAGAGGGATATTATACTTATCCTCTCCTACTGCCATGTTGAGGACGACGAAGCCCGCCACTTCAGACCTAAAGTGATATATGTTGATGCTAAAAATGTTATCACTAAAACTAAACGATTGGTCGAGTCTATACCTTTTTAAGGGGGGAGACAAATGAGAGTAACTATAAACCAGATAAAAGAAATGAAGCAGAAGGGTGAGAAAATCACTATGCTAACCGCCTATGACTACTCCACAGCTAAAATAGTTGATGAAGCGGGAATACCACTAATTCTGGTGGGAGATAGCCTGGGCATGGTTGTCCTGGGTTACGAATCAACTATACCGGTAACTATGGAGGAGATGCTGCACCATACTAAGGCTGTGGTTAGAGGTGCTAAACAGGCGATGGTAATTGGCGATATGCCATTTATGACCTACCACATAAGCGTTGATGATGCTCTATATAATGCTGCTCAATTTATCCAAGATGGAGGTGCCCAGGCAATTAAGCTTGAGGGTGGTGTAACAGTAGCTGAAAAGGTATCGAGAATTGTGGAGTGCGGTATTCCAGTTATGGGTCATATTGGGCTTACTCCCCAGTCAATGTACCAACTAGGTGGGTTTAAGGTGCGGGGTAAAACCCTGGAAGCAGCCACGAAATTGCTTGAAGACGCTCAGGCTTTAGAACAGGCTGGGGCTTTTGCCATCGTTCTTGAGACTGTTCCCGCCCAACTGGCCGCACTCATTACCCAAAGAATAAGTATCCCAACCATCGGTATTGGTGCTGGCATAGGCTGTGATGGTCAGGTTCAGATTATAAACGACATTCTAGGCTCATTTACTGACTTTATCCCCAAGCATGCCAAGCAATATACCAGGCTTACTGATATTATCCGGGCTGCGGTTACTGAATATGATAATGAGGTAAAATCAGGTAGCTTCCCCACTGACCAGCAGAGCTTCTCTATGGACGAAAGCATATTAGCCGAGCTAAAGGCTAAGTATTAGGTGACTATTAAGGCTAAGGAGGTGTTAAAATGGGGAAAAATAAGCCTACCTATTATGAAAGCTTGTACGAGGTAGCAGCAGCAGTGAATTCAGCTCGTACTCCTGGGAGCGTACTATACTCCATTGTTGGGAAAGTAGTGGATGCCGCCGGGGCCAAAGGGTGCTCCGTGATGCTTCTTTCACCGGATAGGAAACTCTTACTTCATACCGTGACCTATGGGCTAAGCGATTCCTACATTCGAAAGGGGCTGATATCAGCGGACAAGAGCATTTCCGGCACATTAAAGGGCGAACCAGTAGTTGTGTTAGATGCAACCAAGGATAAGCGGGTTCAGTATCGAGAGCAAGCCAGGAAAGCAGGGATTGCGTCTATCCTTTCCGTCCCGATGACGCTTAGGGGGGAGGTTATAGGGGTAATAAGGGTGTATACCGCAGAGCCACGCCGTTCCACTGCGGATGATAAATACTTCGTGAGCGCAGTTGCTAATCTGGGGGCCATTGCCCTAGAAAATGCAAGGCTCTATGATGCCGTTCAGAAAGACTACGAGGTATTACAGAAGGAGATGCTAGAGTGGCGTGCTGCTTTGGGTTATGAATGGATAGCTGAGGAGTCTGTGGTTCCGGTTGAGGAGTAGAGGTGGTTAAACTGGGTTTAATGATAAGGGGAAGTGGGTTGTAATCAAGCTCAATCTGAGAAATACCTATGAAAGTTGTTGAAACAATAGGTGCGATGAAACGCGTACGGCTTGAGCTCACCGAGCCGGTGGGCTTTGTTCCGACTATGGGCTATTTGCATGAGGGTCACTTGGCTTTAGTCAGACAAGCCAGAGCCGAAAACCCCTCGGTAGTAGTTAGTATATTTATCAATCCAACTCAATTTGGTCCAAAGGAGGACTTTGATAAATATCCCCGGGACCCTGAGCATGACCTGGCTCTGTTGGAAAAGGAAAAAACTGATATTGTCTTTATGCCCTCGGAAGTTAAGATATACCCGCCGCAGTTCAGTAGCTGGGTAGAGGTGCGTAAGGTCACTGAACGACTGGAAGGCGCTTCCCGTCCCGGTCATTTCAGGGGTGTTACCACGGTGGTTGCCAAGCTATTCAATATTGTCCAGCCAACCAAAGCCTACTTTGGGCAGAAGGATGCCCAGCAGCTAGTAGTTATCAAGAAGATGGTGGCTGATCTCAATATGAATCTGGAGATAGTTACCATTCCTACGGTGCGTGAGCCTAACGGTATGGCGATGAGCAGCCGCAACGCTTACCTAAATCCTGAGCAGCGCCAGGCAGCCACGGTTTTATATAAAGCAATTAGTCTGGCTCAAAGGCTTTGGTTACGGGGCGGAAGAGATGCCGAGCACATGCGCCAAGAAATGATAACTTTAATGAAAAAAGAACCATTAGCAAGTATTGATTATGTCAGTGTAGCCGACGCCAAGACCCTGGACGAATTAGACACAATCAATCCACCGGCTTTGGTCTCCTTGGCAGTAAAAATCGGCAAGACCAGACTGATAGATAATGTAGTTTTGGAATAAGAGGTTGGTAAATTTGAAGATAGAGCTTGGACACTATTTGTTGATATGTTCATAAGCACATTACGACACGTCGTGGTATAATAGCTCATACAAAGCGCTAGTTGCTGAGTCATAATGATGTCAGATTTTTAGTTAGCCTTCAGTGGTGGATTAGCATCGGGCATCGTATTAGTTGTATTAACCACACTCTTTTGCAGATTGTTACGAAGACGCTCGAAGGGCGAATCGGTTACCTTTAGCTTGAAAGAATTGCGCCCGTTGGTTGCAGTAGCTGTCGGCTTCGCAATGATATTTACAGACATATTCATAGTCAACGATGATGGTTTTCTAATGGCGATAGGCGGAATGCTTCTATTATTCACTGCTATGGAATTTCTCTCGTAGTAGGTCTAACAAGCCGAAACTAATAAAATATCTATCCGCACAAAAATCACGAGTATGTAAATCCCATGCCTACTCCCTAATCAACACAATAATACCCAGCATAGCCACAAAGGCAAGAGCAGCGCCGAAGTAGAAGGGAGACGCCGGGCTATAAGTTTGCCACAGCCAGCCAGCAATCAGGCTGGCGGGTAAAAGGGTGAGACCGACCACACCATGATACAGTCCATAGGCGGTGCCTCTCTTTTCCTTGGGAACTAAATCGGCGACAAAAGCTCGAGCTACTCCTTCTACTATTCCGTAGTAGATTCCATAGCCGGCAAAGAGCAGCCAAACCTGCCATACCTCTGATACCAGGGCAAACCCAAGGTAAACCAGGGCGTAAATGAACCAGCCCAGGGTGATAACCCGCCGCCTCCCCAGCTTATCAGACAGTATACCCGCTGGTAAAGAAGTAACTGCATAGGTAACATTAAACATGATAAGCATCACTACCACGTAGATGAGAGATACATCCAAGCCCCATGCCCGTAGTATCACAAAGAAATCACTGGAATTACCCAGGGTAAATACAGCCATAATAGCCAGGAATACCTTGAACCGGGTATCAAAGCCTTTAATTAACCCTCTATGACCAGTTGAGGCTACCGTGCCTTTATAATCTGGCGAAGGCTTTCTCACTGGCTCTCGTACAAATATAAGCAGTACCAGCACCGCCAGTAGTGCCGGTACAATGCCAACTAATACCAGCCATTGGTAGGTCTCTAAACCAAGGTATGCCCCTCCACCCTGGACGAGATATATGATAATAGCGGCTACTGCCAGCCCAAGGACGGCACCAGAGGTATCCATAGCCCTGTGTAGTCCGAAGCCCCTACCCCTTTCTCCAGCCGATATTGAATCAACTACCAGAGCATCGCGTGGTGAAGTGCGGATGCCTTTGCCTATCCTGTCACTAAATCTAATTCCCAGTACTGCACCCCAACTACTAGCCAGATACATAAAGGGCTTGGCTATAGTGGAGATACTGTAGCCTAATACCGCGAGGGGCTTACGCTTACCCACTTCATCACTGAGCCAGCCACTAAATATCATGAAGATAGCATCAGCGCTTTCCGATAGCCCACCGATAAGACCGATGGCAGTGAATGGTGCCCTCAGCACATGGCGTAAAAAGAGGGGGAGAAGGGTAAAAATCATCTCACTTGAGACATCGGTTAGCAGGCTGACCATACCCAGAAAGAAAACATTGGGGCTAAGACCCCAGATTCTCTTGCCGCCAGTATCAGTATCCGATGTTCCTATCAACTACTTCTCCTCAATCACCTCGGTAACCAACTCTCTGATTTTTCTCTTAGACTGCTCCAGTACCAGGTTCCCTTCGTCGGTAGCCTGATAGTATTTCCGGAGTCGGCCATTAACCACCTTTGACGTGCTTTCCAGATAGCCTTCTTTTTCCAGGCGATGTAGAGTCGGGTAGAGGGTGCCCGGGCTGATGCTATACCCGTGTCTAGCCAGCTCCTCAGCTATCTCTATGCCAAAGATTGGCTCCTTTGAAGCGTGATACAGGATATGAATCTTTATAAATCCCAGGAAGAATTCTCTATCCAGCATAATAACGCACCCCGATATTGTTATACGATATTATTCTATACAGTATTTACTCTTGTGTCAAGCACTTGTATCGGTTCAATGTATTGGTGACACAAGAAACTTCTGGAGTTCGTTCCAAACTCAAAGTGGGTGAGCTTGCTTGACACCTATATTGTCAACAGCTACAATAATTTTGGTGCCGAGGTAGCTCAGTCGGTAGAGCAGCGGACTGAAAATCCGCGTGTCCCCAGTTCGATTCTGGGCCTCGGCACTTCGTTATCTTTGGTAAGTCCGTCAGTCGCGTCCGCCAGTCGTTCCATCGGTGCCTTGTAGTGCTTCTGGCTATCTTCGAAGTTGACGCTTTCAGTATACCTTTGGACCATCCCTATCGACTTCCAATGGCCAAGCCTCATGATATCCAGAGAATCAATCCCTTTACGCCGCAAAATAGACGCGAAACCCCTTCGGAAAGTATGAGCGTTACACTTTATGCCGGTTGATTTTTCCAGTCTCCGTAACATCGAGACGATACCAGACTTCTTAATACCCCAGATATTACCACCGTTAGGATTATACTCAGTTAACCATTCTCTTATTAAATTCCCAGTAATCGGGCTAAATGGCATATAAACTTCATCACCGCCCTTTGCGACACACTGGAAGACACTTTTATCCCATAAAATATCAGGTTCATGTATGTCACTTACTTCTGAAAGTCTACCACTTGAATCTATAAGAGCTGCAAGAAGGGCTGCATCTCTGAGATTATCTGTATGGGATAGGAGAATCTTGATCGACTGCTCAGTCTGTGCTGGCATTTTTTTCTTCGTAACCTTTGGAGGTTTAATGAATCGGATAGGATTATCTTCTGGTTTGAAGCCAAGTCCGGAAGCAGGGGAATAAAGCCAGTTATAGAACGCTCGCATAGCCCTGTGATATGCATGTTTGCCACCTTGAGAACATTTAAGGTTGTCCCTAAAAGAAATAATTTCGTCGGGTTTAGGAGTTAAGCCTAAAGTCGGGAGCGATTTACTCAGATAGCATTTATAGAAGTCACGCGTACTATCCACCTGAGATAATAAGAGGAATTTATTAAGAACATCGGCCAAGATGTAACAAGTGGATCCGCTTTTCCAAGATTGGGAAACACTACAGACCTCTTCAAAAGTCCTCCTATATGTAACCGTATGAAGTATATCAATCATAATTGGAGTGATATTATCTTTCTTGATTTCTCGCCAGTTCCTAATTTTTCTAAACTCCGGGAATTAAGCTGCAAGATTTACTAGAAGGTTTTGAGCAAGGTAGGAGTCAATAGGTTCCAATCTAGCCCAATCATCCCTATTAGAGAATTCAGGATTCACAGTGATCGTATATTCAGTGCCCCAAAGTCGGCCACCATCAATTACATTGCCACTGAATCTTCCAGGACTCTGTAGTATCTTCGTGAAATTCGCAGCAAGTGCATCGGCTACATCGGAAAGCTCTGACCAATACTTCTGTTTTATTTCAAATGTCGTTGCCATTTTTACCTCCTCTCTGGAATAGTAGCTAATCCGTTATCACATAGACCTTACGACCTGAATTAAGTAGTCCACTGGAAATCCGGTAATATCACTAATCTGCTGAAGCGATATCTTCATTACTCCGCTGGGCAAGGGAATATAGGGGAAATCACCCTGTGATATCCATCGATACAAGGTTGAGGGGCTAATATCAAGTAACGCCGCAGCGGTCGGTATGTCGACAAGTAAAACCGGTCTTCTTGGATTTCGACGTTTAGGTCTTCTAGTCATGTTTCACCTCGATATGTTATAAGGTCTTATAATGTCTTATCTTATATTATATACTATCTTTTGTCAAGTACTATCTCGGACTATTTTATTTTGAAGTAAACAACAAGATAGTTTTCAATGATTTGACCGGGTTAGAGTGCTATAATATACTCAATCCATAAACATTACTTTTTATTTACTTATTGCACATTACGGCTTATTGTTACATCGGGGATAAAAGGGTTTCTTAGTTTTACTGTACTACTCAACATTATTGGCGAAATGAAAGGGGGTCAAGTATATGGCTAATAAATACTATTTAGCATGTCCTGATTGTCGTAAACGCATGCGTCGTACTGGGAAAAAGGAGAAGGAACATCAAGACCTAGATGGTAGGTGGATTTATCGTAGGGAATATGAATGTCCCAGTTGTGGTTTGACAATAGGATATTCGGAAAACAGAAACGCTTATTCCCATGCTTCTTTTTAGGTTCCTTTTTCCTTCATATACTAATATGACAAAATGTTACGTTTGGGCTTTCCAGAATCATTGACATTAATCGTTCATTGACTTAATATTCCCCACACCAGTTGAAATGGGAAATATTAATTTAATGAAGTGGTAAAGGAGGCGAAACTATGAACAAGGGTATGGGGGGTGCAATTGGTGGAACCATCTGGTTTATCGGCTGGCTGTTCACCTGGGGCTTTGCTAGTCTGGTATGGTGGAAAATCCTCCTGGGCATCATCGCTTGGCCCTACTTTCTCGGAGAAGCCGTCAGGCTCATGCAGTAAACGACTGTAAATATCATTCCTTTCTAATCATACTGACAATGCATCTGAAAACAATGCTATACTAAAAATATTATGAATGAAAAAATGAGTGATAGTATACACAAGCCAGGAATGAAATACCCTGATATCCATGGATACTGTGATCAAAGATTTTCTGCTGTTAAGGATGCTTTTGCCAATAATTTCGAGTCTGGTTTAGAAGTTGGAGCCTCATTTTCTGCAACAATTGATGGTGAGTATGTTATCGATATCTGGGGTGGTTACTCTGATGCTGCCCAAACAATCCATTGGGAACGTGACACTATTACAAATGTTTATTCGACAACAAAAACGATGGTAACATTATGCGCTCTCGTACTAATTGATCGGGGACAACTAAAAATAGATTCTCTGGTATCTGACTACTGGCCTGAGTTTGCACAAGCAGGTAAAGAAAAAATCATCGTTCGATGGCTGCTCAGTCATAGCGCAGGTCTCTCGGGTTTCAATGTTCCTCTTTCTTTAGAAGATATGTACGATTGGGATAAAATCATCCGTATAATCGAACAGCAAGAACCATGGTGGGAACCAGGAACCAAGAGTGGTTATCATATGGTTACATTTGGGTATCTTGTAGGTGAGTTAGTACGTCGAATCTCTGGTAAAAGCATTGGTACATTCTTTAGAGATGAAGTAGCTATACCTTTAGGAGCTGATTTCCATATAGGTCTTGCCGAGGAACATGATACTCGTGTTGCGGAGTTAATTCCGCCTCCATCAATGGAACCTCCTTATATCGAACCTGACTCAATAATTGGGAAAACTTTATTCAATACGCCTATAATCCCAGGCTATTCTGATAGGGCATGGAGAGCAGCCGAAATCCCATCTAGTGATGGACATGGGAATGCTCGTTCATTAGCTAGAATAGGCTCACTGTTAGCTTGTGGAGGCAAATTAGATGGTCTGCATTTTCTCTCACAAGCTACGATTGATGAAGCAATAACAGAACAGTTCAATGATATCGATATTGTAATGGGAGTACCTATTAGATGGGGGCTTGGTTTTGGACTAGCGAATAAGAAACTCGATTATCTCAATCCTCGTACTTTCTACTGGGGAGGTTTTGGAGGCTCTTGGTTGGAGATGGATCCTGACTCCAGAATGTGCTTTTCCTATGTAATGAATAAACTTGAATTAGATCCTAATGGAGACAAGCGTATGATTGCTTTGAGAAACTCATTATTATCTGCTATGCGATTATGAGTTTTACAGATTAAGCTTAAATTCTAGTTATGAATTAATTGCATGAACTATATTGGGATGTCTGTCCAGCCATGCGTACTTGTGGAGCATACCGTTTAGCTATGCTATTAAGATGTAAAAAGGTTCCTTTTATGGCGTTTTGTAACCAGGTCAGACACTAGGCCGTGCAGGTCTCGAACCTGCGACACCCTGATTAAAAGTCTGTTAGACGTTGTCCTCTATGTTTGTTCGTATGGTAACGTTTCGTATTATCCTGTTTTATTCAGTCCATTAGTTGTTTGTTAGCTATTTGTGGTTCCAATTAAGCTCAATAACTTCTAGTCTCCTGCAAAAGACAGGACTATCGTTTACCAGTTGTTGAAATGTTTTGTATAGATTATAATGCAGGCAACGAAGTTACTGGCTTCTATTAATCGGCAACACGTAAATGCGAATCGAAATCGGTAATCAAGTCGAACACCTTGGTGCAGTAAGAATTCATCCCGTACGTCGGGTGCTGGAGCTTGACTCTGGTGCCAGAATCCCATACCAGTTTAAGGAAGGCGCTGAGCCCCAGAGAATTGAGCGCGACGTTATTGCTAGTATTCAGCAAAAACTGGCTATTGTTCTGCCAATAAAGAACGAGGACCTAAAGGTTTTCGAAGGCGTACTGAGTGGCATCCCCCACGATTGCCTGATAATTGTGATGTCTAACAGCCAGCGGGGAGAGATTGACATCTTTAAGAAGGAACAGGAAATCCTAAACAGATTTTGCACCGCTACCAATAGAAATGCCATCATCATTCATCAGAAAGACCAGCGCTTGGGACAGGCACTGGCTGATAGCGAATACAGGCAAATCCTTGATGAGAAGGGGCTGGTAAGAAGCGGCAAGGCAGAAGGGATGATTATTGGCATTCTGTTGGCTCTGGTATTGGGTAAGGAATACGTTGGATTCATCGACACGGATAACTACATTCCTGGAGCTGTATGGGAATATGCTCAGCATTATGCTATTGGATTCACCCTTGCAGACTCACCATATGTGATGACGCGGATTCTATGGAGGTATAAACCCAAGATTTACGGCAAGCTATACTTTAAGAAATGGGGGCGGGTATCTGAAATTACAAACAGGTATATAAATCATTTCATATCCACCAAGGGTAAATTCGAGACTGATGTTATCAAGACCGCCAATGCTGGCGAACATGCCATGAGCTTGCAACTGGCAAAGAAGCTAACCTATGCCACTGGCTACGGTGTCGAAACACAGGAGCTTATGTCTATCTTCGAGCAGTTTTCAGGTCTGTTACCGATAGTTGACAAGACAATGGCAGAAGGGGGAATTGACATAGTTCAGACGGAGACAATAAATCCTCATATCCACGAGGAAAGAGGTGAAGAACACCTGATTAAGGATATGCTTATACCCAGCCTGTCGGTGATCTACCATAATCCGCTATGTGAAGACGCTACCAGACAATTAATTAGAAAGAACCTCGTGGAACTGGAATGCATCGCCCCGCGTGGAAAGGTGCCTAAACTGAGAATGTTCCCGCCGCCGGAAAGTGCCGATATCCAGAAATTTTCCGGCATCATGGACGGCTATCTTAACGATTATTCCGTACCAACAGGTTGGCCGGTGCTGGTAAGCCTGCCATCAGTAGACCACAAAGCGCAGGAGGTTACGAAGGTGGTCTTTACTGACCTTGATGGCACCTTGCTTCATCCGGTCAGCTATTCATATGCGGCGGCACTTGATTCCGTGCGAAGGTTACAGGAAGCAAGAATACCGATAGTATTCTGCTCCGCCAAAACGATGGCGGAGCAGCAGGTCTACCGGCAAGAGCTAAGTGTTAAAGACCCGTTTGTCATCGAGAACGGGGCAGCTATCGTAGTGCCGAAAGACTACTTCCGCTTCCCCTTCTCTTTTAGCAGAATAATTGATGACTACTTCGTTATTGAACTTGGTATTCTCTACGAAGAAGTGAGGAACAGACTGGGAGGATCAAAAGAGAACCCTGAGGCTAAAATCACTCTCTTCGGGAATATGAGCACTGAGGAGGTGTCCAAGGTAACCGGCCTGAACTTGCTGATGGCGGAACTTGCCAAGCAGAGAGATTACAGTGAAACGGTAATAATAGAAGGGGACAGGAAGCAACTTGAATCAACCTTAGCAACCATTAAGAAGGCGGGACTTAGTTACACCTTTGGCGGGAAATTCTACGAGGTATACTTGGGTGGTGACAAGGGCAAAGCAGTCAAGATTCTAGTGGAGCTTTTCAAGCTCAACTTTGGCGACGTCTACACAATTGGTATCGGCGACAGTCTGAACGACGTTGACATGCTATCTGCCGTGGATTTGCCAATACTGGTGCAGACGATAGATAACCACTGGAACTCACTGAAAGTCAAAAACCTGAAACGAGTCACAGGTATTGGCCCTGAAGGATGGGCTAAGGCAGTTTCCGAGCTATTAGACAATAGTAATCAAAAGAAATAGTATCAGAGTGGGCTATTGCCAGCAACGGTAGTTCTGGGCTGTTGAACTTGGATCAGAGCATCCGAACAGTTTAGAACCCTACCTTAAGGGTTACTATCTCAAATGGTTTAACCCAGAATTTTATTTTTCTGCCCCTGAATTTGACCTCCTCCTCTTCCTTCTCGAGAAGATTGGCTACATTTACTGAGGTTGGTTCTTTGAAGAGGGTTATGTCTCCCCAAGTCTTCTGTCCCTTTGTTTCGAAGAACCTTAGAATAACGTCATTAGTGTCTTCCGCCTTCTTGAAGGTGACCAACACCAGATTCTCTGGTTTTAGCTCAGCAAAGGAGAAACGATAGGGAAGACTCCCTTTTCTTCGTTCCACTGGCAATTGAAAACCAGCCAAACCATAATTAAATTCATATGCTGGCTTAAAGGAGTTAGCATATTTCCAATCCTCTCGGTGCGTAAAAAGGGAATACTCGAAAGTATAATTCTTAAATTCCTGAGCATCGGGAGTAGGAATAGCAGGACCGGTAACTCCATCAGAAGCAAGCATCAATATGCTCCGCAACAAGGTTAAATAGATATCACCGTCTCTTACCTCATGGGCTGGCAACCCTTTATTAATTAAAGTTACCCCTCTTCCTCTTTCTGAATAATCAACCCAATTCAATGCTGGGTAGATTCCTGAAGGTTTTTCTACCCATTTGCTTTTAGGTTTTACGTAATATTGATTTACCGGACGTGTTACTACTCCAAACTGGGTTTCGGACTGATACTTGGGCGAGTTTATTTTTGTCGAAAACCTCACTCTTATTCGAACCTGAGGATGCCGATTGTCGATATTGGTCACAAAATCGATTCGCGGTATCTCGTTGTAGATAATAATTTTTTTGTGAAGAGAAAGGTACTTATGGCGCCACATGAGAGGTCTTAGTTTTTTTATCAGCCGGTAGGGCCATCTCAGTGAGAAAAACTCACTTTCAACATCAATTACCCTTCGCAGCGGCATTTTGGTGATTTTGAAGCTCTTAGTTCTAAATTTGCCGAATGTTATTCCCTCTTCTCCCTCTTCCGTCCCCAATGGCTGATTAAAATTTTGGCGATGGTAATAGAGGTCCCCAATCTCTTCTTCTAGAACCACCTCATTCGCCCTGACTAACCTTTCTCCATCCTGAAAAACATCAATCACACCATTTGAAGGATCAACCCTAACTTCAAAGAACTGATTCTTGATAGTATTGCCACTAATCTTTATCTTGGGAATAGCCTCACCACGCGGGTTTCTCCTCAAGATTTTATAAGTGCGATATCCAAAAGCTGGAACCGCAGCCACAAAACCAAGTTTGACCCAGTGATAGGAATCATCAGAATAGCGGGAGAACTCCAGTAATTCCGCTTCTATTTCTTCCCTTCCGCTTCTTAGTCCGCCGATTCTTTTTATTTTTCCTCTATCAAATCCCATCTCCACCTCAACCCAGTTTTTGACCTCCCAAGAAAGAGGATTGAACACAATGATATCATCCTTGGTCTGTAAATTTTGAGAGATAAATGAGCAGAAGCTTCGAAGAAACTGATACAGATGGGTTTGAAGATAAGTAAAATTATCTCTGGCCTCCTCATAACCCTCATCCATTCCAGTGCCAGGAGCCACATCATGAAAAGCCCCCCACAGGACTTTCTTCCAGTTATCCTTGAATTCATACGTAGGGTACGGGATTCCTAATAACCAGGCAATGGTAGCCCATTTCTCGCACGCCAATAGTAGATTTTCACATTTTCTTAAGTCCTGTTTTATCCAGATTCGGCTAGAACTTACATTGGGGAACACCTGAGAGTATCTCCCCGAATACAGTTCTCCACGCGAGGTTACCAATTTATCGGTAGCCTTTTCCACTTCGGTGAAAAACTCAGATACGTTAGCAATTTTCATCTGCGAGTCCCGGTGAGTTTTGTTCCACTTGTTCACCACTCTAAAGATTTCAGGCTGGGGGGGTATTGAGCCACTCCCAGAGGGCATTAAAATATGGTGAGTAGTAGCCGCTGCTTTAAGTATCTGGAAATTATCCTCGAGTTTGTGGAAATCAAGCCCGGCTCGATAACCTAGAGGCATCCAGTGGGACAAGATTTTGGTTCCGTCTAATCCCTGCCACCAGAACTCAGATGGATTATCTTTATTTGCCCCTCGGCGAAAGGCAAAATATTTATAACCTGATTTTTTATAAATCTGGGGCAACTGGGCATTATAGCCAAAGCTATCTGCCCCCCACATAACTAGGATATCAACGCCGAATTTTTCTTTGGCATAACTCTTCCCTAAAAGTATCTGCCTGACCAAAGTTTCCCCATTGGGAATCATCGTGTCAGCCATCAAATATTCGCCACCATCGATTTCAATCTTACCTGCTCTGATAAACTCTGCGATTCTATCAAAGAGATGTGGATTTCTTCTTTCAATCTCTTCTAATAGAACAGTCTGCTCGATTAGAAATTTGTAATCCCTACTTTCCATCAAGTCTAAGGCTTGTTTCATAATGAGATCAATATTGATGTAAAGATAGTCCTCTTTGGTAAGAGCCCAAACTGCGTCGTAATGAGTATGAGGTACTAGATATATCGTGTCCATATTAATCCTCGGCCAAGCTATGACCGTGTTAAATATATTGCCTACCTTAAGACGTTATAAATTCACATAACTCGAGCATTGATGTATTATACAATAGCCATCGGGGTGAAAACTACTTTCACCTTCAGATTAGAAGTAAAGATAGCAATGATTATAAGAAACCGCGATATTCTTTCTACAACCAAAGCTAGAAGACAGGTTCTGGAGCTCATAGAGGCTGGCATAAGTGAGATCCTGCCAACAAACATTATGAAGGCTGCGGTCAGGTATGATGCAGTTAATCGGACACTATACGTATATAATCACAAATATCTAATGTCCACTGGCATGGTGTTTGTTATTGGAGGAGGCAAAGCATCCGGACTTATGGCCGAAGCTCTGGAGGACATAATCCCTCCTGAGGATATAGCTGCCGGTGTGATAAACTGTAAAGGCAAAAATTATAAAACACAAAAAATCAAGATCATAACCGCTGGCCACCCCATTCCAGACCAACGAGGTGTTAGTGGTGTGCGGGAGATGCTAGTTCTTAAACAACGCTATGTTATTAGTAAAAATGATGTAGTCATATGTCTAATTTCTGGTGGTGGTTCGGCGTTAATGCCTTGCCCGGTTGGTGAGATAAGCCTAAGGGATAAACAAATAATCACGGAGTTACTGATAGGCTCTGGGGCTGAGATAGGCGAAATTAATGTAGTGAGAAAGCACTTGTCTCAGATTAAGGGAGGACAATTAGGTCACTTCTATTCGCCAGCAACTGTAATTTCCCTTATATTGTCTGACGTAATTGGAGATGACCTCACTACAATTGCTTCCGGCCCTACTTCTCCCGACCCATCAACTTTCTCAAATGCCTATGAGATACTACAAAGATATCGCTTACTGGACAGGGCGCCCAAAAAGGTTATCCATTTCCTACGAAGAGGTTCATCAGGTGAAATCGCTGAAACTCCCAAGAGCTTAAATAATTGTTATAACTACATAATTGGGAACAACAGGCTAGCTATGGAAGCCATGCAACAAAAAGCTGAGGAAATGGGGCTTACTCCATTTATTATTACTAGCAAACAAAAGGGTGACACGAACGCTGTTTCTCTGTCTAGAGCAAAGGAAATACTGAGTAGCAAATATGCTGGGCATAATGTCATCCTGATTGGTGGTGAAACAACCATAAGTCTACCTGCCACTGCTGGAAGAGGTGGTAGAAACCAGCATTATGCGGCCGCATCCATGTTGGCAATGGAAAAATGCACCGGCGAATGGGCGGTTGCCAGTGTAGGAACCGATGGCTCCGATTTCTTGCCTGATGTAGCAGGTGCCATAGTTGACAGAGGTTCCTTAAACAACGCCAAAGCTAACGGATTAGATATAGGCTATTATCTTAAAAGATTTGATAGTAATACACTACTGGACCAAATTGGCAATTCGCTGATTGTGACAGGCGATACAGGGACAAATGTAGGTGACATCATCATATACCTTTTAAACTAACTCAAATATATGGGACAAGCTTATCACATTCGTAAACAAATAACAAAGTGACGAAGTATTGTCCAGCCAACCCCACTGCACATTTTCTCCTTGATAGAAATGTTGATTACTTGTTACATCCTTCGTTCTCTTGTTGCATATCAGGATATGTAAGAGTGGCAGAGGTATATAATTCGCTCAAATGTGTAGTAGGCATACCTGCCAGACTGGCCACACCGATCATACCCCCAGTAGCTCCAAAAAATAGCATTACATAGGGAATAATTATCGTAAGATTATCTCTGAAGTCTATCTTTGGGTACCAATCAAGTAAAAATTCAACAATAATGAACACAATAATGAGGCTAATTTGAATATAATAAATCTTTGCTCGTTTTAAGGATTTGGCTGAATAAAGGAGGTAAGCGAGGGGAGTAATACTAAGTTGGACTAAAATACCAATCCAATGACCAATGTCTGGTTTTCCAAGTAGTCGCAATGTAAATAGCGAGATAGTGCTAGTGTTAATTATATTAGCTACTATAGCACCAAAAAGGTTAGTCCTATTAATCTCCATTGTATATAGAGGATCGTTTCTTTACTTTATGGAGTCAATATGACCCAAGTTTATTATTAACACAATCCGTCAAACAGAATATCGAAGCCCTTTTAAGCCCAATGGGACGAAGTGCAGTTTTGTTTCATAACATGACTATTAGCTAATAATAATTATTAAACTTCACTCCTATGCATTCTAGCTAATTCTTTTCGTAGTCCTTCCACCTCTACTACGAGATCATGTAGAACCTTATCCCTAGTGTCTCTTCCCCTAACCAAGAAAGAAGCTAGATTTGCGGTAATGCCACTAAAGAGAGCTATTCCCCCCAGCATCAGAACGTAACCCATCGCTCTCCCCACTATAGATATTGGCACCATATCACCATATCCCACTGTTGTAATAGTAGCCATAGACCACCACAAGGCGTCAGGGAAAGACCGAATATAAGCGCCCTCGCCACCTTCAACCGTGGCAACCACTGTGGCTGCTATCATGACAAGTCCTACACCGTAGACGATTAGGAAATCGACATTTACCAGTCTTCTCATTCCGACCCAGGTGCGGGAGCCAAAGATAAATAGCCGTAGCAGTCGCAACGGCCTTAAGAAGGGAACCACTACAATCAGAACCTCAAGCCAGTGTCTTTTCAGGTAGGCTAGTCGGTGGGGAGCCACAACAAGTTTGATTGCTAAATCTATAGCGAAGATTGCCCATATAAACCAGTCAAGGGTAAGAAAAACTGCCTCTTATGACGGAGGCAATTTCCATAACAATGGGCCCACTAGCAGTGGAATCATAATGAAAGCAAGGATTAACAGGGGCAACTCAGTGAGGCGCTCAATTCGATGCAATAAAGCTTCTCGTTGGGCGATATCTGGAGTGTGAATATAACGCAACTTGTTCATACCGCCTCCTCCTTATCATATAATTTCTGTCTAGGCTTATTGGAATAGACCCGGAACGTATCTTTTATTGCTTATTCCTACGGGGATGCTGTGTCCTGCGGCTAACATAGCCGATGAGCTTATCCGGGCTTACAACGAATGGCCTGACCCAGGAGACTCGCTTTCGTCCCCAAGCTATCCAGTTTCTGGCCCAGAACCACCAGATAACTCCAATGATGACGAATGCCATTAATCCAAGCACGGCAAAATATGCCCAGGGGATCTTGAGCTCTGGCATATACTCAAAGTTCATTCCGTAAATACCGGCCACTAATGTGAGGGGAAGGAAGATAGCGGCTATTATAGACAGGACTTTCATAACTTCGTTCTGGCGATTAGCCACGGCTGATAAGTAAGTGGCCAGCGCATTATCAGTTCGGTCACGGAGAGTTTGGTTCAGGTCTTCAATTCGTACCAGATGGTCGTAAATATCACGGTAGTAGATATGAGCTTCAGCTCTGATTATTGGAAATTCACCCCGGCTGAGCCGATTCAGAACCTCCTGCTGAGGAGCCATAACTCGATGTACGCGTAAAGTCGAGCGTTTGAGCTTCAGAATGGCTTCTAGAGTTGGTGGTTGAGGGTTGCGAAGAGTCGCTTCCTCAATATCCTGAGCGACATCACTCATTTGATCTATAGTAGGTAGAACGTTATCAATCAGCGTGTCTGCCAAGGTGTGAGCTAGAAAGTCCGCACCGTACTTCATGGGACGACCATCATTTTCCACCTGTTGCCTAACTGCCTCGGTACTGTAGAGGGGGAAATTGTGGTTGCTCACTACGAAATTATGACCAAGGAAGAGCGCGAGTTCTGCTGTTTCTACAATGTCTGACTCCACTACGTGGTTGATACCATGTAATACTATGAAAAGATAATCATCAAAATCATCGATTTTAGGTGGGTGTATCAGTGGGCTTGCACAGTCCTCGACAGTAAGTTGGTGAAACTTGAAGACCCGTTCTAGAAATTTACCATCTTCTTCTGTGGTCTCCGTGACATCTACCCAGAGCAAGCCTTCACCTGATTCAAAAGCAGCCTTAATCTGTTCTTCGCTGAGGTCGCGCTGTAGCGCTCTATCCGTGGTCAAATAATATGCTCTTATTGGCATCTGGCACCTCCTCAAGATTTTAGTTACCTAATTATAGCACTCTCTGAACTTACAGGGCAGTATGTCACGATCGGCAGGACTAATATCAGGCAATATTATGGTCACACTCACTGCCAATCAGGGGAGTGACTTCTCTCACTCAGTCTCTCCTATTAAGCTCCGCAGCTTTTTAGGTCTTCTTCAATTTCTAATCCCACTCGCTCAGAAAAGCTGGAAAAGGTATGCGCTTGGTCGCAGAGATCCGCTTTCTACCCACTATTTTATAGCGGTATTGTGCCATTAAGTGACAAATAGCACACATTTCAGTGATGTAGCCACGAATTTCTAGGCGTTTCTAGGTCGTTCTAGAAAGTGAGTCTAGAAATATTCAAGAAACAACCAAATGCACGTCTGTTAATGGAATAAATGTATCTTGATCCCTGATTAAGGATACTTCAAATGAGGTAAAGTGGTTTCAATATGCTCTAATTGGTAACGTAAAGAAGTCTTTGTAATACTAAAAGCTGGAACATGAAAGACTTTGAGTAACAAAAGTGGGCTGGACATCCTTTTGGTGGATATGTCCAGCCCACTTTTGTAGCTGATGCTGTGATCAGCGTTATGCTTTACCTATTCGGAACATCTTTGTACCGCAAACAGGGCATGTACCTTGGGTAGCTGGCTTGCCGTTCTTCATAGTTATAGTCCTAGCGTCCTTCATTTCCCTCTTGGCACGACACTTGACGCAGTATGCCTGCATATGGTCACCTCCTTTCTGACTATGAACGATAAACAATTCGTTACTTGATGTCAATAGCCTAATAGTCAGAGGTAACAGAAGCTTGAAATGTTACCCCGTCAAACAATCTGGCTTTTTGTTACATCCGCTCACCTAGAAGTTCATCCCTATTTAGGCCTATTGACAAATTAGGTAAAACAGCCTTAGTGCCATAAGGGATTCTGGAGGTTTGAGTGACTAATAAAGTAAAGGGAAAACTGGTGACAGTAATTACAGGAGGTGTCGAACTGTTTGGACGTTCTATAACACCGTTGACAAATCACTATAAGTATAATATTGTTGAAAAAACCATATAGAGGGGGCACTTCACATATATGTCGGGCACCTTGAGCAGAGATTGGCTGAAGTGCCTAGAGGTAAACCGGTGGCAGTGATTTGCAACGTTGGACACTGGGCTTTGTGCCAGCATCCTCCTTCGTGCTGGCTATCAAGAGGTATACAATGTTCTGAGCAGCGTCAAGGCATGGGTCACTGTCGGTTTTCCCACCACTACTGATTAGTCCTAAACAGACCTAATAGGGGTCGTTACTTGGAGGTGTAAGATGGATGAAGATGGAGCGAAAAAGAGGAACGAAGAGGTTATTTTGAAAAAGCTTCAACTTCTAGAGGAGATGATGAAACAACATGAGTGGGTGGTCTTCGGGCAAAAAGATGCTGAGGAGGAAGAAAGAATTGAGGCTGAGTTGGACTCAGAAGCTTCTGATTCGGTACCAGAGAAGCCTGTAGACGAGTAGCTCAGCAGACGGCCAGCGCCAATGGTGGATTCAAGCATACCCCCTGGGCAGATAAATACATCTCTACTTAATGATTTGACAGTCAGTGAACATTCCTAATAGACTTTCTACAACTGTTGGTAGCTGAAATATATTAAGAACCTAAAACAAAAGGAGGTAAGCAGTGAAAAAGGTAATTGTGGCTTACTTTAGTGTCACTGGCACAACGGAGACGATGGCAGAGTACATCGCTGAAGGAAAACGTATTAGCGGACAGGATGCGATAGTCAAGAAGATATCCGATATTAAAAACCCGAACGACTTAATTGGGTATGATGGCTATATATTCGGCTCCCCCACACATTTCAGGGATATACCTGAACCTATGAAGGCATTTCTCACCATGGCACGACAAGAAGACCTCAAGGCGAAACTCGGTGGCGCCTTTGGCTCATACACGCATGACGGTAATGCACCGGCGATAATATTTGACACTATGCAATACGTGTATAAGATGGAGCCATTTAAGCTTGGATCTTTCAATTTAAAGGAAGCTCTGCTCGAAGAGCCCAGAAGAGGAGAGCCAAGTTCCACTCACTACATCGCCGGTGAGGTCCAAGGGGGAGCCGGCGAAGGTATGCATGCCTGCCATGACTACGGGCGAGTCTTCGGGGAAGAATTAGGGTCTTGAATTCCACTAATATGGCTGATTGCTGTGTTATGTCATACGAATGCTTAGAGAGAGAGTAGACCTTTGCAGTTATAGTAAAATTTATTGTGGTTGAACCCAT
>SMTZ1_10000203_pt1 | contig 61222 bp, 53 predicted proteins | sample DeeMarSWOR136_30_FD_25667 | JGI IMG/M metagenome (IMG submission 25667) | reverse complement strand
AAAATCCAATAGCAAGTTGCAGTAAAGGTTCACGGGGTCTTTTTGTCCTATCACGGGTAGGCGGCATCTTCACCGCCACTACAATTTCGCCGGGACCCTCGTTGAGACAGCGCTCTAGTCGTTACACCATTCGTGCAGGACGGAACTTACCCGCCAAGGAATTTCGCTACCTTAGGACCGTTAGAGTTACGGCCGCCGTTTGCCAGGGCTTCAGTCGGGAGCACAATCCCGGGCTAAACCGAAGTCCATCCCGGGACCAACACCCTTCTTTAACCTTCTGGCACCGGGCAGGTGTCAGTCCCTATACTTTGCCTTACGGCTTAGCAGAGACCTGTGTTTTTGTTAAACAGTCGCTAGAGCCATTTCAACGGGGTTAGATTGCCGAGTTCCTTAACGAGGGTTCACCCGAGCACCTTAGGATATTCACCTCGCCCACGTGTGTCCGTTTCCGGTACGGTCACTTTAGCTTCTGACACAGAGGCTTTTCTCGGCTGAATCTCAAGGTGGGTTTATGACCTTTTGGGTCTCCCCATCACACTTCAAGGTTAAGAGACGCTGGATTTTCCTGGCATCTCCCTTGGAGCGTTTAGATCCTGGTAGCCGAATGTTGACGGCTTTCCCATCGCCTACGCCTTTCGGCCTCGGCTAAGGCACCGACTAACCCTGGGCGGATTAACCTTCCCCAGGAATCCTTGGGCTTACGGTGTCTCGGTTTTTCACCGCGATTATCGCTACTTATGCCGGCATGATCACTTCCATTTCGTCGATCCCGACTCACGTCGAGACTTCAACCTAAAATGGAACGCTCCCCTACCCCCAGTCCGCCTAAGCGGACTGAGCCGCAGCTTCGGTGATTGATTTGAGCCCCGATATATTTTCGGCGCAAAGTGGCTCGGCTGGTGAGCTGTTACGCACTCTTTAAATGATGGCTGCCTCTGAGCCAACATCCCAGGTGTTTATGTCACTTTACATCCTTTTCCACTTAATCAATTCTTAGGGACCTTAGCTAGCGATCAGGGTTATTCCCCTTTTGGCAATGGAGCTTATCCCCCACTGCCTCATTCCTGGAGATATTTCAACATCCACCGGTTCGGACCTCCATTCCGTGTCACCGGAATTTCATCCTGACCATGGGTAGCTCACTGGGTTTCGGGTAATATCCCAACCTACTGGGTCGCCCTTGTCAGACTCGGTTTCCCTACGCCTCCTTCCGCCACTTTCGTAGAGGAATTAAGCTAGCAGGTTAGGGTAACTCGCCGGCTCATTATGCAAAAGGCACGCAGTCATTCTAATCACCCCTCGGAATTGCTTCCAAGGGATTAAAACTCCTGCTGATTGTAGACGCATAGTTTCAGGTTCTATTTCACTCCCCGCCAGGGGTTCTTTTCACCTTTCCCTCACGGTACTCGTTCACTATCGGTCATCTAGGAGTATTTAGCCTTACCCAGTGGTTTGGGCAGATTCCTGCGCGATTTCACCTGTCGCGCAGTACTTGGAAATTCAGTCAGTGAAGATCTTTAGGGTTTTGTCTACTGGACTATCACCATCTATGGTTTTCCTTTCCAGGAAAATTCAACTATCCTAAGATTTTGTAACTTCACCACCCGCAGGACATTTGGATACGACTGAACTCCACTACACCGGCTGTACAACGCTTGTCCGCTTGAACATACAGCTCGGTTTGGGCTGTTCCGATTTCGCTCGCCGCTACTTTCGGAATATCTTTTCCTCAAGGTACTGAGATGTGTCACTTCCCTTGGTTAGCCTTCTTTTCTTTACAGAAAAGAATATCCCGAATTTCTTCGGGACGAGTTTCCCCATTCGGCAATCGTCGGGTCAAAGGTTGTTCGCACCTATCCGACGCTTAACGCAGCCTACCACGACCTTCATCGCCTCTAGATACCAAGGCATCCACCACGCGTCCTTACTAACTTGGACATAGACCTTCCGCCAATTCAAATAAATTATCAAAGACCATTTATCCTTTTCGGATACAGTTTTTGCTTACTATATTATAATCACCTACGCCCTTTTGTCAAGGGCGCAAATGTGTTATATTATAATTAAATTCCTAAGATAGTCAAGAGCTTCAGTAACTACAACAATAATTCTCATTAACACGGAAAGAGCGTTAGAAATAAAATCTGAACCCTAAGCCTCCCTCCATGTCAAAATCGGTGTCAGGTATGATATTCACAACTGGAAACAGTTCTAGAAATATACCGAATCGCGAAAATAAATATTCAATGCCTCCGCCCAGTCGCATTCCTACATTGATTTCTGTATCGCCACCAGGATCATCCTTCAGTAATAATCTACCACCGATACCAATGTAGGGTACTAGATTCGTAATTTCCGTTGTCTTATCTTCATATTCATCGTAATATCTAAGTGTTGTGGGGAACAAAAATTGGTAATCGCACGTACCATGAAACTTTTTACTTCCAAACAATGACCATCCTGCGTGTACCGCAATCGCGGATCTTTTAGCAAACATGTATTTCCCTGTAAAACCAGTGGGAGATCCAATTATGATACCTATACCATACTTGCCACCAAAAAGTATTAATGGCATTAGGAAAAAAATTATCAATATACTTTTCTTCATTTTCTTTACTCCCAACTATCGATTCTTAACGGCATTAAAAGATACATGAGATTCCCGTTACCTTTTTGCTGCAATATTGCTGCTGTCGTTTGGGAGGTCAAACGTATAATTGTATCATCTGCGGAGAGATGCCGAAGTATTTCCAAAACAAAGTTCGCGTTGAACCATACGCCTAATTTTTCCCCTTCATACACACAAGGAACTTCTTCTTTAGCCTCCCCTATATCAGGTGAGGAAGCTGATAATATTATCCCCTTGCTGTGGAAATCGAATTTTACGTTCTTTATGTGCGGACTCGCAACAAGCGCAACCCTCTTTAAGGCACCATCTAAAATTTCCTTCTCGATAGTGCAGGTTCCAGAAAATTCTTTTGGTATCACTCCTTCGTAACTTGGATATGGCCCCTCAATAAGCCGCGCAATAATGGTAGTATCTAAAAATTTTATTCCAATTACCCTTTCACCGATGGAGATTTCCAGTGTCTCCTCAGGCTTTTCATAGTCGATCAAATCAAAAGCTTTCGTGGCTATAATATAATCACCTCCGGGTATCTCCATCTCCTTTTTCGTAAACGCTAGACGTGCCCCGTCTGTTGTAACCACTCGCAATTCTTTGTTCTTTGACTGAAGAAGAATTCCATTCATTGGACGCCTGCTTACATCTTTTGCCACCATAAAAATTGTTGATTCCACCATACCTTGGAACTCTTTCATGCTTGCTTCAAACCATTTCTTCTCTGGAAATTTAGGTACTTCAGGAAATTCTTGGTAGTCTAATGATGGAATGTTAAAGTGAGCATTTCCAGCTTTAATTTCCAGTTTTAGTTCTTTTAACCGAAAGGTTATGTCGTTGACATTTGATTCCCTCGTTATTTCGAGGATTTTTTTTCCGGGTATTAAAACTTTACCTTCTTCTTTCACCTCAGCTGGTATAATTTTCTTTACAAAAATATCAAGATCCGTTCCTTGAATGAGTAATTTATTGCGTTTTGCCTCAATAACGATATTCTGCAAGATTGTATATGTACTTTTCGGTGGAGTTATTTTAACGATGTTGGTTAAAGTTTTAGCCAAAAGTAGTCTCTTAATTTTGAATTCCATTATGCCCCCTTATAATAATAACATATAAATATATTATTGTTGTCGTTGTTGTATGCGTGGAAATGTTGATATCCACTGAAAACACCAGGAATAGATGATAAACTTCTAAGCTTTTTGTTCAAATCGATGTGAATTAATTGTGATAACTGTAGACAACTCTTATTTGACCAATATATCCACATGTTGCTAACTGTTTATCCTGCTAATTATCCTCTCAATTTTCTGGAAATATTCTAGGTCTGTTTTCTTCAAATTCTCGATTTTTTCAATTGCATGGATCACCGTAGAATGATCCTTCCCGCCGAAGTACTCGCCGATTTCAGCGAGCGAAAGATTAAGTAAAGTTCTTATCAGATACATAGAGGTCTGTCGGGCAAGAGCAAGTTTCTGAGTCCGCTTTTTGCCTTTTAGCTCGGCTTCTGAAAAACCAAATTCTTCAATCACATTCTTTAAAATCACCTGTTTCGTTATCTTTCCCCCAGAGCTCAGCAGATCCTTTAGAACTTCCTCTGCTAGCTTCTCTGTAACATCTTGCCCTGACAAAGAAGAGAGGGCCAAGAGTCTAATCAAACAACCTTCCAATTCCCTAATGTTTGATTTAACTTTCGATGCTATGTAATACGCTACATTTGAAGGCAGCTTGACGTTCTCTGCCTCAGCTTTTTTCTGCAGAATAGCAATACGAGTCTCCAGGTCGGGCGGTTGAAGATCAACGACTAAACCACCCTGAAATCTAGAAGTTAATCGTTCTTCAAGCGTTAGAATTTCTTTTGGTGGCCTGTCTGAGGTAATAATGACTTGTTTCCCTTGAGAATAGAGATAGTTGAAAGTATGAAAGACTTCTTCTTGTAAACGCTCCTTGCCATAAAGGAACTGGATGTCATCAATTAACAACATATCTTTAGTTCGATATTTTCTCTTATATTCCATTTGTTGGTTTTTCTGGATAGCTTCAATGAGCTCTGTCATGATATTTTCGGCCTGGGTATAATATACTTTGAGACTCTTGTATTGACGGTGAACAAAATTGCCGATCGCCTGCATCAGATGGGTTTTGCCGAGGCCAACTCCACCATAGAGGAATAGCGGATTATATGCTTCTCCAGGAGCTTCAGCAACAGCTAAAGCGGCAGCATGGGCGAATTCATTATTCCTTCCGACGACAAAATTCTCAAAAGAATATCGTTCCTGAAGTTTTGTTCCGTCATGGGACAATATAAGTCTCTTCTTTTTCTTTTTTGGACGATCGCCCTGTTGCTTTACGGCCTTAAAGGCAAGCCTTAGTCTATTGCCGTTCAGCTTCTGAACAGCCTCTTCAAGGATATTGTAATAATGTTCTTCAATCCAATCTATGAAGAAACCGTTGGGGAACTCAACAAGTAGCACATCACCTTTTAATTCAACGCCGCGGCTGCTTCCGAACCAAGTATTAAAGGATTGAAGATTAATCCTTTCTTTAACATAATCAAGAATATTATTCCATGTTATTTTTGGCTCATCAATCATACTTTATTTATCCACATTAATCCACACGGTTATCCACACCCACTTATTACAAACCTCGTGAAATTTGAACGCTTCTTATAATCATAAATATATTATGTGTAAAGCTAATTTATAAGCGAAACAAGTCTAATCAGAAAAAGCAAAAAGTCAAGGAAAAAGTAAAATCGATTAACATTTTTTTGGCACAGAAATTGCATCTGTATAAAAAATTAATATTTTTGAAAAGGAACGACACTTTTGATTCCAATAACCTTAATAATAATTGATTAAAAAGTATTCCTCTGTGTCCTCGATATTCAACGTGCTTGACATTATGCCACAAGCAATTATAATTTCACAAATGATTTTTCTTTTCATCTTTGGCAATTTAGTCTATCAACAAGGTGATACCTTAATATTTGAGGAACAAGGTAATCTAGTTGAAAAATGGGTGATTAATGAAAGCGATGACCATGTAAAAGGGCAGGTAGTCAGAAAAGCAAAGATTTCATACAACCACCAAATGTTTTTGATTTATGAAGAAAAACATAGTGAAGAGGGTAACCTTCTTAGCACAAAAATCACATTCTATAATGCTGATAAAGAAGAACTTTGGGAAGAATCAAGGGACAGTACCAGAATGCTGTCATATTACTTGTCTAATATCTGCAATAAGTTATTCATCATTACTGATACTGATGAAAGGAGTAAGGATCCCAGTGTCAGTGTGGTTCAGGATGGCAGGAAATTTCAAATTGTTGAACAAGGATCATGGAGATTGATCTTTGATTACAAGATTTCGTCGAATTGCAAATATATCGTGATGCATTGTCGTAAACCATACGTTAGTCGACTTTGGGATTATATTTATTCTGTGAACTTAGAAACAAGAGCGGATTGGGAATATTTATTCCCGGTCTGTACTACCTGCAAAAGGGGGAAGATAACCTTGGACATAAATGATAGTGGCGAAGTTGAGGTTATTTACAGAAAGAAACACCGTATATTGTCAAATGAAGGGAAATTAGTCAAATCGTTCATAAAAGTAGAATAATGTAGTGCATCTACGGTAGAAAAACCTTATCTGCAATCTTGTTGCGCGCGAAATAGCGCCAGATCTGTAATTTCATTGACAATGCCGTTTTTCGGTGTATAATGAGGCGATGGCGATACTGCTTATTATTTTCTGTTTTATGTGGGGATGCTCTACGTGCTGTTTGGGTGGAACACAGAGCTCTTTTGTGCAGTACGGCAAGGCTTCTTATTACGGAGACGAATTCCATGGTAGAAAAACCGCCTCAGGCGAAATCTTCAATAAATGGGACTACACTTGTGCTCATAAGACATTGCCTTTTGGTTCTAAGGTCAAAGTAACAAACCTTAAGAATAATAAATCCGTGATTGTGAAGATTAACGATCGCGGTCCCTTTGTGAAAGGTAGGATAATCGATCTTTCTTATGCCGCAGCGAAGAAAATTGGGATGATAAGATACGGCGTTGTAAAAGTCAAGATAGAAAAATTAAAGTGATTTCACTAAAAGCTAGAGCAAAGATTAATATCGGTTTGAAGATTCTTAATAAGAGAGATGATGGGTATCATAACATTGAAACAACGCTGACGACTATAAATCTGTCAGATCTTATCGATATTGAAGAAATACAGACCGGAACTATTGTGGAGTGTAAAGGTTTAGATATACCAGCTGAAGAGAATTTGTGTTATCGTGCGGCAGAGTGTTTTAGAAGAGAATTTAAGATAATCTCGGGAGTGAAGATTAATCTCGTAAAAAATATACCAATGGGCGGCGGACTCGGGGGCGGCTCTGCAGATGCTGCCACTGTACTAAAGGGAATGAATGAGCTTTTTAATCAAAATGTATCGGAAGGGAAACTTATGGAATTGAGTAAAAATCTTGGTGCTGATATACCATTTTTCATTAAAGGCGGAGCGGCTTATGCACGAGGGAGAGGAGATGAATTGAAATTCTTCAAACTTCCTAGAATGTCATTAGTTATTTATTATCCCGGATATCCGATTGATACGAGATGGGCATACGAAGAATATGACAAGATGTTGTTGACACCGCAGCCTGATGTGGATAATATAGTTGTTGAAAAAGACAGAAAGAAGAAAGAAAGAGTTAGTTTTAACATAGAAAACAGTTTTGAGAAAGTTATTTTTAAGAAACACCCTGATTTGCTGGACATAAAGGCTAATTTGATTGCGGCTGGCGCCTTTTTTGTTTCTTTATCAGGAAGTGGATCATGTTTGTTTGCGCTTCTCGATGCGAATGTTCAGTTGAAGGTGATTGGTTACCTAGCGGGAATAGGCGCTCAATATTATGAAGTAAGGACAATATAAACGGTTATGGTTACGATGCCCGTTTCGTATGAAAAGGTGATGGTGACGTTTTTGCAATATCACCCCTTTGACATTTACCAAAATCGGCCTCGTTGCCTTGACCTTATACCATTCTTATTGGGGCGTCGTCTAATGGCAGGACCCAGGCTTTTGGAGCCTGTCGTGGGGGTTCGAATCCTCCCGCCCCAGTTTAGGGCATAAAAGGAGGTTTGATGGAGCAAGATATAAAGTTGTTTAGCGGAAGCGCAAGTCAACATTTAACCGAGGAAATATCAAAGAAGATAAATGTACCTATTGGCGCATGTTCGACAAGACGTTTTGCTGATGGTGAGTTAAAAATAAAGATAGAAGAGAACATAAGAGGGAGGGATGTATTTTTTGTTCAATCAACCCACCCCCCTGCTGAGAATATTCTAGAACTGTTGTTATTCCTGGATGCTGCAAAAAGGGCTTCAGCTGATAGGATAACAGCAGTCGTTCCGTATTTTGGTTATGCGCGTCAGGACAGAAAGGATGAGCCACGAGTACCGATATCTTCAAAACTGATTGCAGATCTTCTTGCTAGAAGTGGAGCAAATCGTCTTTTAACCATGGACCTTCATGCCGAACAGATTCAGGGATTCTTCGATATACCCGTAGATCATTTGTACGCTGCGCCAGTGTTTATTGATTATTATAAGAAAATTGATTTGGCGGATTATATTATCGTATCGCCAGATCCGGGGCGAGCCAATAGAGTCCGTGCATTTGCCCGACGTCTTGGTAAGGATCTGCCAATAGCCATAGTTGATAAACGTCGCACCGGTCCGAATCAATCAATCGTTTTAAACGTAGTTGGTGAGGTAGCAGGCAAAATAGGACTTATCTATGATGACATGCTCGATACTGGCGGTACAATGGTTAACGCTGCGCAAGCCATACTGGACAATGGTGCAAAAGAGGTATTTGCGTGTGTTGTTCATCCATTACTCTCAGGTGACGCATCTAACAGGATTCAAGATTCCTGCATCAAGGAACTTATTGCGACTGATACTATACCATTGAGTGAGGAGAAAAAGCTAAGCAAGATAAAAATCTTATCGGTATCAGGGCTCTTAGGTGAAGCAATAAAGCGAATTCATAATGCAGAGTCTATAAGTTCCTTATTTATGGAGGTTGAAGAATGATAGTAAATTTACAGGCGACTTTTTATGAATCAAAAACTAAAGGTGACGTAAAGAGAATGCGAAAAGAAGGAAAACTTCCGGCTATTCTTTATGGACATAAAGAAAAATCGAAGAAGATATGTGTTCAGCAGAGTGAATTTAGAAAAGTCTTAGATATACTGAGAGAAAAAGCGGTAACAGTAAACCTCAAAGTTAATGATAAGAGTTATCTCTGCGTAATAAAAGCGATACAACACAATCCTGTTACAGATGAACTTCTTCATATAGATTTCCAACATATTCACAGAGCAGAAAAGATCAAAGCGACTATCCCTATTCACGTGGTCGGTACTGCTCCAGGAATAGAAAAGGGAGGAATATTAGATCAACATCTTCATGAGGCAGTTGTAAGGTGTCTTCCTGCAGATATGCCATCACATATTGATGTGGATGTTTCAAATTTAGATTTGGGACAGACGATCCATTTGTATGATATTGCTTTGCCAAATGTGGATTTTGAATTGAGCAAAGAATCAACAGTTGTTTCTGTTTTGATTCCAAGGGCAGTTGCCGTAGAGGTGAAACCTGAGGTTGAAGAGGGTGTTGTTGCGGAAGAGGCAAAGGAAGGTGAAGAAGCAAAGGAAGAGGTGAAGGAAGAAGAAGTTGAGGGGAAAGAGACAAGAGAGGAAAAAGGAAAAAGGGATAGAAAGGGCAAGGAATCTGAAGAATCTAAAAAACGTTGACTTTGCACATCCCCCGATAGATTTTCACGCAGAGCGCATAGGTTCTGGTAACTCCGAAAAAGTCTATTAATATTTTCATGGTAGCGATCAAACAAGATGCAGCATAAATGATAGTCTTTGGTCTAGGCAATCCCGGCATAAAGTATCGTTCAACGAGACATAATATCGGATACATTTTTCTTGAACAGATGGCACGTATGTATAAGAAGCGATTTCGAGCATATCAAGGATACAAAATGGCAAAGGTTACGATTAACAAACAGGTAGTTAAACTTATTAAACCTACATGTTGGATGAACCGATCTGGTGATGCTATTTCAGGGATTCTTCAAACGATGAATGAGGACTTCTTAATCATTGTTGATGATATAAATCTTCCTCTGGGGAAGATAAGATTGCGCGGCAAAGGTAGCTATGGAGGTCACTTAGGCCTCCGTTCGATTATCAATTCATTGGGGTATTCGCATTTCCCCCGCTTACGCATTGGGATTAGTTCTCCGGGGGGCGATGATATTACTCTTTATGTTCTTGATGCATTCAATCGCAGAGAGAAAAAAATACTAATATCAGTTATTAAAGAAGGCGTTAAAGGCATAAGAATTCTAATAACAAACGGATTTCAGTCAGCACAAAATTTCATTAATTCACTAAATTTGCTGGATTAAGATAGATGAATGCGGATGAAAAAAGATTAGAGTATTCTTTTGAGTCTATTCTAATCCATCTACATCAAATATCCCCAGAGGGAATATGAAGGTCGGCATTGTTGGTCTTCCAAATGTCGGGAAATCGAGTATTTTTAATCTTCTAACGCAAGCACATGCGCAGGTTGCAAAATTCCCTTTTACGACTATTGATAGAAATGTTGGTGTAGTTTCCATCCCTGACGAGCGATTAGTGCAGATTGTAAGGATGACACATTCACCCAAAGTTAAATTTGCCAGTGTCGAAGTTGTTGATATAGCAGGGCTTATTAAAGGAGCATCACGCGGAGAAGGCTTGGGTAATAAATTTCTTTCTCATATCCGAGATGTGGATCTAATACTTCACCTGCTGCGTTGTTTTACTGATCCGGATATAGCTCACATAGATAGTAAGATCGAGCCGAAAAAGGATTACGAGATCGTCCGCGCAGAACTTTTCCTATCTGACTTGGCAATCGTAGAACGTCGTTTTGAGAAGATAAAAAAGAAAGCTGAATTTAAGGCGGAAATCGACAGATTGCATAAAATCAAAGCATCTTTAGAGAAAGGGGAAGTTCCGAGCGAGACGATATTAGGTTTACCACTACTCTCGACAAAACGAGAGATTATAATTCTAAACGTAGATGAAGATGGAAATTTTACATGTGATTTCAGAGGATTTAAAATATCTGTCAAATTAGAGGAGGATATTCAAGGATTTACAGAGAAAGAAAAGGAGGAGTTGAGAAAAGAAGCAGGATTAGATCCTGGAGGTTTATCTAATCTGTTACGATTGTGTTTAGAAAAACTTTCGATTATTCTTTTTTATACGATTAAAGGAGAGGAATCACGGGCTTGGCCAATAAGAAAGGGAACAAAAATCATCGATGCTGCTGGCCTAATTCATACGGATATAAAAAATGGTTTCATTAAGGCTGAAGTATTGACATATGAGGATTTCATAAAAACTGGGGGGTTTAGCGAGGCACAACAAGCCGGGTTAACAAAGATTGAAGGCAAAGAATATATTGTTAATGATGGGGATATTATACTTGTAAAATTCAGGGGATAAAAAGTATTTCAGAATGATCGCATGACGGTTCGAGCAAATTTTTTTAAGAAACAGTTGACAAAAACGATATTATTGCTATAATTTTTTAAATAAGGGGGTCCTTCTATGATCGCATGGGCGTTTGTTATTTTTGCCCTCGGGTTGGTAGTTTTTCTATTTTATATTTTCAATTTGTTTACAGTCTTTGCTCCTTGGGTTTGGAGTATAATTCTTTTCGTTATCGCTTTTGGCATGCTGAATCGAATTTGGCATAAAGAACAAGAGGGCGAAAAGGAGAATCTGGCAAAGCGAGTGGTTGAACTTGAAGAAGAGTTGAATTTGCTGCAGAAAGGAAGTCAAAAAAGCTGATCTAACACTATAAGCTTTTCTTCCGTCATCTCTTTTATTGCAAAATCAGGTCCTTCCCTGCCTAGGCCACTACCTTTCATGCCTCCATAGGGCATATTGTCAACACGAAACGTTGGGAACTCGTTTATCAAAACTCCCCCTGCATCAATGCCATGAGCGCATTTAAGTGCCTTAGTGATATCTTTTGTAAACACGCCTGCCTGGAGTCCATATTTTGTGTTATTCACCTTGTTGATCACCTCGTCCACGGTTGTGAATGTATTTACGACAACGATTGGAGCAAAAGCTTCTTCCTGAATAACCAAAGCATCTTCGGAGACATTCAAAATAATCGTCGGGAGAAAGATGGTACCTTTTCTTTTGCCGCCCAAAATAATAATGCCACCGTGTCTTAATGCATCCTTGCAGAAATCCTCTGCTTTTTTAATTGCCTCTTCATTGATCATCGGTCCCATTTCAGTTTCTTCCAATAGTGGGTCACCATGGTTTATTTGCCCTATCTGTATAGAGAGTTCTCTTATGAACTCATCAGCAGCTTCTTCTTCGATATAGACGCGTTGGATTGAAATACAAACTTGCCCAGCGAGAGTATAGCCTCCTACACGAATCTTTTTCGCCACAAAATCAAACGGTGCATCTTTGAATACCACCACCGCAGAATTTGAGCCTAATTCCATTGTAATCCGTTTCATGCCACAGTTTCCAGTAATGATCTGACCGACCTCAAGGGAACCAGTAAAACTTATTTTTCTTATATCAGGATGCCTAACAAGATCCATGCCTATAGTGTTGCCTGGACCAACGAGGACAGAAATACCTTCTTTTGGCAAACCTGCTTCAGTCAAGGCTTCGGCTAACTTTACGCCAGAAAGAGGAGTTGCTGTCGCTGGTTTGTGGATGACAGCATTTCCCGCAGCAATTGCAGGTCCGATTTTATGACAAGATAGATTTAGAGGAAAATTGAAGGGCGTGATTGCAAGGACGATGCCGAGAGGAACCCGAAGATAAAAACCGAACTTATTTGATTGACCGGCTAAATCAAATCGTACTGTCTCACCGGTCAACCGTATTGCCGCTATCGAAGAAAGCCTCATCGTATTAACCGCGCGGTTTACCTCGCCGCGCGCCTCCCTAATTGTTTTTCCTGATTCCATCGCGATTGTTTTTGCAAACGCTTCTCTATTTTTCTCCATAATGTCAGCGGTACGTTCGAGTATTTTAGCTCTTTCGCCAGCAGGCATATCTTTTAGTATTTTAAATCCAATGGTTGCAGTTTCAATCGCTTTTTTGATATCATCTTTTTCGCTGACACCCAGTGTACTGATGATATGATTGTCATAAGGGCTTCTGACGCTAAGTGTCTTTGATCCTTTTATGCGTTCACCTAAGAGATACATGATTTAATTATATTTAGATAATTACGTATGTAAAGGATTGACCGATGACTATTTAAGCCTGCAAGATGGCTCAAAGAAAGCTCGCAGAAGGACATCATTAATCGCCTTCTCTGGTTTTAGAGTTTATGTAGCAAATAGATGGTGAGAAAAATGAAAATCACTGTTAAAAGGGTAATATTAATGCTTAAGCCGAACGAGAAGCTAAAGAACCCCAGACTGACTTTCACTGTGTCGAAACCCACTTTCAATGCACTAAAGAAGAAGTTCTTAACTGGACCCTTGGGAAACACCCCAGTAAGAACAAAAGATAATGCAGAGCCGATTATACCGCCTATTACGATGCCCAAGACAATATTCGCTATTTTCCTTCTTGCCATATCACCTCCCTCTTACCTGGCAGCGAAATTCGGATATGCACAGATTCGGCTTATTAAACACATAAAAAATGGTTGAGTACGAACATTCCTTGAAGATATTTGCGAGACTACGCTCATGGAATTAATATTGCTTAGCAAAACAGGCTTATATTTATTGGGTTCATTGTCTGGTAAATGTAATCGTCTATTTATCATTTATTGTTTGGGTTTATAATATTTACTTTTTCACCGCAATGAACGCACTTATCTCCTTTTAGTCCTTTAGTCATAGCCTTAAAGTACATTCTCTCTATGAGTAAGCTGCTGCACTTCGGACAGTAAGTGTTCGAACCATCGTCAGTTAGGATATTGCCTAAATATACGTAATTGAGTTTTTCTTTCGCCTTTTCGTAGGCATATTTTAGTTTCTTCGTAGGAGTAGGTGGTTGTTCGTATTTATAGTTTGGATAGTATCTTGAAAAATGGAGAGGTATATCTTTGTCGAGCGCGGCAACATATTCAATCAATTTATCGATATCCTTTTTTCTATCATTTAATGTCGTGACAAGCAGGTTTGTGATCTCAATATGGCAATGGGAATGGGCGATTTCAATTGTTCTCTTTACAGTATCTAAATCGCCGCCTAGCGGGGATTTGTAAACCTCAGGATTCATGGTCTTTAAATCTATGTTCATTGCATCAATGAGTGGGAGTAATTCCAAAAGCGGTTTTTCATTTATAAGGCCGTTTGTAACAAGCACATTTTTCTTGCCATCTTTATGGATCGCTTCGCCCGCATCAAGCAGATATTCGTACCACATTAATGGTTCTGTATAGGTATAAGCGACACCAATGGATGCATGCTCTTTTGCAATCTTTGCCAACATTTCAGGAGAAATATATTCAGTCTTCACCTCATTTTGGGAAATTTCCCAATTCTGGCAGAATGGGCAGAACATATTACAACTGTTACATGAAATTGATAAAATCTGAGATCCCGGATAGTAATGATAAAGCGGTTTTTTCTCAATCGGATCAAGCGCTATGGACGTTGTCTCACCATAGTTTGTAACTAACAATGTTCCTTTCTCGTTTTTTCTGCTCCTGCAGAGACCTTGTTTACCGGGCTTGATCTTGCAGTAGTGGGGACAGATACTGCATTCTATATAACTATCTTTTTTTGCGTAATATTTTGCCTCGACATTCATTTATTCTCTATCCTCTGTAAGTCGCCATCTCTTTCGTAATATATTATACCCCGAATTCCCAGAGAATCAAGAAATTTCATACCTCTTTCTGGTCCCATTACTGCAACAGCAGTAGCAATTGCATCCGCAAAAGAAGCGCTTTGTGCAAAGACAGTAACGGAAACAAAGTCCAAGGCGGGAAAACCTGTTTGTGGATTAATAATGTGCGGATATTTTTTCCCATTGATCATAAAAAATTTTTCATAGTTACCAGATGTTGATAAAAATCCATCCTCCAATTGAACAATTTCGATTGTCCCTTCACCGCCCGGATTTTTTATACCAATGCGCCAAGGTCTGCCTTTTGAAGAATGCCCTATAGCAACGATTTCACCGGCTATATTTATCAGAGCTGTCCTGATCTGATGCTGCTTTAAGATATCAGCAACCCGGTCTGCTGCAAACCCTTGTGCAATTCCTCCAAGATCAATCTTCATTCCTGCGATGATTGAAATTGAATCTCCCGCTATTTTTATTGCTTTGTAGTCTATAGATTTTTTTATCTTCTTTATCTCAGCGCTATCGGGGTTTTTGAATTCATGCTCGTAAAAACCCCAGATTTCAACAAGGGGAGCTACTGAAATGTCGAATAATCCATTGGTGAGTCGCGAAATTGAGTCGCACAAAGAGAATAAGGAAACTATATCCCTCGGGGCCTTCACTCCGAGTTTACGATTTAGTTCACTCACTAAACTTTTGTCAGAAAACCGGTTGAGCAATGAATCAATTCTCACAAGTTCTTCATCTATTTCAGAAACGATCTTCTTTGCTGCATTTTCGTCATTGCCGTAGAATTTTATTTCACACTGTCCTCCTACGATAAATTTTGTATAGAGATACTCTTTTTGATTGTGGCAGTGCATTATGGAAAGGCTGATAAGTAATAAAAAATATGGTATTTCGTTTGCTGTCATGCCTTGTTTGCTGTTCCGAATATTTGTATTCTGTTTTCGATGACCTGCTGCATATAATCTCGTGCCGTGCTGAGCATTTTTCTTGGGTCGAATATCTTGGGGTTATTAATTAAATATTCTCTTATTCCTGCCGTGAAGGCAATTCTTAAGTCAGTGTCGGTGTTGATTTTTGAAATGCCGTTTTTCACCGCACTTTTTATTAATGCATCGGGTACACCCTTGGCGCGTTCAAGCTGACCGCCGTATTTATTAACATGATTTACCCATTTTTGTTTAACCCCTGAGGCGCCGTGTAGAACTAATGGGATTTTTACTTTTCTCGCAATTTCTTTTAAGATATCAATGCGTAATTTTGGTTTGCCTTTGTATTTGTATGCACCGTGAGAAGTTCCTATTGCGACAGCCAATGCATTGCAGCCAGATGCGCGTGCAAATGTCTGCGCTTCTTCGGGATTTGTGTAAGTTGCTTCGCCTTTTCTTACCTTTATGTCATCTTCAATACCGGCAAGTTTTCCTATTTCTGCTTCGACCGAAACACCATGTTTGCGGGCAAATCTTACGACCCGCTTTGTGACTTTCAGGTTTTCTTTGAAAGGCAGATGAGAACCGTCAATCATTACCGAAGTGTAATGATGCTTTATGCATTCTCGCGCAATTTCATAAGATCGTCCGTGGTCAAGATGAAGCACTACCGGAATTCTGGTCCTTTTGGCCATCGTGAGGATCATATGTGAGATGTTTTCAATCCCTGCATAGCGAATAGCTTTTTCACTTGTTGCTACAATAATAGGTGCATTCAATTGTTCTGCAGCCTGCAGGATGGCCTGGGTTATTTCAAGGTTAGAGGTATTGAAGGCGCCAACTGCATAGCCGTAACGTCGTGCTTTTGGCAAAATTGCATTTAAATTAACTAACATTTTTTATTTCCCTGAATACTTAAAGGTATAATACTCAGAAAGAAGGGTGAAGTCAACGGTGTGTCGCGAGCGTGCTGTTGGTTTGATATTTCAGAAATTTGTGGCAGGCCACATCTGTTGCATTTACGCTGTTATCGCCGCCACGCAGGAATATACCTGTTTGACCCCAGCTTCCTTAAGAACGCGTGCACATTCATTCATTGTAACGCCGGTTGTTAGAACATCATCGATAAGGATAACATTTTTGTTTTCCACTCGATCGGAATTTATGCTAAATGCATTGAAAACATTTTTTCTTCGTGCCTCTTCGCTCAACTTTGTTTGCGTCTTAGTATACTTGATGCGTTTCATGGCATCAACGCTGCTAATATTGCACTCGGAACTTATTACTGCTGATAATAATGCAGCTTGGTTATAACCACGCCTTAGACGTTTATACCAGAATAAAGGTACAGGGATTAACACATCGGCGTTTCTCAAAATATGATCGGATCGTATAATAGTCGCCATTGCCTGACCCAAAAAAATTGACAATTTATGTTTTTTTCGATACTTAAAATGATGTATGATTTTGTCAACGGGAGGGATAAATAGAGCCCAGGCTCGACCGTAGTCAATATGCATCTCTCCGCTGCAATATCGGCAGTTTCTTCCCTTTTTTAGTGGTCTACCACAGACCTTGCAGAAAGGAGGTATAACCTCGGGGATATAATCTAGGCATTTATGACACAACATACCACTTTCTATTTCTGTGTTGCAAATCAAACAGCTTTGAGGAAGGATGAAATCTAATGTTGATTTGAAAATCTCTTTGAGGATACTCAATTCTTACTATGTGCTGCTTTCAGAAAAATGATTACTCCAACAATAGCTAACCCTAAGGCTATTATTTGGTTAATCCAAAAATTGCCTAGATCTTCATAGTATCTTACAAAATCAATGCCGAAGCGGAAAATTCCGTAAAAGACGAGATAGAGAGAAAAGATCTCTCCCATTCTATGTGGTCTGCTTAGACGATTTTGCAGGAAGAAGAAGAGGGCTAACCCAAACAGCGATGAATATATCTGTGTAGGATGAAGCGGGTAATCGCCTACTGGTGAACAACCAGCTACACATTCTTTAGGAAATTTCACTGCCCAGGGCAGTGTTGATGGTGAGCCAAAACAACAGCCATTCAGAAAGCACCCAATGCGGGTAAAAAAATGTCCGAGAGCAATTGCGGGTGCAACAAGATCAGCTATTGTAAGAAACGGAATTTTCTCTTTCCTGATGTATAGAATACTTGCGAGGATGGCGCCAATAAAGCCGCCAAAAAACATCATACCACCTTTCCAAATTGCCAGGACGTCGAGGATATTATCTTCATACTGTGCCCAGTGAAATATGATATAAAATATTCTACCACCTATTATGACTCCTAACATAAGATAAAATGCCAAGTTTTCAATTGTTGCTGGGGATATGTTGTGTTTCAGCGCCGCTCGCTTGACAAAGAGAAGAGCGACAAGGAATGATATTACGAGCATTATGCCGTAAGAGGGGATCGCTAGCTCGCCAATCTGTATGAGGACAGGTCTCACTTATCTTCTTTTTTCTTCTTGGCTGCTTCCACTATGCGCTTGGTGATTTCTTTTGGTACCTCCTCAAAGTGGTGGTATTTCATATTAAAATAACCTCGACCCTGCGTCATTGAGCGGAGGCTTGTAGAATATTTGTACATTTCTGCTTCCGGGACCAGGGCCTTTATTTTTTGAATCTTACCGACACCCTCCATGCCCATGATCTTCCCACGTCGACTATTCAAATCACCAATTGCTTCGCCCATAAATTCCTCTGGTACAAAAACTTCGACCTCGCTGATTGGTTCTAAGAGCACTACATTGCTTTTTTCTGCATTTGCCTTAATAGCCATAGAGGCAGCTATCTTAAAAGCAATATCTGAAGAATCTACCGGATGGTATGAACCATCAAATACTGTAATTTTAACGTCAGTTATTGGATAACCAGCAAGATAGCCGTTTTGTAATGCCTCCTTAACTCCTTTTTCCACCGAGGGGATATAACGTGAAGGGATCCTTCCGCCGACAATTGCATCGACGAATTCAAGTCCTGCACCACGTTCGAGTGGTTCAACTTTCAACCAGCAATCACCATATTGACCGTGTCCGCCCGTTTGTTTTTTATATTTCCCCTGTGCCTCAGATTTCTTCGTGAATGTCTCGCGGTATTTTATATTAGGTTTAGTAAGTGCTACACTAACGCCATATTTCCTTTTTAAACGTGACAGAATGATATCGAGATGCAATTCGCCTATACCAGAAATAATGAGTTGCTTTATTTCCGGATCGAAGGCAAAAGTAAAAGTGGGATCTTCGTCATGGAGTCGTGCTAACCCCGTAGATATTTTCTCCTCATCACCCTTTGCCTTCGGAACAATCGCCATTGAAATTGAAGGGCTGGGGAAATCAATTGGTGGTAAAGCAGCCTTTATCTTATTGACCGTCAATGTATCGCTGGTGTGTGTATCTTTTAATTTAACCAAACCGCCGATCATCCCACTTGTAAGTTGGTTAATTTCTGTTTTCTCTTTCCCCTTGATCAAAAATATTTGGTTGATCTTTTCCTCGTTTGATTTGGTAGCGTTTATGATAACATCGCCTGTTTGGACACTGCCGCTTAAGACCTTTACAAAACACAATTCACCGAGATGCGGTTCAACCGCAGTTTTGAATATATAACCTATGAAGGGAGAATCATCATCCCTTTTAATCTTTTGGCTGTCAATTTCAACATCTGGCAACAAATTGGGTTCAGGCATGAATTCAATGACTGCGTCGACCAAATTCTGTATGCCGATGAGGTCCAGTGCATCCCCCGCAAAACAGGGTACGATTTTACGGTGAATTATGCCTCTTTTTATTACTTCGGTACATTCGTTGAATTCAATTTTTTGCCCCTCAACATATTTGTTCATCAAATTATCGTCAATCTCTGCAGCCGATTCGATTATTTTATCTCTATACTGTGAGACTTTCTCTTTAAGATCTTCCGGGATTGTTGCTTCCTTTCCTTTTGGACCACTCGCCGTGTTTTTTGCAATGTCAATAACCCCAGATAAATTGGTTGCTTCGCCTAATGGTATGGTTAGCGGAATGACATTTCTTTTTGTCGTTTCGCTGATTACTGAGAGCAACTGGTGGAAATCCGTATTTTCTTTTTTTAGTTTGTTTATAAAGAAAATCACAGGCAATCCCTTTTTCTCTATTTTTTGCAGAAGTCTTTCCGTGCCTACTTCAATTCCGCTGGTTGCATCCACGACGACAATTGCCGTGTCAACCGCTTCTATTCCGCTTATTGCTTCGCCGATGAAATCTGAATATCCCGGCGTGTCGATTAGATTTATCGTGAGATCTTTATGCTCGAAAGTTGCTAACGCCAAGTTGAGGCTGCATAATCTTTCCACTTCTTCTGGCTCGCTGTCAAATACTGATGTTTTTTCGTTGACCTTGCCAAAGCGACTGTTGGCACCCGTGTAATACAAAATTGCATCAGCAATTGTTGTCTTACCGCAGCTTGCATGCCCAAAGAATCCGATATTCCTAATGCCCTTTGCCATATTTGTCCTCCTCTAACATAACTCTTTAGAAACCACGATGGTGAGTTCGTCGCTTAAGAGCTCTCGTATCAGGTTGAGAGAGCCATGATAGATGATTTTTTCCTTTTTTAGCACCAATCCGCCGGTGATCTCATCGACCGCAGTTACTTTATAGTTTAAACCTTCGTTTTGCATAAATTTCTTCAGTGCTGTACCATAGATTTTCCAATCCTTTTTATTAATCAGCAATTCACCAGTTTTCTCTCTACTGTTTTTAATCAGTGTTTTAAGAAAATTGAGATAACTTTTATTGGCAGGCAATCTCTTAAGTGCATCTTCGATGACTCCGTTGATTAGCTCACGTTTGTGATTTACTAATTCCTTATTGAGCCGTAATCGCTCTTGAGAAAGCATGCGTAGGATTTCGATTCTTTTTGCTTCGTCGGTTTCAGCCTTTATCTGTTTTTTCTTATCCGCCATCTGTTCAGAAAAGTCTTTTTTGATCTCCGCCGTTTCCACTTTGAACTTGTTAAGAATATCTTTTGCTTCCCTCTTGGCATCCTCTAATATTCTTTCTGTAACCTTGTGTGAGGACATATTACAATCTCATTTGCACGATGGCCAAAATGCTTACGATCAGACCTAATACAGCATAGAACTCGACAAGAATGCCGTAGATCATAGCCTTTGCTGCTTCCGTGGGTCGTTTTGCAACCATTTCAACCCCAGCAGTACAGACCTTACCCTGCCATATGGCTGATGCAATACATGCGATAGCAACAGGCATAGCAGCAAAGAATACCTGCAGACCTTGCTGAAGCGTCAATGTCGCCATTTCACCACCAAACAAACCGATTTTCTGCAGAACCATAAAAGCTCCAATAAAACCATATACTCCTTGAGTTCCCGGGAGCGCAACGAGGATTAGGAGACTCCCAAACTTCTCTGGATCCTCACTTAAAACACCATTTGCCGCTTGGGCTGCATAACCAATACCAATCGCTGAACCAATTCCACCAAGAATAGCAGCGAGTGCTCCGCCAGCTATTGCTATAGCTAATCCAAAAGATTCCACCATTTTACCTCCTCAAATGTAGAAACCCTTAATGCCTAAAATACCTAAATATGTGCTGCTACTTAAGCTCAATATAATTTGTTTCAAAACCGAATGGTTTAAAAGGTTTACTGCCACCACTATAAAATCTGCCAAAGAATTCAATATATTGCAATCGCATCGTATGGATAAAACCTCCGAGTACATTGATGATCAGATTGAATAAATGACTTGGGATTAAGATGATAATCACAAGGATAATTCCGATTATCGGTATGCCGGTGATCATCCAGGCGATTTTGTTAATCGCAATGGCTATTACACCGGTTACCATACCTAATGCCATTAGGCGTACATAAGAAAGCAGTACTCCGAGATAGCTTGATATACCATATAAATTATAAAACCCCCAGGCAATTTTGCCGAGAACCTTTTTCAGGTGTTTGATACGGATAATCTCTATAACAAGTAAGGGTATTAAAGTCAATAGGGCATATTTCGGGATAGTGATTGCATATTGGAACTCAAAGAGGTTACCGGCTAAACCTGTGCCGAAATACCACAGCAACCAAATAATAATGCCCCAAATTAATTGATCAACAGGGCTTGATTTTCCCTCTGGGTGCGAGGCAACAATTATTCCCATTATGCAGACCCAAAGGATTAGTTCTAGTATACCTCGCCCTATAAGAGATGAATTGAATATTGTGAAATAAAGGATAATTGATGGAAGGATAATAAACCAGGTAAGATTAGCGAAAATAGCTTGACTATATTCACCATTTTTTATATTATCGACTACTTCAATAAGAATACCAAGCATCATGTGAATAAAACCTAATCCAAGGGCAATGGCAATGAAAATCATTGGTTGTTTAACTGGATCAAATAGCATAATTGAATTTTTGAATCGTATGAGAGGCTCAAAACCTATGTATTCAAAAATGTCGCCCACCCAACCGCCAACGATGGCCCCGGCGAAGATCGTAAATACCCCTCCGACCAACAGTATTTTAAACAGATTCTTGTTTCCCGTAACTTTGCTCATCAAAAATAATGAGATAAGAATTAAGATGATCCCGTATACCGCGTCTGTAATACATAAACCGAACATTATCGGGAAAAAAACTGCAAGGAAAGGAGTGGGGTCAAATTCTTTTGGATCAGGCATACTATATAATTTAATCAACATTTCATAAGGTTTGCTGAATGTTATATTTTGCAGTGCAACGGGTGGTCGTTCTTCAGGGTCTGGTTTAATTATCTCGTAGAATGCATATTCTGCTTTCTTGATGAGTGTATCGAGACGCTTCAAATTTCTTTTCAGCACCCAGCCGATGATATTGGTTGTACGGATGGTCTCTGGTAGCGCGTTGGCAATGTATTCTTTGTGCTCTTCGTTTGTGAGAAGATCCGATGCTGTCTCAAGTTTGGCGATTTCTTTTGACAGCATCTCTTCCTGTTTTTCAAGTACTACAATGTTATGCTCGGCTTGTTTAGCTTCTCTTTTGAATGAACTAATGAGGTCTGCGGGCTTACCAGAATGATCTTTAAAGTTAACTATTTCACATCCCTGTTCAATTAATCTACTGCGCAGAGACGAACTTTGCTCATTTTTGACGAAAAAGAGATCATATTCTGTTAAACTGATCGTATTAACATACTCTGTTGAAAAGCAAATATCTGTTATGTGATTAGTTATATCATCGAACATTTCACTTGATGGTATGATTACTGGCAAGACGTCGGTTTTCTTGAATGATTTTAGGATTTCTAAATTCTCTTCAAAAGGGATCCATGGCGTGAGGAGCGCTATATCGTCTTCTAGTTGGTGTAAACGCACGAGTGTTTTTTCCCTTTCATCTTTAACAATTTCGAGCTGTTTCACAGTTTTATTGTAATCATATAATTGAGCTGATTTATTGAATGTTTCGTATTTCATGTGGCGTTTGATAGTAAAGAACATTGAGAGTGGATTGCGTTTCTTAAAGCTGGACAATTGAGATATTGCATCATTTATACGAGCAAGGTCTTCCGATGTCCTTGGCGTTGATTCTTTCAATTCTACGATATGAATAATCCCTTCTTTCTGCAAGGTCTTAAGGAATCTGTCCTTTACTCCTTTATGAACAACAATATGTACTTTTTCTATTGGGATAACGGCCATTTAATGATTATTTCTTGCACTTTTTTAACTGCTTTTTCTTTATTTCTTTTGCATAAATTCTCTATCTTTTTTCTTTGATTCTTATATTCCATTTGCAGTTTCTTGATAGCCTCGTCGGCAGCCATCTTTGCTTCTTGTAGGCTTTTCTTTAATAGCTTTTCTTTTTCTTGCTCCAGAGCAGCAAGATCTTTTTTAATACATTCTCTTTCACCCTCTATCAATTTTTGTCCTTCTATTTCAGCATTTTTCTTCAATTGTTCAGCTTCTTCTTCAGCTTTTTTGATTTCATCAATCAATTTCATGAAAAGAATTATAGCTAAAATGCAACCTAAGTCAAGACATGTATTCCCTGACTCCTCTCCACTTTTTCTTGTGACATTGCTCAATTATTCCCCTCCCTTGATGGGAGGGGATGAAGGGGAGGGTGTATTATCTCGCCTGATTGTCTCAATCACACCATCGATATTATGCAACACTTCGTTATTCCAAAACCTCAATACTCTGTGACCTTGTTTGATGAACCAGGCATCGCGCTTTCTGTCAGGAATACATTGATTATGCTGCCCTTCATCAATCTCGATGATTATTTTAGGCTTAAAACAAACGAAATCCACGATATACCGACCGATCGGTTGTTGCCGACGAAACTTTACGCCCAATTGCTTGCGATTGATTCTATACCATAATTTCCGCTCTACCTCGGTCATATTTTTCCTTAAGCCCTGGGTACGGTCAGAGCGTGACAAGGCTGAAGACATTGACTATCACCCCCTCCTTAATCCTCCCCCATCAAGGGGGAGGGTACAAAAAAGAGAAACTTTCCCATCAAGGGGGAGGGTACAAAGAGAAAAAACTCCTGCATCAAGGGCAGAATATTTTCATGGTAAAAAAAATCAATTTCCTTTACAACGTCCATTCTATAGAAACAGCGTGTAATTTCAAGCCCAAAAGTGGAGAGGAATCAGGTGTATTCCGGAATGCGAGCGATAGCCAAAGTGATGATGTTGTTAGGAGTTTTTAGCGCTGTTTTTCAATTTTGGAATTGATAAAATGTGATATGGGATCATTTATGTGTATGCACAAGCCGAATAGCCGAGAATAGTATTAACATGCCAATGAATACAAGTGCCGCTGATGATAAAAAAGATATTTTATACGCAAATAACTGGCTTGCACCTGTTTTCATAAGTACATCTGCAATCGGTCCAGCGATTAATGTGCCAGCGACTCCCCAGCTTAGGAAAAACGTTGCATTATAAAGGCTGAATTGCTTGCCCCGTTGTCCAGGGGGAATAAGTTTTGATACATATGAGTAGGATGAGGCCAGAATAACTACCTCTGCTACTCCACATAAGAAATTGCTTATAAAAATAATTTCCAAAGAGTGAGCGAACACGAAACCAACCAGATAAATAATGGCAATAATGGTTCCTGCTGTCAAAAGATATTCATCGCTCAGCTTGCGAGAGACTCGAGTTATGAGCAGACCTAAAATTAGAATTGCTAGAGATTGCATGTTTACGATGTAACCTAGTAAATTACTAGATACGTTAAAGCCTTCATCTAATACGAGATATTGGGTTTTTATGATGGCGGTTGAATTTCTTCCAAAGTTTATGAACACCATTGCGAGCAAAAATACCAAATACGGTTTTGAGATATCAAAGAGTTTCCCCGCCTTATGGCGAGATTTTCTTTTCTCATCTTTTACGGCTTTTACTCCACCCTCTGGTACAAAAAGCATGGGGATTGTTGAAATAAGCATGATGATTGACGCAATAAAGAACAATAACCCATTATGAAACCCCCATCCTTCATAATATCTTGCAAGGCCATCATACGCCAATGCACCGATCCATACACCGGCGAATCTACCGATTGCTCCAATGCTTGCCAATCTACCTTGTATGCCTGTTCGCTCGCGTTCAGGATAGAGATCAGAAATGATCGCGGTCCAGCCAACATTTGACATTGACCAGAAGATTTCTACAATTGATAAACCGATTATAATTATATAGCCAGCGGTGGACTTCTGCGCCGGTAATGTATGGATATACCAGACGAAAAAAGTTCCTATTGCGGCAAGTACTTCTCCAAGGATAATCAGTGTTTTTCGTCGCTGGTACTTGTCTGAGATCACTCCCCACACAAATGCCTGGAATATTATATTTAAGATCATGGGGAATGTCGCAAAAAATGTCGTTTCTGTAACACTAAGCCCGAGGAAAAATCGGAGATAGATAGACAGATAACTATAGAATAAGCCTCTTCTAAACATGGCGAGGATCTGAAAAGAAGAGATACCGATTAAAGTTTTGCTGGGTACTTGTTTTTTGTTAGAAATACCCATCATCTCACAAGGCTGAAAGAAGGCGATACAGAGCTGCCATTTATTGCCCTCACAGTATCTTTTGCCTTCTCATGCCTTCCTGATTTACACGTCAAAAATAATTGTTGCCTGATAATTACTTTCAGTCTTACTTATCTGGAGGTTGTGATAAGTAGGGTTTTTAATCTCGATCTTTACTTTATGTCTCTTTGGATTAAAGGTTTCACCAGATAGTTTTGCTTTAAGTGAAAAATTTTCTATGGAAATTTCGTAATTTTTTGGGATAAAATTGTGGACAGCGAAGTTATAGAGCAACTCACGGCACCAGTCAATAAATAGATCCTCCAAAGATTCACTTGTAATTTCAATCTCTTTTTTCTTCTTTAATAAGACCTCGCCTGAGATTTGGGTTTCAAATATCGCTCTCCCGACATTGATGAACAATTCTTCTAAAGATGTGCCGTTTACCTCTACACCCAAATCTGCGGTGTGATCAGTGTATTCATATGGTGGAGATTTCATGTGGTGAGGCTTAGCCCGTCAGGTTATTGTCGGGCTAAGCCTATGAATTCTTAGTAGTACCAAAGAAGATAAAATGCAAAGGGTTTTTCGTTGCCAAGCCTAAACTCAAAATTATCACCTGAATAAGTTGGCGGTGGGTTTGATATGTAAGTGAAGCCGCTCATTGCTGCGAGATTGATCGAGAAATGTTCGCTTACGAAGTGCTCAAGACCAAAACCAAAGGGGAGGGTAAATCCAAATTCAGTATCTGTCGGTCTTGTGTCAATTAAAAAACCGAGTCCGAGTTTGCCGTAAATATTTGTTTTGCTATGACCCTTCATCAAGAAATTTGCGAGACCGCTAAGTGCAAAATAGACGCCTGAAGCGCCATCGCCAGTGTATGTGAATTGCAGGATCGGTTCAAGTGCAAGCGCAGGTTTTAATCCGATCTTTGTTACAGCAATATCAATAACAGGAAATCCCCAAGCACTTCCTTGTAGATAGGTATCTGGGCTGAAACCTAATCCCATGCCAATCTTACCTGCAAGATTATGTGCTTGTAGCAGAACAACAGCACCCACAAACAGGATTAAGAATTTCCTCATATTTCCTCCTTCTTTGTTAGTTTAATCATAATTGCAAAATTGTCAAGAAATTATGTATTTAACGGAACGGACATTGTTATCCTAACCGCTATCTTTTTGTATTAACAGGCGGCTATGCCGTAAAACATGTTAGATTACTTTGTCTATTTGTTATGTTCTGAATTTCCTCCCCACATATACCAACCATCATCTTTTTCGTCTCCTGTGTTTATACCGTACAGTAAACCGTTATCACAGGAAATATAAACCATACCTTTCGCAACTGCCGGCTGAAAACTGACTGAACCATCAATCTTCTCCTGCCATAGCAATTCTCCGTCTTTCTCACTCACACAAAGAACTTCGCCATTCCCAGAACCGAGAAATAATTTTCCATTGGCATACGATGGTGGTGAAAAGACACGTCCACCAATACCTTCTTCGTTTAGATCATATTTCTGTGACCAGATTTTATTCCCAGTCTTGATATCTAATGCTTGAATTTCATTGCCCATTGCATTGTAAGAATATTTGTTTTTTATTACTGGGCGTGAGCCTTGATATGCCCAGCAGCCGACCACAGAATATTGACCGACGTTTTCTTTGGCCTGACCAAGTTTTGCTGAGCCTGGTGCAGAACTAAAGCCAACGCCAGCATCGAGTGAAGTTTGTTCGCTGGTTTTTGCCGATGTGCGACCATACACAAGATAAGGAGCATCTCTTTTGGCCCAAAGATCTGTCTGCTCTTGTTCACCGCTTTTCGTATCAAGGGTTGCGAGCCCTTCGTATTGCATCACGGAATCTACCCCGATCTTTTTTTCTTGTCTAAGGCTAAGAAAAACTTGGTTCTCATAGATTGTCGGCGCACAGGTTGCATTTTTCTGCTGAGACCAGATGAGTTGTCCATTTTTAGTGCTGTACCTATACACGGTACCATCAAAACAGGTTATGTAAACAGAACCATTATCGATAATTGGTGCTGATATTAAATCACCAGCAATTTTTGCATCCCAAATTTGTTTTCCATCTTTTAGTTTCATGCAGGCAAGGTGATGTGAACCATCGCTACCAGGATATGCCATGTATACATATTCGTCGTCGATCGCTGGCTGGCTCATTAATGGATCACCAAGCCATTTTTCCCAGACTTTAACACCGGTCTTTGCTTTTAGCACATATATAATACAAGATTCGGTGTTAAATACAACGTAGCCATCCTTTACGACTGCAGCAGTTGGTCCGTCATCGCCAGTTTTAAACATCCAGGCGAGTTTACCAGTTTTAGCTTCAATAGCATAAAACTCATAGCTTCCGTAACCGCCACCAACGAAAATTAAACCATCTTCATATGCAGCTGTTGCCAATGGTCGATTGCCTGGGATCTGTAGTTTCCATCCTGTGCGCCCGGAATCAAAGGTTATCATTTCAGGTTGAATCCCTTCTGCTCCTTGGACACCTCGAGCCAATACTTCATCAAGCTGTGTTTCCTCAGCATTTTCTTCTTGCGGGGGTGCACTTTTAGCTGCCTTTGGTATATCTTCGACTTGGGAAAGTCCCAGACAGCCGATCATAATCATTAGTAAAATGATTCGATATTTCATCCTTACCTCCTTGTAATTCGAAGGCGTGAGATGGCTCCTCATAGGCTCAGATAAGGCTTAATATGGCTGTTTTTCATATCACCTTCTTATGCCTTGTTCTGCCATCTGTTGTCTTCCTCTGTTTTACATTACAGCAATAAAGACATTATATTCCAAATAGAGACATATTCAAGGACAAAAATGTTGACCGTATGTTATTTTTGCTTAGAATAATCTCGAGGATCAAAATCGAGGAGGTTACATGAGCTCAGTGCTTTTGGTTTTTTTGATCTATCTTGTGGGAATGATCGTTGTTGGTATAATAACCGCGCGCCTCGCTTCAAAATCTCTCGACGATTTTATTCTGGGAGGTAAGAAAATGTGGACCCCAGTGATTGCGCTCTCAGAAAAGGGTACTGATATGTCAGCGTGGTTGTTGATTGGGTTACCAGGGCAGGCATTTAAAATGGGGATAGGTGCACTCTGGGCAGGTATAGGAGTTTGGCTGGGAAGTTTATTTAATTGGTTAGTGATCGCAACGCCCTTAAGAAGACTTACCGGGAAATTCAACGCACTTACACTTCCAGATTATTTTGAATCACGTTTTGAAGATAACTCGCATATTTTGAGAATAACTTCCTCCATTTTAATTGTATTTTTCTTCACTCTTTATGTATCTGCGCAAGTTGTCGGTGCTGGGAAAATATTGGCAGCAACCTTTAATATTCATCAAACAGTAGGCATGATGATTGGTTTAGGTATCATTCTGTTCTATACAATGATGGGTGGATTTATTGCAGAATCTTGGACTGATTTCATTCAGGGGCTGATAATGGTTGTCGCACTTGTATTAATGTGTATAGTCGGTATTATCTCATTTGGCGGTCTGGGTAGTATTTTTGAAAAAATAGCTTCGATAGATCCTAAAGCAGTATTGCTTTCAGCGGGTGAAAGTGGAACTGCACTCTATTTAGGTTTGATACTGGGTAGCCTTGCTATCGGTTTCGGTTATGCAGGACAACCTCACATCTTAATGCGTTATATGGCCTTGAAAAATGAGAGAGAAGTGAAAAAGGCATTAATCATTGCCATGACATGGACAACATTTGCAGTGGCTGGTGCCATATTTCTAGGTTTCATTGCCATCCCCTTATTGCGCGGTGAAATCACTGATCCAGAGCATGTAACGTTAGCGTTTGCTGCAAAAATCCTCCCCGGGTGGCTAGTCGGATTTATACTTGCGGCTGCGACCGCAGCAATGATGTCCACAGTAGATTCTCAACTGCTTGTTACTACATCAGCGATCACAGAGGATATATACCGGAAGATTATCAATCCTGAGGCTGCGCAAAGATATTTGGTAAGATTAGCACGGATTTTCACTGTTATTGTTGCTATCATTGCTTTCATCTTGGGGCTGCGAGCTGAAAGACTAGTCTACTGGTTAGTGTTATATGCTTGGGGTGGTCTGGCAGCATCTTTTGGTCCTCCACTTATTCTGTCATTACTATGGGAGAAGACAACAAGAATTGGGGTATTTGTGGGTATGGTCGTCGGTGCAGTTATAATTGTAATCTGGTACAATGTCCCAGCCCTAAAGAATTTTCTCTATGAACTTGTGCCTGGATTTATTCTTTCCCTACTGACAACCTGGGTGGTGAGTCTATTGACGCAAAAGAGCCTAAACGTACCAAAATCCCAAGAAACCAGAGAAATGCAAAGTTGACCACTTAGAATTTATTTTTTAGTATAGATGGGGTTCAGAAAGCTAAAAGGATATTTGTTGTTTTTTACTATCTTTTTTGCTTTGCTTTTTTGCTTCTTTGGTCGACGTTACTTGTGCCTCCCGCAATCGCGCTATGAAGATTTTTACCTTTTCTAATTCTTTTTTCTTTGCTGAGAGTTCTTTATCAAGTTTGTCCTTTTCACCCTTTAATTTTGATATTGTTGCCTTTATTTCATCGGCATTTGCGACTATACTTACCGCTTCCTTCTTCTTTTGCTGAAGCTCTGCAAGTTCATTCTTATCAGCCTCGATTTTTTCTCTCAGTCTTGCCTTCTTTGTGTCGATTTCTGCATTAATATCAACAAGTTCCTGCCTTCTTTTGTCAAGTTTCGCTAACATGTTTACTTCCATGACTTTGGCATTTTCAAGCTTGCCTTCAATTTCAGAATGCTGCAACTTAACCTCGTTGTATTTTTCTAAAGCTTCTTTTTTCTCTTCGGATAATTTTTTTATTTCGTTTTGAAACGTATCTCTTTGTTTCAGTAGGTTTTTAGTTTCTTTATTCAATTCTGCAACGGATTTCTCCTCTTCCTTCTTAAGAAGTTCCAGTTTCTCTGTAAGCGCGTTGACCCTGCTTTCTCTTTCTTTGATTTTACTTTCAATTAGGGTGAGTTCTTTCTTACGTGTATCTAACAATTGCTTTACTTTTTCGTCCTGTTCGATCGCGAGCTTTATTTCTTCATATTCTTCTTTCATTTTGGGCAATGAATTGCTTATTTCTTCATATTCCTTGCTCGCTTCCTTTAATCGCTCTTCGCTCGCTGTTAGTGTTTTCTCGATTTTGTCTAATTCTTCTTTCTTCTGTGTATGTTCTTCGTTCAAGGCTTCGAGTTTTTCTACCTTCGGTTCGAGTTCAGCGATCTTTCTCTTGGCAAGTTCGATTGTCTCACCCAATTCAGTAGCCTCTTTTTTTCGTAGGTTGAAATTTTCTTTCACTTTCTCATATTCTGGTTCGAGCTTCCTCAACTCTGTTTCTTTTTTCTCTAATTCGGCTACTTCCGGTGCGAGTTCCTTATGTTTTTTGTGCAATGTTTGTAAATCATCGGTTAAGCGATCGAATTCCTTAATTTTCTTATCGTATTCTTTTTCGGAATTTGCCAGTTCTTTTTTTGTTTTTTTGTATTTTTCGTCTATGTCCTTAAAAGAAGCTTCGAGTGTTTCTTGCTCTAACTGGTATGATGATACATTTGATGCTAATTCTGCTTCTTCCAGTTTCATTTTTTCCAAATTCTCAGCGACTTTGTCGTACTCTTTTTTCAATTTGGTGAATTCCTTATTTTCGTCTTGGAGTTTGTCTCGCTGTAGGGTTAGGTCATTAACCTCTTCTTTTAGATCTGTGAGCGTTTTGCTGTTCTCTTCGATCTCGAGTTCCAATTCGGATATTTTTGTAGAAAGTCCAGGTTCTTCTTTTTTCATTTCTTCGATTTTTTTCTCAAATTCCTCCTTTTTTGCGGTGAGAGAATTAACCTCGTTGTTAAACTTTTTGAAGGTTGTTTCTTCTTTCTCTCGAGTTTTCTTGACAGTGTCGAGTTCTTTTGCAAGCGTGTTCTTCTCTTCGTTCATGATTTTTAGATCCTTTTCAGTTGCCCTTAAATCCGCCAAGGCATTGCGTAGCGTCTGTTCGAGATCTTGATATTCGTTTCTTAATTTTTCTGTTTTTGCTTTAATGTTGTTGTAATGCTTTTCCTTATCCGTCTGATCTTTCTGTTTTTTGGAAAAAGTTTTCTCCAGGTTATTCAGCTGTTTTGCTGTTTCAGCATGCTTCGCTTTCATATCGTCTACTTGATTTTGAAGTTTTTCTCTTTCATTTGTCAGTTTATCGTGGTCTTTTTTCATATCTCGAATATTTTTTTCTAGTTTATCTCGTTCTGTAGCGAGTTGTGAGACTTCCTTTTGAGTCGAGTCCGCTTTTTGAGCTTCTTTCTCTGCAGTTTTAACAGTTTCTTTCAGTGTTTTCTCTTGTTTTTTCAGTTCCTCGAGTGCTTTTTTTAACTCCTCAACCTCGGCCGTTATGTCCATTTGTGTTGAAGAAGCAGTGGCAATTTTGTCCTCAAGTTCTTTGAGTTCTTTGTTCTTTGCCTCGAGATCCTTCTCTGCTTTTTCTAGTTTACCGAGTTTTTCCTCAAGATCTGCTAAAATATCAAGGTCGTCTTTTTTGGCCATAACGCCCCCTACTGTCTTGAATAGACTAAATTAGAAATTTTTCTTTTTCTTGTTTGTTGGTTGTTATAGGCATAAGAAGAAGTCAAGAGGTGTTTTCCGGCAGGATAGATATTCTTTGCCCGCACGAGACCGAGAAGATGAGGTTTTAAGCCCAGGATACCTTTTTGAACAGCAATATTCTGCAGTCGGTGGTAGAGAAATACGCCTGGTGATTCATCAAGAATCTTCTCCTCGATTAAACGATAAAGATGATTTCGTCTGTTTACGTTTCTAATTTTGCGCGCGCTGTCGATGTCTTGGTCGATTTCGGCAGAAGACAGGAAAAAAGTGTTGCCAGTTCGGCCACACGACGATGAGTGAAACATCGGATATACAAAATTATCAGCATCGCCGTTGTCGCTTACCCAGCCCCTAAAAGCAAGAATTGATTCACCCGCATATGTTTTTTCTAAAACATTATGCCAGGGCATAGGGTTTATTTCCACTTTGACACCGATATTTTCGAGACTCATTTTGACAAATTCAGCACGTTTTATCACAGAAGGGAGATCACTTACATCAAAAGGATAGATACCAGGTAGCCCATTTTTAAAGCCGGCTTCTTTCAATAGTTCTTTCGCCTTACGGGGATCATATTTATAACCTTCTAATTTACGATTATAGACTCTAAATGAAGGAGGAAAAATTCCCTTAGCTGGAATTGCGTCATCTTTAAGACAGGTTTCTACTAGCTGTTCTTTGTTAATTCCATAGGCTATCGCTTTTCGAACTAGTATGTTGTCAAAAGGATCTTTCCGACAATTCATGCACAAATGCTGGATTGAAAGCTCTGGTATTGTATGAAGCAACTGCGGCATATCTGTCTTCATCTGCTTCAGTGCTTCACCTGTCAATCGGTAGATTGACAGAAGACCTCTTTTGAAAAGCTCATAGGCATCCATTTCGTCTTTTATTATCAAAAAATGAAGTTCATCAATTGCTGGCCTACCCTCAAAATAATGATCATTCGCTTCTAGCATCAAAATTTTTCCTTTTTCCCAATGAGTGATTCTAAACGGCCCCACACCTATTGGTAATTCCTTATCCACGTAGGGATCAGCAATATTGGTTGCCAGATTAGCAAGGAGTGGGAGGAATGGGTATTCGAGTTTAATTCGCAACGTGTAGTCGTCTATTATCTTAAGTCCTAATGCCGTGCTATCTTTTGAGTCTGCAAAATTTTTGGCCCCGTCAATCATGTCGAAAAAGCTGAAATTTGGTCCCCTCAGTGCTTTTAATAAGGCATCTTTGATATGTTCGATTTTCAAAGAAGCACCATTTTGAAATTTCAAGTTCTTCCTTATTTTGAAAAGATACTCAGTACCATCTTGGGAAATAAAATAATCCTCGCACAGCCCTGGGATTATGTCAGCCGCTTCACCGAATTGAAATAGTCCCGCAGAAATATTGCTAATGACATGATGAGAAGTCACATCTGTTCTCAAATCAGGTTTCAGGGTTAAGGGGTCATCGTGCAATGCTATTTTGATTATATTTTTCCCCTTAATCACGGCAGGTGCTTCGATCTTTTCTTCACGATAACGGTTGCTGACCACTGAGATTATTTTGGAGATACTCCGGATCGAGTTTGTATAGATTTGCCATAATTGTTTCAATTCAGTATTGCCCTTATTCAACTTTTCGGTAGTTTCATGGATCGGCTTAGCTTTTTCTTTCTCTTCTCCGAAGACTCGTATCATGTCATCAAGGAATATTTTAATTTTAGAGTAATCAGGATGTGTTGCTTTGTCCAAGGATACTTCAATTTTCGCTTCCCTCAAATATTTTACTTTTCTCCGAAGCTGTATTATTTGTGGTTCTATTTTAGCAAAGGCTTGTTCTGTTTCGGATTCGAGATCGACAAAATCTTGTACGATCGGAGAAATAATTGCATGATGCTCGACACTGCGTCCCTCCTCGATTCTGGCGAAGACAGAAAGTGTTTTTATTTTTGTGAATATTTTGCCGGTGGTTGCCATAAGATTTTCCACTTCTTTCAATCTGGTATCTAATTCTGTGCCTATTTCATTTAAGTGCGCGTAGGTATTCTGAGATTCCGCTATAAAGTTTTCAATGCGGGTTATAAGATCTAGCACTTCATTCATACCACTCCCTAAGCCCTCCTTGTGTGCGGTGAGTTTATCTATTGAGACATCAAGTTTATCTATTTGTTCGATTATGTTTTGTACATTCTCATAGACGTGCGGGGGGAATAGTGGGGGTTCTTTTTCCGTGGAGAATAGATTAAAGAGTCTTTCATTTTCGTTGATGAAGAATTTAAGTTGTTGATTGATATATTTGTTTTCAATTGGTTGTGAGTGTATTTTATCATCATCAGTCGTATAGAGGTCCTTAGTTAAAGCACAAATGTCGTTTAGTGTGGCGAGAGTTTGCGATAAAGCGTTGATTTGTGCACAACGAATGGATATGTCGTCGATTGTATCTAATGCAGTTGATAGCTGATTCTTAAGAACAACCACACCTTCAGTGATGTTCCTTTTCAGCTGACTGTTTGTCACGCTGTTCTCTTCCACCTGTCTAATAATCAGCTGAAGAGAAATGGTCGTTTCATCGATTATCTTCAACGATTCAAGAGATTCTTTGAGTAACTCTTGCGAGCGCGACGATAATTCGATTATTCTGTTCAGCTCGGCAATCGTCGGTTTAGCAATTTTTTCCAGATCCTGCAATAGCGTACCGAAATTTGCAAAAGGTAATTGAGCGAGCTTGGCCAGGGCCAAACACTCTTTCGCAATAATTGCGAGACCTTTACCTTCCCTTTTCGCATGATGTGCCTTAATTTCAGTGTTTTTTGCCAGGTTTGCCAATGATTGAGCTGAGATTATGAATAATCCTGCATTAGCATGAACATCATGAAGCATTTCGGTCATTGATTTTAAAAGTTCACTGATATTTAATAGATCACTGTTTATACCCTCAATCACAGTTTCATAAAGTTTGTAGAGTTCTTTGAGGCCATCTACATCATGCTGTAGATTATTTGAATAACCCTGTATGATCTTAATGAGTTCATCGCCACGCGAAAAATGTTTGAAGAGAACTTCTAGTTGTCCAGTGAGAGAATTCAAATTATCACCGTGCTTATTAAGTGCTATAGATAGTACATTAACATGCTCTCCGAGATTTGAGGTTTCTTTGAGATATTCGTTGATTTTATCCATAATTTTAGTAGCGGCGAAGGGATTTGAACCCCTGACACAGAGATTATGATTCTCCTGCTCTGCCAACTGAGCTACGCCGCCTTAGTGAAAATTATAGTCGAAAATCATATTTTGTCAATGCTCCACATCCTAATTTCATAGTATTTGGGCATACGCATTGCGATATTGATGATGTTGACAAAATATCAAAAATTTACTATATTCTTACTGATATGCGCATACCTGTGACAGTAAAGTTTAGTACATTAATATTTCTCTTGGTCCTGATTATAACCGGAGTTATCTTTATGTTTACCCTAAATCAGGTGAGGGAGTCGTTGACGAAAGAAATCAAACTACAAGGGGAGATTCTCGCTCGTATGATTGCACACAATGCGGAAGACCCTTTAGTTGCGAATGATGATTTGTACTTAGCTGCATTAGTGACAGACGCAGTAAGGAATGAAGGTGTAGAATATGCCTACATAGTAGATAATAAGAATATTATACGCGCCCACAACAATATTGATCTTGTCGGCAGGGAAAATAGAAATTCTGCATCAGGAACCGGTTTATACGAAGTCACACTACCGATTATTCTAGTCGGCAAGAAAGAGATTGGCAAAGTGTATGTAGGCTTGGGAATGGAGCGTATCGAGAGCACGACAGACACTATGCAGCTAACCCTCATTCTCATATCGATTGTCGGACTGTCGGCAGGCATCCTTGGTGCACTTTTTCTATCAAGATACCTCACAGATCCGATTAAACAATTAGTTGTCGGCGTTCGAGCAATTGCAGAGGGAGATTTTGATCAGAGGATAGAACGAGAATCCAACGATGAGATTGGCGACTTGACAGAGGCTTTTAATCAGATGACAAAGAGCCTTCAGGAAAAGGAACATATAAAAGATGCTTTCCGCAGATACGTTTCGCGTCAGGTAGCCGAAGAGATTTTTAAAAATCCTCTGGAGTATATCGAAACATTGAAGGGTTTAAGAAGGAAAGTGACGATTCTTTTTGCGGACATAAGAGGGTTTACACCCCTTACCGAACGTTTGCCCGCTGAAGAAGTTGTGTCGCTTCTTAATGAAGCTCTAACAAGTGTTACGAAAATAATATTCAAATATGAAGGGATGATCGATAAGTTCATTGGGGATTCTGTAATGGCGGTGTTTGGCGCACCGATTGCGCACGAAGATGACGTTGATCGATCAATAAATGCTGCAGTAGAAATACAGAGATCGATTATAGAGATGAATAAGCAGCGTAAGAAGGCAGGTAAAGAGATGATTAATGTAGGTATAGGCATTAACACCGGTGAGGTCGTTGTTGGAAATATCGGCGCAAAAGTGCGTCTTGACTATACAGTTATAGGAGGTTCGGTTAATTTGGCCAACAGGTTACAGGAGGTAGCAAGTGGCGGGGAAATAATCGTATCAGAGGATATACATAAAGAGGCTAATGTTTCGTATAAATTTTCAGAACCGATGCGCATAAAAGTTAAAGGGAAAGATGATCCTATCGAGATATATCGTGTATTATACTAATATGCAATTAAACTGAATATTGCACCAACTAATATAAGAAGTATAGGTTCAGTTCTCTTGATAAATATTAGCGCAATTAGAGCAAGAGCGCCAAGTATTCCATAAGGTAGATTTAACCAATTGACCGTGACAAAATATATACCTGTTGAAAACAGGATTGCCACTACTGCAGATTTTATGCCGCTAAAGAAAGAAATAGCGTACTTGTTATCGTAAATTCTTCGATATATTCTAATTAAAATCATCAACATCAAAAATGATGGTAGAAATATGGAAATTGTTGCAATGAGGGCGCCCAATATACCCATAACTTTGAAACCTATAAACGTCGCTGTGATTGCTACAGGACCGGGTGTCATCTGACCTAAGGCAACACCATCGATAAACTCTTTTGAAGAAAGCCAAAATCTTGTATTACACACCTCGTTTTTGATAAAAGGAATGGCACCATAACCTCCACCAAATATTATTGCGCCTATCTTCAAGAATATACCCGTTAAATCCAAGGCTTTCTTGCCATCAAAAGCGAGAAGCGGAACGGTAAACAGGCAATTATGTAATAGTTTCATATTATCGAGGATGATCCTAAAACCTCCACAAACGAGGACTGTGAATATGGGATCAAATTTTAGCAGAAAGAGAAGCGCAGCACAGATGAAGATTATTATGCCCTTAACGTCTTTGATCAAAACCTTACCCATATCATAGGATGCCCACAGAATGATTGCGGTCATCACGGTACCTATACCTTTGAATATCTGAGCAATTCCAGGTAATGACTGGTAGGTAAGATATAACCAGGAAAGAATTACCATGAGCACAAAGGAAGGTAAGAGAAGTGCGCCAGCAGCTGCAAGGGCACCTTTAAGGCCAAAAAGATGATAGCCAATATACTCGCAATAATTGGGGATGAAAGGTCCTGGTAACATCTGACCCATGGCAACTGCAGTGCAGAGATCATCATCAGTTATAAAATTTTTCTTCTTTACACATTCAGTCCTCAGGATGGCGAGCATGCCGATGCCACCGCCGAAACCAAAAAGGCCAACTTTCAATAATGACATTATAAGCGCTTTAAGTGATTTCATGTCAACGATTCAAACTGCCAGTGCGATATCCTTCTAAATCGAGTGTTACATATTTGTAACCTAATTTTCTGAAATACCTTGTGATATTATCCTGATATTTAAGGATAATTTTGAATTCATATTTTGTAACCTCAATACGTGCGATCGGGAAGTGATCCCTCACTCGTACTTGAGACAAATTCATCCCTTTTAAGTAACTTTCAGCTTTTTCTATTCTCTGGAGAATTTTTTTGTTTATTTCTCGGTCATAAGGGATTCTTGAGACAAGGCATGCCGTACTTGGCTTGCTCCAGTTCGGCAAGACATATTTTCGAGCCCATATCCTTACTGTTCTTTTATCAATACCAGCACTGATAAAAGGTGAAGCGATGCGGAGTTTTCTCAAGGCCCTAAGTCCAGGACGATAGTCTTTTAAATCAGATTTAATGCTTGCTTCCACGACAGCAAAACCGCGTTTATTAGCAATTCTCTTGAGTTTTTTAAAAAGTTCAAGTTTGCAGAAATAACAACGATTTTTTGTATTTTTAAGAAATCTGCTATCTTTCATTTCATTCGATTGAAAAAACATATGGGTGCTTTTTAATCGTTTCGCAATTTTTTTTGCTTCATAGATTTCAGTTTTAGGATGAAGCGAAGAAACTGCAGTCACCGCAATAACGTTATTCTTTAAGACCTCCTTGGCTATTTTCAATAAAAGCGTTGAGTCGACTCCTCCAGAAAAGGCAACAACGACCCCGGCGTGCTTCTTCAAGATCTTTTTTACTTTAGCAAGTTTTTTTGCAGTGTTCATATGGAATTAGACCATGTGCCATGCAATCTGTGAATGTGGCAACGGAATACCTGACGTTCTACTTTGGTGGGACATAAGTAGGATAACAAGCCGGAAACGCAAGCACCTGCTAGATTTCGGATTACTTTTCTTATACTGCAATCTAAATGTCGAGATTTTTGAAGTGAAGTGCGATAATTGCCTAATGCTATACAAGGTACGGCAGAAATTCCTCGCTGATTGGCGGTTGTTTTACCCAACGAACGAGTTCATTTTTCTCTTCGAGAATAATGACTGTTGGGATATCACTAATTTCATAGAATGCACCTTCTGCCAATCCATCGACAGTTTCCATGTCAAAATATTTAATTTCGGCTTTGAATTGTTTTTTCTTCTTGAAATATGCTATTTTTTTACGCGCGTCCTTACAAACCGGGCAGGTAGGTTTGCCGAAAATAAAAACTTTTTTCATTATAATCTCCTTTCGTTGTTATATTGTGCATCTAGTGTTGAAATCTCTCAATGCACACTATTATAGACGCGATTTTTGATTTGTCAAGTTTTAATTAGTGGTTGCCGTTATGATATTTTTATTCGTATTGACTTAGATCTGGAAAGGCATAAAATGTTTCATGTGCGAAAGAAAGATGCATCCGTTAATAGACAGTGAAAGGCAAAAATTGGCAAAGCGATACCGTAGAGATGAAAGAATTATCTCTGTTGTTCTACATGTTATTTCCGTGCTTTCTATTTTAATCCTTTTGATTTTTAATTTATCAGAAACCCTTGTTGTTTTCTTGAGAAGTCTTGTTGAGGCGCGGATTTTTGTTATATTTTTCTATTTTGTTGTGCTGTACGTCGTGTACAGTATAGTAGCTTTTCCGCTTAACTATATTGCTAGTTACAAAATTGAACATAAGTATCAATTTTCGACGCAAAGCTTTAAAGCATGGTTTGTGGATTGGTTGAAATCATTTGTTGTCAGTTTTATTTTGGGTGTAATAATTTTTGAGGTAATCTATTTAATTACTATTGTCGCTCAAAACTTTTGGTGGCTTTGGCTTTCGATAATTATGATAATTTTTAGCGTGGTACTTGCTAATCTTTTTCCGGTTCTTATCCTCCCTCTTTTCTATAAAACGATGCCCCTTGAAGATGATGATCTCAGGAAGAAAATAAAAGAAATATGTGCAAAAATGAAAATAGATGTTAAGGAGGTTTTCACCATCAACCTGAGCAGTAAATCAACCAAGGCGAATGCTGCAGTTGTTGGGCTCGGGAATACAAAGAGAATTTTACTGGGTGATACATTTATTAATGATTATACTAAAAGTGAAATTCTGTCAGTTCTTGCCCATGAGATCACCCACTATCACGAATATCATATATGGTGGCTTGTCCTGTGGCAGTCACTGGTTACTTTGGCAATGTTTTATGTATTTTCCCTAATCTATCCGTACGTCTATAATCTTGCCGGGTATGAAAAGATCTCTGATCTTGCCGCATTTCCCTTATTTGCGTTAATTTTTTCTATACTTTCATTCTTCTTTAAGCCACTAAATTCTGCAATTTCGCGATATTACGAAAAAAAGGCAGATAAGGGAACGCTTGATTTAACACAGAATCCTGAAGGCTTTATAAGTGTTATGGCCAAATTCTGCAATAAACAGCTTTCAATTGCCTATCCACATCCGCTTATCGAGTGGTACAAATACTCTCACCCTTCGCCTGGCAAGCGCATCAAATTCGCTGAAAAGTGGCAAGAAAATCACAAGGCGTAGTGCGTAAGGGGTGGAATTTCTACTTCTTTTCTATAATGCCTTTGCCTTGAATATGACGGTCGTGAATAGTTCAATGAAGAATCCGTATATAATACCCATGACGAAGGTGCTGAAAAAAATGAATAATTCTTTACCGGGAACATAAAAACCGAAGAACGATCCCGGCAGACTGACAACAGCACCGATTGCAATACCGTGGAGCCACCATTTCATCTTCAAGAGACTGATACCAATAGTAAATCCGATCAATGTCCGGCTAAGGACAATTGCCACGGCCTGATACCATGCCATTGGTCCACCGGACGATGCGAGTCCCCAGCAGACAATGCCCGAGATCAATCCAAAGAGCGTAGCGATCAACAATCTTTTGCTTTTAACCATGTAGCCTCCTTTGGGCAAAGATAAACAGAAATAGAGATTTGTCAATCCTCTATTATTGACATTTAAGAATTGTGTGGTAAAATAGTTGCATGGTATAGACGCGACATGATTGAATTTAGGGATTGAACCTTTATACTTTAAGGGGTGTCTAACGTACAAAGGTTATATGTTGAAACTTTTTTAATAAGAATTCGTATACTTCATATATAGGCTTGTCAGATAATGTATTTTGAGATAAAGGAGATGATATGGCTAACATAATGGACATATTTTTTGCACCGACAAAGGTGTTTACGAGTTTAAAAGAGAAACCCAGATGGATAGTGCCATTTGTTATTGTGTTGGTGGTTGTCGCACTTAGTGCTGCACTGACAGTGAGCGTAAGTAAAGAAACAATAATAACCAAGCAGGAAGAAGCGATGCGAGAAAGGGGAATGAGTGAAGAGCAGATAGAGCAGGCATTGAAGATGTCATCAGGACCCATTTTGCTAATTAGTAGTACAATAGGCGGCGCTGTCTACACCGGGATCCTGCTTTTGATATTTACATTGGTGCTTAATCTCTTCATCCCATTGTTTGGCGGCATTGGTGCATTTAAGACCGTTTTTTCGGTTGCGTGCTTTTCTGCATTAGTTAAGGTCCCCGCCGCTATTTTAAAAGTTATATTAATTATGATAACCAAATCGCTCTATGTAACAACTTCGCTCGCTCTTTTTGTGCCAAATTTGGCAAAGGACACGTTTGTGTATAAATTACTTGCCGGATTTGATTTCTTTATCATTTGGGAGATGATTTTGGTCTCAATAGGTATCAGCATTACAAATGGGATTAAGAGAGATAGGGCATACATCATTGTGTTTATTATTTGGATAGTCTCAATCTTTATCGGCATAGTACTGGGCGGCATTGGTCCACGATAGAAGTAAAGGTTAGATCGAATCAATAATATGATTATTTTTTTTCTAGTTGCGCACGTTGATTCATTATCCTTAAACCAGACTATTGATATGGTCTTAGACAATAGTCCTTCATACTATGAATCAAGGCTTACCCTGAGTAAATCCCGTATTCTGTTTTACCAGACACTTTCAACTCTGTTACCGACAGTTGCTACAACGGGTACTTATACGAGAAGTGAAATTAGTGGAATTAAGACGGATACTTATTCAGGTTCGATGAACCTCAGTGTTCCGCTCTTCGATCTGGATGTCATCAGTGCCATCATAGTAAGTGGTCGTCAGTTGAAAGGGAATAAGATTCAGCACAAGTCAGACATCGCAAATTTGATATTGCGGCTAAAAATTGCATATTACAATCTTGCTAATGCACAAGAACTATTGCGCTCATCAGAGATTGCAATCAAGAGGGCTGAAGAAAACCTGAAATTGATTCAGACAAAATATGATCTCGGTGCAGCCTCACGGCTTGAAATGCTACAAGGTGAAGTATTTCATCTTCGTGCTCTACAGGATAGAGCAAAGGCGAATACACTACATATAACTGCCAAAGAGGAAATCAAGTCTGTGCTTGGAATAAAGAATGATATTTACCCTACAGACACATTGCTTGCGCCAGAGGAGGTTGAATTTCCGTCGATTGATTCACTGATGGAGATTTTAGACGAAGTGAATTATACAATTCAGATAACTCAAGAGTTAAGGAATGTTGCACATATGGAACTAGTCGCATCATATCTTTCGTTTTTACCGAAAGTTTCGTTCTTCTATGGCTATAACTATAGTGCTGATTCATTTGTTTTTGATTTTGAACATTTTAAAGACAACGCCACGAGAAATTATGGCATAAGCATATCATTTCCTATTTTCGAAATCAAATCATTGATTTTCAACTATCTTAATGCAAAGAAAGAATTGCAAATAAGGGAATTTGCGAAAAAGCGTGTGCTTCTAGAGACTGGGAAATCGCTGCGCACGACGTATTATAAATTACGTGAAGCTCATGAGAGAATTCGGTTTGCCGAGAAAAGCCTTGATGCGGCGACCGAGGCAACGACAATTGCCAAAGAACAATATGCGCTCGGGACTATTTCCTTTCTGGATTTTCTTACTGCTGAAAAAGATTTCTATGAGGCAAAAGTTTCCTACACATCGGCATTGAGCGATTTTTACATAGAGAAGGCAAATTTATCATATTTCTTGGGTGAATTGACATTCAATAAGGAGAGGTAATGAAAAAGAAGATTTTTATTATAGTTGGAGTTATTGTTGCAATTACAATAATCGTGGTGTTGAATCTGACCCAGAAAAAGAAAGGTGAAGAGGTAAATATTGAGATAGTGAAGATAGGTGACATTTGCTCGAAGGTAACTGCATCAGGCGAATTACGAGCTAAATCACAGGTGGATATTTCTGCCGAGACGATTGGACGTATTGAGAAAATACACCATAGAGAAGGTGATTATGTGAAAAAAGGTACCATTCTTATTGAACTGGATGATATTAAGGTCGATGCAAACCGAAAGTTAGCCGAGGCTCAATTAAAACAGGCTGAGCAGGAATTGAAGAGAGCCAAAAAACTCTTTGAGAAAAAACTTATATCAAAAGAAGATTTTGAAAGAATAGAATTGAATTTTGAATCAGCTCAAGCACAGTATGAACAAGCACTGGATGCTTATAAAAAGACCAAAATCTATGCCCCGATCTCGGGTAAAATCATGAAAATAAACGTTGAAGAAGGAGAGACTGCTGTTATGGGAACAATGAACTATCAGGGGACAGTGCTAATGACTATTGCCGATTTGTCCAGCATGATTGGAGTGGTAACTATTGATGAAACTGATGTACCTGATGTGGAAGTTGGTCAGAGTGTTGAGGTTATTGCTGACGCCCTTCCCGACTCAATATATCCAGGAAGCATAATCAAAGTGGGATTAATGCCGATAACCAGTCAGTTGTCCACTGAAAAAGTCACTGATTTTGAAGTGGAGATCGAATTGAGCGATTTTTCACCCTTGCTGCGTCCTGGGATGAATGTGAAGACAAATATTATAACCCATGAAAAATCCGCTGTTTTAGTTGTTCCAATTCAGGCATCTGGTAAGCGCAAGATAGGTGACAGAACTGCAGAGACAGTATTTGTGGTTAAAGATAGCAAAGCGCATCTTACCGAAATTACCTCTGGGGTCTCAAGTGATACAGAGCTCGAAATTATTTCCGGTCTTGAACAGGGCGATACTGTGATCACTGGACCATATCGAGTGCTTTCAAAGCTAAAGGATGGTAATCCAGTAAGCTGTAAGGCGCCAGAAGAGGATTCCTTAAAACAGTCATTTAAACCACGGCGTCTTATAAAAAGGCTGCAGAAGAGTACATAAACTTCATATGACAACGATTTGTCGTGCGAATAAAATCAGCAAGACATACTGGCGTGGGAAGATGAAAGTTATGGCACTACAAGGGGTGGACATTGAGATAAAGAAAAAAGACTACTTAACTATCATGGGTCCTTCAGGCTCTGGCAAATCCACCTTGGTTCATATTCTCAGTTGTCTTGATACGCCTACCTCGGGTGAATACTATCTCGAAGACAGATTGGTTTCTAATTACACTGATCAGGAACTTGCTCAGGTGCGTAACAAATATTTTGGTTTTGTTTTTCAGAATTTTAGCCTTTTGCCGCGACTTACTGCATTGGATAATGTAGCCATGCCGCTTATCTATGCTGGCATCAAGAAAAAAGAGAGGGTTGAACGGTCCCGTGCAATTCTGGGGAAAATGGGTCTTGGTAAGAGGGTGTTACACCACCCCAATGAATTATCGGGTGGTGAATGCCAACGTGTTGCCATTGCCCGGGCACTTGTAAATGAACCAAAGGTGATATTTGCTGATGAACCTACCGGCAATCTTGATTCTAAAACAGGTGCTGAAATAATGGAACTTTTTGATAATTTGGTTAAAGAGGGTAATACCGTGGTTATGGTTACCCATGATACTAATGTTGCCTCTCATGCCAAAAAAATTATAAAACTCAAGGATGGGTTAATCGAGAATGATTAGTATACTAGCAAAGATAACGCTTTCTTTTCAAACCTTTAAAAATCATCGATTGAGGTCATTTCTTACCACCCTAGGCATTGTTATTGGCGTAATGACGGTGATTGCGATTTTGTCTTTAATTGAGGGACTCAATCGCTCAGTTGCTGAACAGATTCAATCGATTGGCTCAGATGTTATTTTTCTGACAAAGTATCCGATTATTAGAACAGGTCCCCCTGATTTTGATAGAATTGCCGATCGACCAGACTTTATTCCAGAAGATGCTGATTTAATTACCGAACTTCCTTCAGTCGAAGTGGCTATTCCTGAGATCAGTGAACGTCTTACTAAACTGAAATACAGGGATAATGAAGCAGCGAATGTATTGATAGCTGGATCAGATGAGAATTATTCTCAGGTGAATAATCGTTATGTAGAGAGTGGTCGGGATTTGAATCAAGACGATATCTCACGAAGAAGGAATGTCGGCGTAATTGGTACTTATGTGGCAAATACACTTTTCCCAGATGAATCACCAGTAGGTAAAGAGTTAAATGTACGGGGTTACCGGATAAATATTATTGGGGTGTATCAAGAAAAAGGTGCATTTCTTGGTCAGAGTATGGATAACTTTTTGGTTATACCACATACCTTGCATGAAAAAATATTTCCTCGTAACCGTCAGTCGATATTTTCTCGTGCATTTGGGGGATATTCAATTGATATTAAACCAAAAGCAGGAAAAATCGAGCAGGCCATCGATGAAGTTCGAGAGTTGATGCGCCGCCGACATGGACTCACTTTTGATAAAGAAGATGATTTCGAAATAGGTACCCAGGAGATGCTCATGGAGGTGTATCAAAATATTACGCGAGTTGGTTTTATTGCAATCATTGCTATTGCCGCTATTTCATTAATTGTTGGTGGTATCGGGATTATGAATATTATGCTGGTATCAGTGGCTGAGAGGACACGAGAGATAGGTATCAGAAAGGCAGTGGGTGCATCAAATCAATATATTCTGTCACAATTTCTCATTGAATCAGTTATTCTTGCCCTAATTGGTGGCCTTGTCGGTATTGCTATTGGAATTCTTTTGGCGGCACTAATTTCCGCAGTATCGCCACTTAAGGCAGCGGTATCATTCTGGATGATACTTTTAGGATTTGGCTTTTCTGCTGCGGTTGGAATCTTTTTTGGTATTTATCCGGCGCGTCGTGCTGCCTCGCTTAATCCGATCGAGGCGTTAAGGTACGAATAGTCTAAATACAGAACATCAGATTATCAGAACATCAGGATATCAGATGACAGCAGCCCACAGGGTTGTCGGATTGACTTAACAAGATTATTAATTATAATTTGCTGAAATGAGAGAAATTTATTATGATGAACTAACCGGGTGCTATAATCGCCGGTTTCTATACTACTGGATTGATAACGAAATAAAAAGAGCAACTCGCTTTGCGACAAAATTTGCACTTATTCTTCTCGATGTCGATGACTTTCGGAACATAAATAATAATTTTGGCCATTTAGAAGGTGACAAAGTTATTGTAGAATTTGGCGAATTTCTGCTAAATAATATAAGAGAGGTAGACAAATTAGTTCGTTACGGAGGGGATGAGTTCATCATTCTCATGCCCAACACCGACGAAAAAGGAACACTTGAACTAGCTCAAAGAATTATTGATAATCTTCATGAAACAGATATAGTAAATCACAAAATCCAATGTAGCATTGGATTTTCGGTATTCCCAAAAGATGGATTGACCGCCGAATCTCTTATTAGCCAAGCAGACAGCTTGATGTACGAGGCCAAAAAACATGGTAAAAACAGAATAGGCACAAGGCAAAAGATGTTTAGAAAACTGCAGATACCGTCTCCAGTTACGATTGGACGCGACGATGAATCCAGTTGGTGTGTTCGTCAATTGCGGGATTATAATACAATTTTTGTTGCTGGTGAGGCGGGTATTGGGAAAACAAGGCTCGTTTTTGAGATAAAAAATCGACTTAAAACTTCGACGATCTTGAGAGGTAATGCTTATGCAGCACTATCATCAGTCCCTTATCATCCATTTAGAGATATGTTTTATGAACTAATCGATAGAGATTTTAAAATGGTGCAACGTATTTTGAAGCAGATACCAGAGATATACCGATCTGAGATATCAAAAATTCTTCCTGCTGAAAGTGTCATTAAAACAGCCTCGGCAGAAGATTTAGACAAATATCGATTATATAATTCTGTTAGTGGATTTATGAATAGAGTCGCCAAGACCTTTGAACCTGAAATAACCATGTTATTGATTGATGACCTACATTGGTTGGATCGACCCAGTTGTGAGCTGCTCGATTTTCTGATCAGAAGTGTACGAAATAGAATCAAAATTTTTGGCACCTATCGAGTGGAAGAGGTTAGAAATTCACCGATTTCTGAATTCTTGGGCATTTGGGCGAGAGAGAAGCTCTACTCACAAATAGCATTGACACCCCTTAATGAGAATCAATCTGGTCAGCTGCTTGAAGCCATTATGGGATTAGCACCTCAGGCTGCTATTAAGTATATATATAAGCAGAGTGGAGGTAACCCTTTCTATATCGAGGAGATTTTGAGGGAATTAGAAAGGGAGAGAAAACTTTTTTGGGATGGCACAACGTGGTCTTTTGCAAAGAGCCTTACGGTTGCAATTCCTTTATCTATTGGAGAGACAATAAAGAGAAAATTGACATTTCTTGATCCCGAGATAAGAGAGTATCTTGCGATCGCTGCGGTTTATGGACAGGAATTTGTTGCTGAAATTATTGCGATGGCGAGCAAAAGAAACGTTGGGCAAATCATTGATGCAATTGATGATCTGTTAAGGCTAGGGTTCATTAAGGAAAGAGGGCAAGATCATTTTTTCTTTTCTGAAGATATTGTACGCCAAGTGGTGTATATGACTATTTCGAGAAAGAACTTGGCGCAATATCATAAATCGGTTGGCGAGACAATTGAAATCATCTATCGTAATGTGCTCTCCAATTACTACGAACAGCTTGCGATACACTTCACTGTTGCAAATGATTCCCACAAAGCTTTATACTATTCCGGAAAGGCTGCAACGAAGGCAAAGGAGAACTATGCCCATAGTATTGCAGTTAAATTTTTTGAGAACGCTCTAAAATACGAAGACAAAATTGAGGAAATATTTCGAATAAAATATTCTTTAGCAGAAATTTACTTGTTAATCGGTAGTTATAAAAAAGCGATCCAGCAATTGAATACTTGTCTAAAGATAGATCCTCATTCTTACAAGGTATATGAAAGCTTAGGTAAGGTATATGAGAATATGGGCGATTACAGGAATAGTATAAAAAGCTATGAAATTGGTTTGAAAAAGACACGTGGCACAGATGCGGTTTATACATTTAGAACATCTATTGCTTGGCTCTATACACGTTTGGGTCAATACATGCGCGCACAGAAAGAGTGTGAAGATATATTGAGAAAGAGAAGACAGTTGAGTAAACAAACGCTTGGCGATACATATGTTATCCTTGGTGTGGTATATTTACGGCTAGGCAAATTCAAGGAAGCTGAAATCTATCTAAAGAAATCTTTGAAGATTGGGGAGAGTGTAGGTGACAAAAAGCGCATAGCTGCCTGCTACCTTGATCTTGGTCTAAATTATTTTGAAAAATTTGATTTTAAATCAAGCGAAGATCTTTATTTAAAGGCGCTGAAAATTTATGAGGAAATTGGCTATCAAGAAGGTATTCTCATTGCCTTCAATAATATCGGAGCACTCTATGCCAATTATAATATACCGAAGGCTGAAGAATTTTACCTGAAAGCACTCAAGCAGGCGAAGTTGATCGGAGCGAAAAGGACTATTGTGTACTTGTATAACAACCTTGGCGCGCTTGAATACAACCGTTTGATGTATGATCAAGCGCTGCAGGATTACAAACAGGCACTCAAATTCGCGAAGGAGATGAATTTCCCCGTGGGAATTATTTTCTGTAACCTTGGACTCAGCGAGTTCTTTCGTGAAACCGGAAAAGCAAAAAAGGGTAAAGTACATCTTAAGACCGCATTGCGTGTGGCGAAAGAGCTTAATATCAAATTTCTAAATATCGATTGTTTGAGGGAGGAGATTGAGTATGCATTATTGTCAAAGCAATTGAAAAAAGCGAATTCTTTTTCGAAGATGATGTCGGCGCAATTAAGGAAAGAACGAAGTATTTCGTATAAGATTGATAGCTTAATATATCGGGGTAAAATACTTGTGGCTTCAAAGAAATATGCAGAGGCCCAATCTTACTATAATAAAGCATATAATTATGTTAAACCGTTGCGCAGTAACAGATATGCCGGTATGATTTATTATCTTAGGGCTATTGCATACAAAAAAGAAGGGAAATTGAAAGAGGCTTTAAAAATGTTTCTGAAGGCAAATAAAATATTTGAAACAATAGGTAATTTACGCTATCTTGACAAAATTGAGAAGGAAATTGCACATACACGTATATAAGGAAATCGAAAACTGCCAAGCTTGCTTGTGTTCGATACCGCAAGAAGCAGTCAGTGAAATAAAAGGGGGCATTAATATGCCCCCTTTTTGGTATTACTTCATTTAAGCATTACCAGCTGAGTATTTTGAATTCGATTCTTCGGTTGAGATCTCGTCCTGATTTTGTTCTGTTATCAGCAATCGGCTGAGATTCGCCATAACCAACAGCAATTAGACGTGAGGGGTCGACATTGTGATATCTTATGAGGTAATCCCTAACTGAATTTGCTCGCTGATATGATAATTTCTGATTATAAGAATCAGAACCAATGCTATCTGTATGTCCACTTATCTCTACTTTCATCTGCGGTTTTGCCTTCAACACCTTGGCAGCATCATCCAATACCGGATAAGATGTTGGTTTAATTACTGCTGAATTGAAGTCAAAATAGATGCCTTTGAGGACAATCTTTTCACCGACTTTAGGTACTGGTTTTAAGCTGAAATTTTTGATTTTCGTGTCGTCTTTTACTAAGATGACAGGTTCGCTTTCCATAATATAATTTTCAGCCTCGACTGATACAGAATATGTGCCTGGCGGGACAATGACTTTGTAAATACCTGTTGCTGGGTTGGTTGTGACTTTCGGAATCTTTGTATCAATAAAAGTAAGCTGGGCAAGCAGTGGTTTCCCCGTATCATACTCTGTGACCTTTCCTGTGAGGGTTGCCTGGTCTACGCCGATTTTGTTTAAAGCAATATCAACTACTTTCGTCTCATCAGCATTTAGAGTAATTACTTTTTCGTTAAACTGATAGTTTGTTGCTTCAACATGTATCCTGTAGGTTCCGGGGTCAAGCGTTACGTCGTACATTCCAGAAGCGTCTGATGTCATCGCTGCGATTTCTGTCTGAGGAAAGGTGATTTGAGCAACTATCGGTTTCCTTGTCTCTCCATCATATATTTTCCCCATAATCTTTGATATTGGTTTTTTGTTCAGATTAAAATCAAGGACTATTTGGTCACCATCTTTCAGAACAAGACCTTTCTCTTGCCATCGGTAACCAGAAGCTTCTATGTGTACACGGTAACTCCCTGGTACGAATGTTGTATTGTAAGTACCGTCATTTGATGTTTTTATAGGCTCTTTTGTTGAACCAGGAAAAGTCAGAGATGCAACAATGGGCTCGCTGGTTTTGCCATCATATACTTTCCCTGAGACTTTTGCAATTGGTACGTGAACTTCTATTTTTTCGACCAAATCAACACCGCCCGACAGGCAGAGGAATACTTTCCACCAAAAATCGGTGGTTACATCTGGGTTGTATATACCTAATTCACAGCCAACGTCAAAGCTAACACGTTTTGCACCAAATCTTAAGCCCGGTGTTACCCATAACGATTCTTGCATTGCATCCAAATCAAGCATTCCATAGGTTTCAACTAGAATCCTCACATTTTCAGTAGGGATTAGCTCAATACCCAAGGCATGGGGCATGTAATCTGGTCTTAGATGAAAATCCGTATCAGCAACGTACGAAGGTTGATCATCAAACCCGGTCATAAGATAACCCGCATTTAAATGAGTACCAAAGGGACCGATCCGGAAGTCAAGAAGAGCACTTACTCCAACATCAGGATCGTGCGGAATATGGGGTGGAAAATTTGGTACCATGCCATAAAAAGTATCAGCATAAAACGTTTGGTCATTATACAATGAGTTTCCGAAGAATTGAGTAGATAAACCTGGACCGAAAGCTACATAAGTATCAAGACCAAATGCCCACGACATAGGTGTTAGTTCATCCAAAACAATTGGATAGCCAGCTTTGATGCCGATCGCGAGTTCTTTAAACCCGATCGGCGGATCAGGATCCCCTCTTTCCGGCTCAGGATAATTGCTCATCTCATACCATTTCATATAAGGATTGGCAAGAAACCGAGCCTCTAGATAATCTAATATTGAGTAAGATATTCCTGCTTTTACCTGGAAAAAGTGTTTGCGGTCATCAGTTTTCATTCCCTGCCAGGTGCCAGGAAAATCTTCAAACCTTTCCATCGCACCAAAATGGAATGAAAGCACACCCATATTATGTGGCTGTGCGTACTGCATCTTAAACATGCCACGATTACCTTGAAGTGATATCTCTTGGGCAGATATCAGAATCGGTAATACGCATACAACAATCAATATTTTTTTCACGATACCTCCTTACTTATATATCGCTGATAAACTTGGCCCCAACGGGAATCGAACCCGTGTCTCCACCTTGAAAGAGTGATGTCCTATCCGCTAGACGATGGGGCCTTATGCGTCAGGATATATAGATTTCTGAATGATTCATTATCAACGATCGCCTGATTAATCAAAAAATAGTTTTCTAAATTGGCATTTGTTGCCATAATCCGATTGCAGAGATCTTCGCCCATAGCCAATAGAAACTTTGCTGCAACCTTGGGATTTTCGCTAACGATATCCATGAAATCCTGTTTCTTTAGATTGAGAAGGCGACACTCAGTCTTTGCCTTCACCGTTGCCGAGCGCGGTTTGTCTGTCAATAATGCCATCTCGCCAAAAAAAGAAGCTTCTTGGAGTTCAGATAATAGCAGAACTACGTCACCACGCGTCAAATAAACCTCAACACGTCCAGATTCAATAATAAACATATCGTCACCAGTTGATCCTTCTTTTAGAACAATCTTACCTTTGTCATTTCTTTCATAAGCTCATTGTATTCATATTTCATATCTTGTCAACTAGTTTGTATTGTTAATAGCTGTTGCTTAGATACACTGAATAACGATGCCAGGATGATGCGATAAAGAGATTAAAGATACTGATTATGGTGAAACTAACAATATATGGAAACATTTACCGTATTATCCCTTCTAGAGACACTATAATAAATTCGAAGAATTTTTCGATAACTACTTGATAACCTATAAATATTAATACTGTTGACCAAAGATAAGACCTTAAATCTAAGCATTTATATTACGAGGCTATTTAGATTTTTGTGCTCATAGCTTCACCATGCCTTCTTGGTTATCTTATACTTGATTTTTCTGCGGAGGCAGTTATAATTTAGTTCAATAATGAAGGAATCTGTTTATACCAGACTCAGTAAGTCAATCCCTGGGGTTTTAGCGTTATTAGACCCAGATAGGGTTCCGATTGATAAGATTGGGGAACTGACAGAATTTGTCTGTAAAGAAGGAGTTGCTGGGATTCTCGTTGGCTCTTCACTTCTAGTTTCACCCCGCTTCAATGAATTTGTTGCTGCAGTCAAGAAGAATGCAGATAAACCAGTAATACTTTTCCCCGGTGGTTCTCATCAAATTTCTCCTTATGCTGATGCCATATTTTTTCTTTCATTGCTGAGTGGAAGAAACGCACAGTTTTTGATAGGTGAGCAAGTAAAGGCAGTTTTTCTTATTAAAGAAAGCGATTTAGATGTAATCCCAGTAGGATATATTCTTATAGAATCGGATGGTTACAGCTCAGTGGAATATGTGTCAAATACAAAACCCATTCCACGTACCAAGCCTGAAATTGCGATGGCACATGCCTTGACTGGAGAGTATTTTGGTATGCAATTTATATATCTTGAGGCAGGGAGTGGTGTTGAAAAACACGTACCGGTAGAGATGGTTACGCAGGTGAAAGAAACGATTACGATTCCATTAATTGTAGGTGGCGGTATCAGAACTTCAAAAGAAGCACAAAAAATTATCAAGGCAGGAGCAGATTATATTGTATTAGGGAGTATTATAGAAGAATCTGAAAACCAATTCAAAGAAATTATGAGGAGTGTTAGATGAATTCAGCCCCATGGGTTAGGAAGTCTAATTTCTTTGTGGTAGATATAGATATTAAAATATCATCATTGTTTGTTTTTTGTGAGGGAAACAATAGAAAAGGAGCGGGATGAAGATCCTTATTGTTGGAGGTGGCGGAAGGGAACATGCCCTCGCTTGGAAATTAAATAGATCAAGAAAGGTTAAGAAAATCTATGCTGCCCCAGGGAATCCTGGTATTGCTCAGATAGGGACGTGTATGAATATTTTGGCAACTGATATTCAAGGACTCGCGCGTTTTGCAGAAGACAAGAAAATTGATTTAACTGTAGTAGGTCCTGAAGTCCCTCTTGCCCTTGGTATTGTTGATGAATTCACAAGAAAAGGGTTAAAGATTTTTGGACCCAATAAGAATGCAAGCCGCATCGAGGCGGACAAATCATTTGCTCGCGAGTTTATGCATCGATTCGGGATACCTTCGCCGAGATTTCAGATCTATGATACCGCTTCAGAAGCGCTGAAGTATACCAAGACCATAAATAAATATCCAGTGGTAATTAAAGCTTCTGGACTTGCATCTGGGAAGGGGACATTTGCAGTCAATACAAGGAAAGAATACGAAAGGATTATTGATGAAATTCTTGTACAGCATCGTCTTGGTGAGGCAGGTAGAAGAATTGTTGTTGAAGAATTTTTAACTGGGCAAGAAGTATCAATATTTGTGCTTGCCGATGGAACTACAATTACTTATCTTCCTTCATCGCAAGACCATAAAAAACTGAATGATCGCAATCGCGGACCAAACACAGGCGGTATGGGAGCTTATGCTCCTTACCCAACAAATCGTAGAGTCGCAAACATTGTTGAACAAGTTATTATTCAACCTACAGTTCTGTCTTTGCGAGACCAGGGAATAGACTATAAAGGAGTTCTATATGCTGGTCTTATTCTTACTTCATTAGGGCCAAAAGTTCTTGAGTTCAATTGTCGCTTTGGTGATCCTGAGGCTCAAGCAATTCTTCCGATTATCGATAGCGATCTTCTTGAACTGCTTCTCGCTGTTGTTGACAGAAGACTTTCTGATATTCGGGTTAAAACAAAAAATCATTGGTCAATCTGTGTTGTGCTGACATCAGGAGGATATCCCTTTGATTATCGAGTTGGTGAAGAAATTCAATTTAAAGAGAAACTTTCGGCAAAGACGCTTCTTTTCCAGGCTGGTACAAAGATGGAGGATTCAAAACTGGTTACTGCGTCAGGTAGAGTGCTTAATGTTGTGAATACGCATGAGAACTTGAAAATCGCGAAGCAGAAGGTCTATGAGGAGATTAAAAAAATTTATTTTAAAGGCATGCACTACCGTAAAGACATTGGCAATTCCGGCATGAAGAAGATGAAAAGAAAGAGGCGCCGATGATTACCGCCCGTTATATTCGGCAATAAATGTCTGCATACTAGGCATAAAGGTGATAATAATATTATTTTTGTTGATTTTTGATCAGAGAATGAAAAAGAAAGGAGCGGGATGAAGATTTGGATATTTATGGGAAGCAAATCAGACAGAGAAATAATGGCGAGTGCCGAAGATGTGTTAAAAAAGGAATCCATCCCTTTTGATACATTTATCCATTCCGCCCACCGGGAGCCAGAAAGAATAAAAGAGCTAATGAAAAAAGCAAAGGATGAAGGTGTGGTCGCAATCATTGCAGGTGCCGGGCTCGCCGCACACCTGCCAGGATATATTGCTTCAATGACGGACATTCCTGTTCTCGGTGTACCATTATCAGCCTCATCCCTGGGTGGTATAGATTCGCTGCTTTCAATTGTTCAGATGCCTGCCGGCGTACCTGTAGCGACATTCGGAATTGGGAAACACGGCGTAAAAAATGCAGCAATCTTTGCTTGTCGTTTGTACCGGCAACTGAAGACACGGTAACAGCAGATTTCTTGATACCAGTATTGTTGCTGTTATGATCGATGACTAAATTGTGTCCCCAATGATACTAAAGGTCGATGAAACAGATCAGTTCTATGATCGAGTTATTCAAACTTTGAGAAAAGGCGATATTGTTGCTCTTCCAACGGATACTGTTTATGGATTCGCCGCAGATGGTTCGCAATTGGATACGGTGAAGAGATTGGGGAATATCAAACGACGTGGAGATAAACCGTTTACGCTGTTCATCTCAAGAAATAGGATTGAAGAGTACGTAACTATAGTTAAGCGAAAGATCATTGAATACTTTGTGCCTGGACCACTTACGATTATACTTAGGAAGAGAAAAGAAGTCTCTCTCCCGTTGATTGAAGATAAAATTGGTATTCGCATACCGCAGGTCGATTTCATTATAAAACTTTTGAATCTATACAATAAACCGCTTGCAGTAACCAGCGCAAATTTATCGGGTAAAGATACGCTTAACTCAGCATATGAGATCGCTGAGGGCTTCCCAGATGTAAAATTGGTCATAGATGGTGGACACATTTTCTCCAAGCCTTCTACTGTTCTTGATTTGACAGAAACACCACCTTTGGTTATCAGAAAGGGATCAATCCCTATTTTAGAGATTGAAAAAGTCTATGGTCGAAGTGTACATCTTAGTCGGTTGCTGAAGTTCAACATATTATTTGTATGCACTGGGAATACCTGTCGCAGTCCTATGGCAGAGGGGATTTTTGGAACATTGGTTGACAAAAAATATTGTGATGTGAAATCTGCTGGTGTCCTACAGATGAATGGTGTGCCACCTGCTCAAAATGCCCAAGAAATCGTTAAGGAATATGGTGGGTCAATAACGCATAAATTATCCCAAACCGTTACACGAGAACTAATTGATTGGGCCGATCTCATTCTCGTCATGGAATACAGGCATTATATTTACATTTTAGAAATCTCTCAAAAGGCAACGATGAAGACATTTCTCTTGAAGGAATACAAGAAAAAGGTTAAGTACAACGAGATTTCTGATCCCGTTGGCAAAGATATAGTTGCTTATCGGGAGGCAGCACAGGATATGCTGTCGTCCTTGAGATTAATAGCGAGAGATGTGAAGAGACGTTTTATGACATACTGATGATTCAAATATCGACTAATGACACAAACAAGAAATATATTTGTGTGAATTCACGCACGCTGAAGGTTGGTTCGTGCGCATTGGTGGTTTAGCATGAAGGTCATTCTGGCTGGATTCAATGTGGATACAGAAACGTTAAAGCAATGTAAAGACAAGAAGGTGTGCGCAACACCAGAGTCTATTTCAGCTGCATACGCACGTATAAGTAGAAGTTCAAAACCCGTGCACATTTTAAGAGAAGAAGCGCGGAAAGAAGTTGCAAAAGCACGGCGTTCGAATCGCACTATTATTTTTGAAATGGGACATCATTCCATTGCTGAGCATGCAGTTTTTAATTTTGATATAATCGGTATCTCACGTTGTGCTGTTGAAGAGCTTGAAAAGTTTCGACTTTGCTCATACACGGAAAAATCGCAACGCTATGTTACCCTAAAAGGAGATTTTGTAGTCCCTAAGGAGTTAAAAGGGCCCTCATACCTAAAAGATTATCATGAAATTATTGGACTTCAAAATAATTTCTATAGCGAAATTTACGAAAAAATATTGGATTATCTAATAAACATTGGGTCTCGAGCAAAAAGAGATAAGAAACAAAGAAAGCTATTTGAGAATCTTGCGAAAGAAGATGCACGGTATGTTCTGGCGATGGCAACACAAACGCAACTCGGCGCTACGATAAATGCGAGAAATTTGGAACTAATGCTGAGAAGATTTGCATCCCACCCTCTAAGAGAGCTGAATGAATTAGGAAGAAAGTTGTATAATTTGATCAAGGAGATCGCACCTTCCATTGTCCTATTTCATAAAGCAAATGATTATGACAAGATGACATATGCTGAATTACGAGAATATGCAAGAAGGCACAAGAGCTCACCCTCACCGCCATCCTCTTCCTTCGCGAGGGATAAAATAGGAGAGCAGGATGTAGAACTTGTTGATTATACACGTGATGGTGACGATAAAATTTTAGCTTCAATTCTATTTCGGGTTAAAGGGATAGATTATGTGAAATGCCTGAATTTGGTTAAGAAGATGTCAAGAAAAGCAAAGATGGAATTGTTTAGAAAATCTTGTCAGCATATGGAGCTATATGATTCAACATTGAGAGAATTTGAATTTGCCAATTTAACTTATTCTTTGCTGGTGTCTGCTGCTTGTTTTGGACAATTGAAGCGCCATCGTATCGCTACGCTTACTTGCCAAGAATATGATCCAATACTTGGATGCACTATTCCTGAATCGATTAGAAAAATCGGTGAAGATAGGAGATTTGTTAAAATAATAAGAGAAACTGAAAGAGTGTATAAGAGCATTGAGAGAAAATTCCCAGGAATAGGCAGTTACATTCTTACAAATGCGCACCGTAAAAGAGTTCTTTTAAATGTAAATCTAAGAGAGCTTTATCATATTTCGCGTTTACGGGAAGATCCTACTGCGCAGTGGGATATTAGAGATAAAGCTCATAAATTGTCAAAATTAGCAAGGAAAGTTATGCCGATATCGACCAAGCTTCTTGGGGCTAAAGCGGCTTATATTGATTTCTATTTTAGACTATTTGGTAAAAATCCAGAAGTCACGGAAGTTCCACAACCTTAATTGCACTAGTTACGTTATTTCGCTGCAGTGGAAGAGTACTTGTCGAGTACCTTGACAAAGAAAAGATTTTGCCAATAATATTTTAGATGATAGTAATGATAGGGAAAAGATTACAGCGATGCTACACCATTAGAGAAATTTGTCTACTTTTTATTGCAGTATTTTCAATTTTACCTTCTTATGTTTTTGCGACAAATTACTATGTTGCTTCTTGGGGAAACGATAGTTACAGCGGACTTTCATGGGATTCTGCATTTGCAACGCTACAACATCCGGCAGATATTGTGGTTGCCGGTGATTCTGTTTTTTCTGCAGATGGAGAATATGTAGGATTCGATCTGAGATCAGGCGGTTTGGATTCCTTGCCAATTGTGTTTGTTGCTTACGGTGATAGTGTGAAAATAGTAACGCAGAATAATGTTACTCCTGATGGAATTAACATAGAAAACGCCGATTGGGTAGTGATAGATGGCTTTAGAATAAGTAATATACAACGTGCCGGCATTCGGGTAGCTGTGTCCCAACATGTAGTTGTTAGAAACAATATATGTGACTACAACGGGAAATGGGGGATATTCGCGGCTTTTGCTGATTATGCTGTAATTGAAAAAAATGTGTGCAGATTTTCTCAAGACGAACATGGGATTTATTTTTCTAATAGTGCAGATCATCCTATAATAAGATATAATGTTTGTGATCACAATAATGCTAATGGTATTCATATGAATGGTGATGAAAGCATGGGTGGTGATGGGCTCATTACAGATGCCACAGTTGAATGCAATATCATTTATGAAAATGGAACAGGAGGTGGTTCCGGAATCAATTGTGATGGTGTTGCAGAATCGAAAATCTTTAATAACCTTCTGTATATGAATCATGCCAGTGGTATTAGTTTATACAAAATTGACGCATCTGCTGGTTCGTACAATGATAAGATTTTCAATAACACAATAGTCAATGCATCTAACGCGCGATGGTGTATCAACATAAATACTGAATCTACGGGAGATACTGTCTACAATAACATTTTAATAAATCTTCATTCGTGGCGGGGGAGCATTTCTGTGGATAGTTCATCGCAGCAGGATTTTTGCAGTGATTATAATATTCTGGTCGATAGAATGAGTAATGATGGTGGTAATACTATTATGTCTCTTCTTGAGTGGCGGAATTTGGGATACGATTACAACTCGATATTGGCTGATTCTCTCGATAGCATATTTGTAAACTGGCAAATAGGAGATTACCATTTGAAAGAAAACAGCCAGGCAATTGATGTCGGCACAGACCTTGTTTCCTCTATAGTGCAGTATGATCTTGATAGTGTTATTAGACCACAGGGCCAAGGGTTTGATATCGGTGCATTTGAATATCAAGAATCAGGTGTATGCGAGATTGATCCATTTGACAGGACTTTTATGGATTATAAGATAATCAGAAATTTGAGTTCTTTTACTTTTAATGTTGCCGTCAATGATAGGATCAAAATATTCGACACATCAGGAAGATTGGTTAATGATACAGGATTCCTTTTAGAAACTACATATCGCTGGGATCTAAGGCGTGTTCCAGATGGTATCTATTTTTATATAATATATTCTCTGAGCGAGAAAAATATGGTTAGGGGCAAATTTGTTGTAATGAAGTAGTCAATTAGGAAGAAAGAATGGTTACAATGCTACAAAATCATTCAATATTCGGCATGACAACGAGGGTTATTCTACTGTGCTTTTACAGCATAAAACATAATAATACCGATGGAAAAGCAACTGCGATACAAAAATTAATCCGTTATGATTTCTATTTAATATCTGCATTGTTATTGCTGCAGATTGCTTCAGCCACGACGTATATAGCAAGTACTCCTGGCGAAATTCAATCTTATACTGATATACTTCAATCTGGCGATACGCTGCTCGTTCAAGAGGGGCAGTATGACATGAATTGGAATATTCGTGATCTCATGGGTACTTCGACTGATTGGATCGTAATACAAGCCTTGACCGATAGCGTCATCATTAATGGCATAGCTTATGATAATGTTATAGATGTGTACAATTGTCATTATGTAGAACTCATAGGTTTTGAGATAACAGATTCCTATGGTGCTGGTGGTATTGATGGTATTAAGTTCAGGACCACAAGTGATCATTTTGTCATGGAGGATCTACATATTCATGAAATCACGGGGGTTGGTATTAGTGCTAATCCAGGCAGTCAATCATTTACCTACTTAACCATTCAATACTGCCATATTCATGATATCGATAGTGTTGGCGAAGGGATGTATCTTGGTAACCACGATGGTCTTTCACCCGTCCATCATTGTGTTGTAGCATTTAATTGGGTGCATGATTGTCATCCACATAAAGGTATACAGTTCAAAAGAGGTACGTATCTTAATATAATTCAGGATAATGTCGTTTATAATTGTGATGAAGCGGGTATTGTACTATATAAAACTGATCAGATGTCAGCTAATGATAATAATATCGTACGCAGAAATGTTATTTGGAATGCACCGGAAGGTATATTTGCAGTAGGACAGACCAATATAGACAATAATGTTATTTTTGATTGTAATTATGGTATCAATGTTCGTAATTATGGTAGCTGGGGTATGGAGGACCTTTACATTCGAAACAACACCATATACTCTTGTCCAGCAACCTGCCTTAGACTCGATGATTGGAACAACGCTAACGGAGAGATGGTATGTATAAACAATGCATGCTATCAAGATAATATATCACTAAGTGCAATCCAAGCACCTGATGGTATAGGTCCTGGTTATGTTGCTTATAATCGCCATTATGGTCAGTCTCAAGTAAGCGGTTCGACATTAGGGAACTCTCCAGTTAACGAGTTCATTAACCCTAATATTATGCCTGGTATCATAGATCTATATCCTAAAAACGGTGCAACACTAATTGATTCAGGTACGTCACTATATGGCGCACCGAGTGATGACTTTAATTGGCAGAATCGTCCCTTCAACGGTCATTGGGATGTGGGTGCATATGAGTGGTCACAAAGCACAAACCCTGGTTGGCAGATTCAAGAAGGTTTTAAGGAAATATATAGTCAGATATTAGAAACAGAAACCATAGAAACATGCGGTGATAACATATGTTTGATAATCAGTGGTAATGCGGTTTTCTTTCAAAATCTAACACCTGGGACAATTATAAAAATATATGATGTTTTAGGCAAATTAATACATAATTCTGGTAAGATACTTTGTGACAACTACAAATGGAATACCAATAATATCGCAAGCGGTCTATATTTCTGCAGTATACGATCAAGCTATATTCAAAGAGTATTTGCCAAAATTACCATCATTAAATGATTC
>SMTZ1_10000925_pt1 | contig 61243 bp, 42 predicted proteins | sample DeeMarSWOR136_30_FD_25667 | JGI IMG/M metagenome (IMG submission 25667) | reverse complement strand
CATGACGCACTTGTACCCAAAACATATTTTATCTGAACACCGAGTAACAATACCCACAACAAGCGTCACGTTGCAACTGCAATATTCGTGAGGCGTTGCGACTTTGGGCGTTATTCAGCTCTGCTATTTCCCATGCGGCGCCAGAAAGCCAAATTGCTTTGACAAAGTCGAGCATTACATTATATTTGCAAATAGACTGATAAGAAAGACTATCTGAATTTTGGAGGCAGAATTATGGGCACGACAGAGGTTTTAACAGACTCGCGATTTAGAGGATTTGTTCTACCAATAAGGTGGGTGTGGATAGTGGTTGTGGGGGCGCTGGCAATGTTGTTAGTCACACTTAGTTCCGGGGCTGCCAAGAGCGGCTTATCCGGCTCTGGCGGTGAAAAGATTCCTGTCGTTTTCGATACGGATATTGGTGGTGATATTGACGATACGTGGGCGCTGGCACTACTTGTACGATCGCCTGAGTTCGATGTGAAATTGGTGACGACCGCGGTGGATAACACCCGCTCCAAAGCCAAGATAGTTGCCAAGTTTTTGCAGACTGTCGGCAGAACTGATATACCTGTCGGCATAGGCATACAGCAGAACAAGGGCAGTCACAGGCAGGAGGAGTGGATCAAGCGTTACAAGCTGGCATCGTATCCCGGCACGGTTTATGAGGATGGTGTGCAAGCCTTGATTGACACTATAATGAAATCGCCAAAGCCCATAAAACTGATAGCCGTAGGTCCCTTGCCCAATGTTGCCGCTGCACTTGAGCGTGAGCCACGGATAGCCGAGAAGGCTGAATTTGTGGGGATGCACGGGAGCGTTCGCCGAGGTTACGGCGGCAGCTCCGAAATCAGCGCCGAATATAATGTCAGGGCTGACGTGAAAGCGGCACAAAAGGTCTTTACGGCACCGTGGAAGATGACGATCACGCCTCTGGACACATGTGGCATAGTCTATCTCAGGGGCGAGAAGTATCAAAAGGTGCTGAAGAGAAACAGCATTTTGACGCGAGCGCTAATGGAAAACTATCGTGCGTGGTACAAACAAGGGATATTGAATCAGCACAAGGATTTGAGCGAGGAGGAGGTTAACAAAAGAGTAGACGAACAGGTCAATTCGAGGAGCACAACTCTTTTCGATACGGTGGCGATTTATCTGGGTATGTCAACTGAATTGGTTCGGATGGAAAAGCTGGGTATCAGGGTCACCGACGATGGGTACACACGAATCGATGATAAAGCTAAAGTGATCAACTGCGCCACTGAATGGAAAGATTTGGGGGTCTTTGAAGATTTCCTGGTTACAAGGTTAACAAAATAGAAGATTTGGATTGAACTGGTTCAATCATAAGACATTTGTCGTGAGGGTTGAGAATTAGGCAAGAGAAAGCCAAAGTTGTTGTGGTCGGCAGCTCCAATATGGACTTGGTGGTGAAATCCGCGCGGATACCTTTGGTAGGGGAGACTATTCTGGGCGGAGATTTTATAATGGCCGCCGGCGGCAAGGGAGCCAACCAGGCTGTGGCGGCGGCCAAACTCGGGGCGGAGGTGTATTTTATAGCCAAACTTGGCGACGATATATTTGGTGGGCAGTCTTTGAACAAAATATGTCACGCAAACCAAAGAAGCGCCATCAGGCGTGGCTTTAATCATGGTAGACGACAAGGGTGACAATGTCATCGCAGTAGCACCGGGTGCAAATCAGAAGCTGTCGCCTGAAGATGTCAAAGAGGCCGAATCAGATATTGCCTCATGCGGTGCGGTGGTCGCGCAATTGGAAGTGCCACTGGAGACGATTGAATTCGCGGGCCAATTAGCCAACAGTTCTACGGTGCCGTTTATTTTGGACCCTGCGCCAGCGCAAAGGCTCGGTACGGCCTTGCTTAAAATCGTGGATGTGCTGACCCCAAATGAGACGGAAGCTCAGATTCTCAGCGATATGGAGGTAACGGATGAAGATTCCGCTCGTGGTGCAGCGGAGAGACTGCTGGGATCCGGAGTTAAAGCCGTTATTTTAACTATGGGTGCAAAGGGATTCTTGCTGGCTGATAGCGAAAGAGTAGAATTTGTCCCTGCGATAAAGGTGGAAGCCGTTGATGCCACGGCGGCAGGTGATGCTTTTACCGGGAGTCTTGCAGTTGGTTTAGCTCAAGGCAAACCACTTTTCGATGCGGCTTCGTTTGCTAATCGCGTGGCGGCTCTATCGGTTACCAAGATGGGAGCGCAGCCTTCGATGCCGACAAGAGAAGCGCTAGAGCATTTTGTTGAATGCGGATAGCCACTCAAGGAGAGAACAATGAGAGAGCATAAGAGGTTTATGGCAAGTGTTCTTATCCTGTGCCTTGTTGTCTTTCTTAGTCTGCCCGGTAGCTGTCGGCGCAAGGCTGACAAACCGAGGATTGCTCTGGTAATGAAGTCTCTTGCTAATGAGTTCTTCAAAACGATGGAAGAAGGTGCACGGGCACATCACAGAGAACATTCGGACGAGTACGACCTCACAGTGGTTGGCATTAAAGACGAAACGGACGTAGCCAAGCAAATTGACTTTGTGGAGCTGGCGATTGCCCAGGGGGCAGACGCCATAGTGATTGCTCCGGCTGATTCCAAGGCGTTGGTACCGGTCTGCAAGCGGGCGATGGATTCGGGGATAATTGTGGTCAACATCGACAATAAACTGGACGCCGGCGTGCTGGCTGACAAAGGTGTGAAAATTCCCTTTGTCGGGCCAGACAATCGCAAGGGCGCACGGCTTGCGGCTGAGTACCTTGCAAAGAAGCTAAAGCCGGGTGACAAGGTTGCGATCATCGAGGGAGCGCCCAACGCCTTCAATGGAATTCAGCGAAAGCTCGGTTTTGAGGATGCGATGAATGCGGCGGGGATGAAGATCGTCAGCTCACAAACAGGGTACTGGGAGACGGCGAAGGCTGAGCCAATTGCCTCGGCGCTTATTACGGCGTATCCCGATCTTAAGGCTATTCTCTGCGCAAACGACAGCATGGCTCTGGGCGCGGTTGCCGCGATTAAGGCCGGCGGCAAATCCGACGAGGTTTTCGTTGTCGGCTTCGACAACATCCTGGCCGTGCAAAGGTTACTGAAGGAAGGAAAGATTCTCAGCACGATCGACCAGCATGCCGATAACTTAGCCTTATACGGCATAGAGTATGCGCTTGAGATGCTTGGAGCAAAAGGTATACCCTCAGACAAGGAAACTCCCGTTGATCTTATCACTGCGGAAACCCTTCAATGACACGTGCAACGAATAAGACGTTGTTCAGAGCATCGGGCATCAACAAATCATTTCCAGGGGTGCAGGCGCTTCGTGATGTCGAATTGGACCTGAAAGAAGGTGAGGTCCATGCACTGGTGGGCGAGAACGGGGCCGGCAAGAGTACGCTCGTACGCATTGTAGCGGGCGTGGAGAGGTTGGACTCTGGGCAGATGCAGCTTTATGGGCAGCCTTATCGGTCGGAGGGAAGAGCAGATGCCGAAAGGCAGGGCATCCGTATGGTGATGCAGGAACTACATCTGATAGCTAATCTGACTGTTGCAGAGAACATCTTTATCGAAAAGCTACCGAGCAGATTCGGGTTCGTGGACTATGAGAAGCTGAACCGTGCTGCAAGAGAGATAATGAATCGGGTGGGGCTCGGCGACGTTGATCCTTCCGCGGCTGTACGATCGCTCGGAGTTGGACAGAAGCAGATGGTAGAGATTGCAGCCGGGCTGTCGCAGCGGTGTCGCATATTGGCACTGGATGAGCCAACGGCCTCGCTTACGGACAAAGAGATAGAGCTGCTTTTTGGCCAAATCAAGAAACTCAAGGCTGAAGGTGTCGGCATAATCTATATCTCACACCGCATCGAGGAGGTCATTCGTATCGCCGACCGCGTTACCGTACTCAGAGACGGAAAGGTCGTCGCAACTCATTCGACCAGCCAGTTAAAGATTAGCGACATCATCCGAATGATGGTGGGTCGTGACCTCCAGCATGAGCAACTGCGAGGTGCCGGAGAAGCGGGTGAGTTAGCCCTTCGTGTTGTGGGACTTACGCTGGGGGATAAGGTCAAAGATGTCAGTTTCGAGGTTCGCAGAGGTGAAATACTTGGCTTTGCAGGGCTGGTTGGCTCAGGCCGTACCGAGACCATGCGTGCGTTGTTCGGCGCGGACCGCGCAGAGGCAGGGGAAATCTATCTTCATGGGTCGAGCACGCCGGCCAAGATCCGCAAGCCGCGCGATGCGGTGCGCAACGCTATGGCGTTTCTTACTGAGGATCGTAAGGAGCAGGGGCTGCTGTTGAGGCTGGCTGTTCGCGTGAATATCTCGCTGACGCGATTGCGTGATCTGTGTTGGTTTGGCTGGATAAATACGTCCGAGGAGCGGTCCGTGACCGGGCGGTATGCCGATGCCTTATCTGTGCGCTGCGCATCTACGGAGCAAATAGTCGGTGAACTGAGCGGCGGCAACCAACAGAAGGTCGTGGTCGCAAAATGGATGTACAGGAACTCGGATATTCTTATATTTGATGAACCGACGCGAGGGATTGACGTTGGGGCCAAGTTTGGGGTATACGGGATGCTGGCAGAGCTGGCGGAAAAAGGGAAGGCTATAATCTTTGTCTCATCGGATCTCAAGGAGCTTATGGCCATCTGTGACCGGATTGCCGTGATGTCAGCGGGGCGTCTTGTGGCCACGTTTGGCCGGGACGAATGGAGCCAGGAGAAGATAATGTCTGCTGCCTTTAGTGAGTATGTCGCTGCCTAAGACGGGAGTCAGATAAATCCATGCAAAGAGTAGCAAAGAGGAGAATGGCGGATTTGCGAGCTGTTGTTACGGATTACCTCGGCATGACACTCGCGCTGGTGGGTCTCATTGTCTACTTCGGAATTAGGGCTGAGAATTTCTTTACCCTGACGACCTTCAGGACAATTGCCAACCAGGTCCCAGACATCACAATCGTGGCGGTGGGGATGACGTATGTGCTGATAATTGCCGGGATAGACCTATCGGTGGGGTCTGTCATGGCACTGGCAGGTGCGGTGCTTGGGCGTTGTCTGGTCGAATTCAATTTTCCACTTCCGGTGGCGATTGCCGCTTGTCTTGCAGTGGGTATTCTGTGTGGCGCGGCGAATGGGCTTGTAGTTATACGGTGGAAGCTTCCTCCTTTCATTGTCACGTTGGGGATGCTGGAAATCGCGCGAGGCGCCGCATATCGTGTGACCAATTCACGGACTATATATATCGGTGGCCCTGTGGAAGTGGTCACGGATACCTCGATTCTTGGGCTTTCGCTTCCCTTTATTATTGCGGTTGTGATTGTAGTCGCCGGGCAGTTGGTGCTTTCTCGAACTGTTTTCGGGCGCTACTTGATAGCTATTGGGACAAATGAAGAGGCGGTTCGGCTGTCGGGCATTGACCCTGCGCCGCTCAAACTTTTGGTGTTTGTGCTATGCGGTTTTCTGACATCGTTAGCGGCGGTGACACATACGGCGAGGCTGTCTTCAGCGAACCCAAATGCGGGCAATGGTCTCGAGCTCCAGGCCATTGCGGCGGTGGTTATTGGCGGCACGAGCCTTATGGGCGGGCGTGGGTCTGTTGTAAGCTCGTTTTTCGGGGTACTAATAATTGCGGTGTTAGTGACCGGTCTTGCGCACGTTGGGGCGCAGGAATCGACTAAGCGGTTGATCACAGGCTCTGTCATTGTCGCTGCCGTAATCATGGACCACTATCGTCACCGGATTCAGAAGGGCGGCCGGCAGGTGTAGCTTGCTCTGCCAATCAGGCTCTGTTAGCGTGTTGCATTGCCCGAAATATTTGGTGGAGTCGACACACAAAGGATGGGTGAAAACGCGGTTTACAGTACTGTTATAGTGCTTTTTTGACTTCTTGAAAATGTCCGATAATTGTTTTCTTGACAAATCTGGGCGGATGTTGGATAATTGTTCAGAAATGAGCAGAAATTCAAATTCTGGGAGAGAACAATGCGCTTACTGGTGAAACACAAGAACGGCTCCGCGAGAGAATTTCAATTTACCGAAGGGGCTATTTCCATCGGCAGAGCTGCCGACAGCCACGTCTTTTTGCCCGATAGAGCGGTCTCAAAACAACATGCCATAATCTCCATAGCCGAGGGCGGCAAGTGGGTAGTCCAGGACATGGACTCGGCCAACAAAACGTATTTGAACAACGAGGCGGTCCAAAAGGCGGAAATCAAGACGGGCGACTCTCTTCGCATAACGGATTTCACCATCGAGATCAATCTTGAAGACAGGACCGAGGCGGAAAAAGCGATTGAGATGGAAGATACGCTTAATCTGGAAGCATCGCTAACGACGCCCAAGCACGAGACTGTGGTGCGCAAGCCGGATGCTCAACACGCCCCGGCTATGAGATTGGCTGCGAGAAGGCTAACGGATTTTTCGCAGGCTTCCGATACGATAGCAGAAGTCAGCAGTCTTGAGGAGCTGCTGGTGACATTGTTGAATGTCACAACAAAGCAGTTTAGTGCATTTCATGTCTGGTGTGCGTTGAGGGAGCAACCGAGCGGTCCAATGACGTACCACGCTGGCAAGAGACGAGACGGCCGATCCGTGGAGCTAAGCGATCTGATACTTAGTGACAAGATCAACCAAGCAGTTGAAAAACGCCACTCCGTTGTCTTACCGCGAGTTGCGGCTGATATAGAAGGCAAGGAGAGGATACGCTCTGCAATGATAGCGGCTATTGTGGGCCCGGCCGGCTGTTACGGCGTGTTGTACGTCGACAATGCCATGATGCACCAGCACTACAGTCTCAGCGACTTGGACTATCTGATGCTGCTCGCAATGCACACAGCGGCCGTGCTCAAAAGGCTTCTAAAGGCGTGAATCAAACGCCAACTGGAGGATGGAAAATGTTCGGCATTTGCGGGGTCTTTTCTGATTGGAAGAAGGTTGTGGACACCTCTACGCGGGCGTGAGGCGATACGAGTATCAACAATTTTTTGAAAGGGTACGAAAATGAACAGGTGTGGAAAAATTATGGCAGTGTTGGTGCTGGTCTCTATGTGCAAGGCGAGCCCAGTCGAATGGCCAGTTGCTGACGGTGGTAACGGGCATTTTTACCTGGCAGTTGTGGCACCAGACGGCATCAGATGGACCGATGCTAACGAAATCGCAAAACTGGTAGGTGGTCACCTTTTGACGATAGCATCGCCGAACGAAAATGAGTTCGTTTTCGGCTTAATTGATAAAGACATATATTGGTTCCAATTCCGCCCTTTTTCAGATTGGAGACTTGGGCCATGGGTAGGAGGCTATCAACCAGAGGGTTCTTCTGAGCCGGATAGTGAGTGGCGGTGGGTCACTGAGGAACCATTCATTTATACCAATTGGGCTGAAGGATTACCAGATAATTTTACATTTGGCCAATGCACTGAGCAGGATCACTTGCATTTTGCATCGGAATTCACATGGCAGCCCCAGTGGAACGACCAATGGGATAATTGTCCCGACCTTTTACCTCACGGATATGTTGTCGAGTTTGAGCCCGACACGGTTCCGGTACAATGGTCAGTCGATGACGGCGGTAACGGTCATTCTTACTTGCCTGTCGCTGTCCCGCAAGGAATTACTTGGTTCGAGGCGTATGAAGTGGCAGCTTCAGTGGGCGGCTATCTTGCCACTGTCACATCCGAGCCCGAAAATGACTTCGTATTTCATTTAGTCGACGACGACAGATTCTGGTCCGATGGTATAGGTCCATGGATAGGAGGATATCAGTTGCCAGGCACAACTGAGCCAGAAAGTGGCTGGCAATGGGTCAGCGGCGAACCTTTCCTGTATGCCAACTGGAAACAAGACCAGCCAAATGATGAGTATGGCTGGCCGGAGGATTGCATACACTTCTACGTTTCAACCAGGCCGGTCGCCCGGGATCGGACGTGGAATGACCTGCTTGCCATGCCGGACGATTACTCCATGGATATCAGGGTTTGCGGTTATGTTATCGAGTTCCCAGGTCCGTATAACTGCACCGAAGATATACTCGGTGATATAAACGAGGACTGCAAAGTTGATTTGAAAGACCTTGTGGTAATGGCATCACGCTGGCTCGAATGCAACCTGTTACCAGAGTCAGGTTGCTGGGAATAGCCTGAACCGGCTACGCTCTTGCTGCTCGGTCTTGGTGCGGTGGTGCGAAGAAAACGCTGAAACTCGCCCGATTCCGGCGAACTGAGGTTGGAAAATAATCGCAACGGGTGAAGCCGCAGTTAGATTCCCGGCTAAATAACGAATATCGAACAGCGAATGTCCAACGGTGAAGTTGGGGCATCTCCGCATATAAGACGCGTTTTTCAGGCATCCACCAGGGTATATTCACTTCCGCGGATTGGGTTTTCACTTTACAGGGCCAACCAGCCTTGTTAGAATCCAGCTAAATCACGCGGTGCGTCGTGCGTGATGGGTATTGCGAAAGATAGACGCGATACGCAAGACGATATACGCAATACGAAAATGGCTGGCAAGATAGTTATCAACACGGAGCGGTGCAAAGGGTGTGGGTTGTGTGTCGTGGTGTGTCCCAAGGCCTGCATCGTCATCTCAAAGCGATCCAACAAAACCGGCTACTTTCCTGCTGAAGCCAGCAACGTGGAATGTACAGGCTGTGCTATGTGTGCGATCATCTGTCCGGAGGCGATAATTGAGGTATATCGTGACGAGCCCAACACAATCGAGATAGTCACCAAGCCAGGCAAGAAAGGGCAACAACGTCACTCCTACGAAAGCAGGAGTCTAAAGGAATGAAGATGCAACAGATTCCCGCTTGCGCGGGAATGACACATTGGAGAAAGCGTGACTGAACGGATTCTAATGTGTGGCAATGAGGCGCTTGCTGAAGCGGCCATTCTTGCCGGATGCGATGCCTATTTCGGGTATCCGATCACGCCGCAAAACGAAATCCCCGCGTATATGTCCCGAAGGATGCCCGAGGAAGGTCGGGTATTTGTGCAAAGCGAAAGCGAGCTGGCCGCAATCAACATGGTATTCGGGGCTTCAGCCACAGGCAAAAGGGCTATGACAAGCTCGTCGAGTCCCGGTATCAGCCTGATGCAGGAGGGCATAAGCTATCTGGCAGGTGCGGAGCTACCAGCGGTCGTCGTAAATGTGATGCGAGGTGGGCCGGGCCTGGGCAACATCGCTCCATCACAAGCCGATTACTTCCAGGCGACTCGCGGCGGAGGACACGGTGATTATAGGACTATCGTGCTGGGACCGTCGAGCGTGCAGGAAATGGTCGATTGTATGCCGCTGGCCTTCGATTTAGCGGACCAGTACCGCATGACGGTTGTCGTGCTGGCCGATGGCATACTGGGCCAGATGATGGAGCCGATAATCCTCCAGACTAAGCCGCGGCGAAAGCTGCCTCCAAAAGACTGGGCTCTGACCGGAGCCGAGGATCGAGACCAGAATATTATCCGCTCACTGTGGCTCGGCGAGCGAGTGCTGGAGGATTTGAACTACAAGCTGCAGGCCAAGTATGAGCAGGTGCAAAAGAGCGAAGTGCTCTGCGAACAATATAAGGTTGATGACGCCGAAATAGTGGTGGTTGCTTACGGCGTCGCCGCCAGAATCGTGCGCGGAGCGGTGGATAAGGCAAGAGAAGAGGGAATCAGGGTCGGCTGGATACGCCCTATCACTCTGTGGCCGTTCCCAACAGAGCAGATCAGTAAAGCCGCTGAGGAATTCCGGATCTTCCTGACGGTGGAATTGAGTGCCGGCCAGATGGTCGAAGACGTAAAATTGGCTGTGGCCGGAAAGGCACCGGTAGTGTTTTACGGCCGACCGGGTGGCGGCGTGCCGACCGTTGACGAGATTCTGAACAAAATCAAGCAGTTGACTATACCAGCCAAACAGATGTCTCCCAGCAAATGAAAACTATGAAAACAGTATTCACACGGACACCTACGTTTAAGGACTGCGTGACGCATTATTGTCCGGGATGCGGGCACGGGGTTGCTCACCGATTGGTTGCTGAAACCATCGATGAACTCGGCATACGCGGCCGAACCATCGGCATAGCACCGGTAGGGTGCGCAGTGTTGGAGTATGATTATATAGACGTCGACATGATAGAGGTCGCGCACGGAAGAGCACCGGCAGTGGCGACGGGAATGAAAAGGACCAACCCGGACAAAATCATCTTCTCGTATCAAGGTGACGGCGACCTGGCAAGTATAGGAGCTGCTGAAATCCTGCACGCTGGGCACCGGGGTGAGCAAATAACCGTCATCTTTATCAATAATGCTGTCTATGGAATGACCGGCGGACAGATGGCGCCGACTACGATGATTGACCAGGTTACAGCAACCACATCTAAGGGCCGTACCGCCGCTGAGCAGGGCCATCCGCTTCAGGTCTCAGAACTGCTGGCTACACTGCCGGGAACGATTTATATTGAGCGCTGCTCCCTACATAATCCAGCCCAGATCCGCAAGGCAAAAAAGGCCATCAAGCACGCCTTCGAGCTGCAGCTCGGCGGCGCTGAAGGACTGTCACTGGTCGAGGTGCTCTCACCCTGCCCGACATACTGGCGAATGAGCCCAGCCAAAGCGATGGAATGGATAGAAAACGAGATGACAAAGGTCTTCCCGCTGGGACGATTGAAAGACGTGAGCCACGACTCGTGATTCGGGCCACAAGGTGCAAGATGCAAAACACGACAGACGGATTTCATGAAGAAGTTATCATCGCCGGCTTCGGCGGACAGGGGACTATGCTGGCCGGCAAATTGTTGGCCCAGACGGCAATGAAAACCGGCAAAGAAGTGACCTATATGCCCTCCTACGGAGCTGAGGTCCGAGGCGGCACCGCCAATTGTATGGTGATTATCGCCGAGGAAAAAATTGCCTGCCCCGTGGTTGGCAGGCCTGATTCGCTGATTGTAATGAACAAGGCGTCGCTTGATAAGTTTGGCCCACGGCTGAAAAGTGGGGGTCTGCTGGTTATGAACAGGTCTCTAATTGATGAAGAGCCGGAGTCAGATGAGACAATTGAAGTAGTAGCGGTGCCTGCGGATGAAATAGCGGTTGAATTGGGCAGCCAGAAAGCTGCTAATATGGTGGCATTGGGTGCGTACTTGCAGAAGCGAACCGCCATAGGGGGACTTACTCCGGATGCGGCTGCGGCGGCGCTTGGCGACGTTCTTGCCAAGAGATACCATGGCATGCTGCCGGTCAACATCGAGGCCTTGCGCCGAGGTGGTGAATTCGTGTTGCGTCATGCGTGATGTCACGCAGTGCGACAGCAGCCAATGTGCAGCGGGACATCTATGAACTGCTTAGAAGGCGAGAGCCATCGATTTGCTCTGCATATACACCGTGCTCAAAGACGATATTCTCTACTTCACATGGAGGCCAAAGGTTTGAAGTTCAAATGTTCGAGGATACGATAAGATGAACCGGACAAGGATGTTTTTGGTACTACTATCTGCTTGCGTGGCATTGTCTGTTCTTACCCTCGCACTCCGAGCGGCATCGTCATACAAGAAGCAAAACAGGGATGCTATTTCCGAAATTGTGGATGGGGATCTTGACTCGGCCATAAAGCACTTTGAGAAGTATCTCGATAGTCATGCCAGAGACCTGGAGTCTCTGTACGGTCTGGCGGTTGCCTATGGCCAAAAGCAGGAGATCGACACGGCGATGGAATACGTCAACGTGGCCCTCGATGCAGGCTTGCCGTTCAGCCGTTTTCTTGCTGGGCCGAGGAGTCTGCTAAAGCCTCTGACCGATAGCTCACAGTTTAAGGAACTGGCGAGGGAACACGCCGTGGGGTTGCTGCATGGTCCCATGCTCGGTTGCGTCACCGACAGCAGCGCGAAATTCTGGGTCCGGACGGCCAATGAAGTACTCGTGCAAGTTTTTGTGAGCAGTTCAGAGAATATGAACCCGCCCATCAAGTCCGCAATTGAACAAACGACGAAAGACAAAGACTTTACCGCGGTAGTTGCCGTACGAGACCTGAAGCCTGATACTCGCTATTATTACGAACTGATAGTGGACGGTCAGAGAGTGAGCGAGGGACCGTCGTTCCGGACATTTCCTGCTTTGTGTACGAGGGCGAAGTTTCAGATCGGCTTTGGCGGCGGGGCTGGGTACAACCCACAGCACGAGAGAATGTGGAATACGATTGCGAAGCATAGACCGGTCGCGTTTCTATTTCTCGGTGACAATGTGTACATTGATAATCCGACAAGACCAGCCGTGCAGCAGTATTGCTACTACCGGCGTCAGTGCCGTCCGGAATTTAGGGATTTCACCGCAACAACCGCGATCTATGCCATTTGGGACGACCACGACTTTACCACCAATGACGGCTGGGGTGGTTCGGCAATCCACGAGCCAACGTGGAAGGTTCCGGTTTGGCACGTCTTTCGTGGCAACTGGAATAACCCTTACTACGGCGGCGGGGAAATGCAGCCCGGTTGCTGGTTCGATTTTTCCATCGCCGACGTGGAGTTCTTTATGCTGGACTGTCGTTACTACCGCACAGATCCGAAGATTAAGAATCCCTCCATGCTCGGCCGAGCACAGAAGAAATGGCTATTTGAAAAACTGAAGGTCTCCAAAGGTACCTTCAAGGTTCTGGCCTCGTCGGTGCCGTGGGCCTTCGGCACCAAGCCCGGCAGCCGCGATACATGGGAAGGCTACAAGCAGGAGCGTGAGGAAATATTCTCGTTTCTTGAGGCAAACCAGATTGAGGGAGTGTTCCTGCTCTCAGCGGACCGTCACCGCTCGGATGTGTGGAAGATTGAACGGCCTAAAGGATATGACTTTTATGAGCTCGAAAGTTCAAAACTGACCAATGTCCACACACATAAGCTGATGCCGGGTGCATTGTTCGGCTACAACAAGAAATGCTCCTTCGGTTTGCTCTCGTTCGACACAAGCCTGCCGGACCCGAAGGTAATCTACCGGATCATCAATATTGATAATGAGGTTGTTTATACACTGACGCTTAAGCACAGTGAGATGACATACGAAAAAGCCGATTAGAGCTGCGTACATAACCGGGGGAGGTCGGTAGATTGGGGCACTCTTACTTTACAAGATGAGCAAGTTGAGAATTTAAGATAGTATTCTGTAAGTCAAGTTTCGCACTTTTTTGAAATGTAAACATAGGTAAAATGGCCTGTGGTTCGCTTTTTCGAGGTTTTCTCCGAAAGTGGCATTAATTCATACAAGCTTCTCAGATGCCATTTTACCCAATTTAACGGCTGCAAAAACTGCGAAAGTTAAGTGTAATAGTACCATCCTCTTTCTATTGAATCCGTACTTCTGTCATTGCGGAAATACGCCGCCGTCGGCGTCCAGTAGTCCAGCGCGTGATGCAATCGCTGCTGACTGTACAACCGAAAGCGAGTGACTACCGCGGAGCCAGAAAGGATTTGGCAGAGGTCAATAACTACTTTGCCGAGTTGGGTCGCTTTGCTGCCAGAACTCTGAGCAAGATTTACAGAAGCAGCATGCCGTTGTTGATTTGCGCGTTGCGCAGCGGGGCAGAGAGCGTGGACAAGAAGATTGACAACAGGCAGGTAATTGCTTAAGCTAAAACTCACCTGGTTGCTTTTTGAGTTTTCAACGGAACACCGGAAAGTTCATTTGGTTTTTGGTTTGCTTAGTTGCTTGCAAGATGCGAAGTAGGGTCTGGAAAGTCTTGCTGCTCCTGTGTAAAATGCGACCATTCAAAGGGCGTCGTTCTGTGCGTATTAGTTCTCATTTTGCCTCGGCAGATGGAGGCCATCTTTGGACAACTGGAAAAAGCTTGGTAAAAGGCTCCGGGTTATCGCGAATCGGTTTTCACTCAGCAGTTGGAAATTATGGCAGCGACTATAATATAATTTGTAGCGGCTTGGCAGGATGCGGACGGTACGGCAAGATTCGGCGGCATGGACTATGCAAGATGTGAAACGCTGTCACTGAGAGGATTGAATATGGGCAAGATATCCGGGATACGTATATATCATTTGGCTATAACGTGGACGATAATAGGTTTGGCAGGAAGTCCGGCTGATTTATGTACGGCAGGGGAGAGAACGGCGAAATGGCCAGCTCATATACAGGTCGTGTTGGACACAACTGAGCCTCTTAAGTTTGACAGGGGCGGACGGTTGCCGCTTTATCTATGGCAGGCCATGGATCCGGGGCCACTTGGTGACGAAGCCGCGGAGGAGCTTGTCAAGAAGCTGGACGAGCGAGGTGTAGGGCTTATCAGCTCTTGGGACCCGAGGGACCGTGAAGATAGTCTGGCTCGGTCACTGACGATTGCCAAATCGCAGAAGAAGTTGGGTTTGCGGGTGAATATCAACGCTACTGGTTGTCTCCATTCGTTTTTCAATGGTGACGAGCGCACGGCTCACATAGATGATGAGGGCAAGCCATTTTGGGATGAGTCGTTTGGCGAACACAAGATGGGATGTCCCTTTGGCCTGGATTTCCGTCGACCTCATATCTGGGAGCAGGTGGACTATTTTGTGAATGTATTCGAGAAGGCCGGTTTGGAGGTTGGTTTCGTCTTTGCTGACTGGGAAATTGACGGCCCCATCGAATTCAACGAAGCGCATGCTGGGTCAAAAAGGTGCCGGCGTTGCCGCGAAAACATCGAGAACATCGATGATTTTGAGGAATTTCAAAGGGTGCTCCGTAAGCTACGGTCCTATTTGCAGCGTGATGTTTACGCAGAACCAATTACATCGAATTTTTCCAAGGCCCTTGTAGGCAACTATGGAGTCTATCCTCATAATGGGTACCGGTATTGGTATGACTACTACGAGTACTACGTCGACGGTCAGCCGTATCGGGCGGACCAGCAGGCCAAGTATCGCAAGTGGTATCATGAATTTCCGGAGACCGGCTATACATTTGCCATGCCTGTCGTGTACCCGTGGCGGAGGATTTTTGATTGGTACGATTATGCTGAGACTGACTACAGATGGTTTTATAATATGCTGCTTGTGGCAAGCAACGCAGGACAGAACACGCCTGTGGAGGTGCCGATCGTCAGCTTTGTGCACTGGCACACGATTGAGTCTGGGGGCTCTACCGGCGAAGCGAAGCAGTTTAGTGAGGCCAAATACCAAGAATTGTGTGGCATATGTTGTTGAGAGGAACAGATACGTTTTTTGTCTGGAGTGGACGACAGGAGGCGGCAAAAGAAATTCAGCTTGTTCATCAAGTATACGCGGAGGCCCAGGAGTATGGTGAGTTTCTTTCCGAGGGAAGGCCGGTCAATTTCAGCGTTCCGCGACAGCCTGGAACTGTAATCTCGGGACTGAGGTTGGAAGACCGCGTGCTAATACGTCGAACGGATTTTGTAGAGTCGACACGGCCAGTAGCAATTGGGATAGGTAATAAGAGAATTGGCGTCGACCCTGCCCCCGGATGCTGTCAGATTATTTCATTGAAATAGGGGTCTTTCATGGTGGAGCAGACACGATATTTTTCAATCTGAATCTGCATGATTTATTCTCTCGTCGGGTTCTCTGTTAAAGGATGAATATGAATGTTGGCAATGAAAAGTAGATCTCTGTTTATTGCGGTTGTATTTGCTCTGATTGTGAGTCGGTTCGCGGATTCTGCGGCTGAAGGAAGAATTAGATTAAGTGCGTTGAGCAGCATGGAACGGATGGGTCAGAATCATAAGCCCTATGGAGCCACCAAGGCGGAGATTAAAGCGGCGAAAAATGAAGTGGAGTCCTTTCAGGTAGTGGTGGCCGCCTTGAAGGAAAATATCAGCGTAGTAAGGGTGGAGATTTCTGATCTCGTCGCGACAAGTGGCTCAAAGATTGGAAAAGAAAATATCCGACTTTTCAGGGAAGAATATGTCCGAGTCAGAAAGCCGAGTCCGAGGGCAGAACTGCCGCCGGGACTATATGCAGACCCTCTTGTTCCATTTATAAACCCTTTGACTGGCAAGCCTATCCAATCGCTAAGGCAGTCGCGGGAAAGATGGGGGGAGCCGGTGACCACAAGCGGATATGATATGTATGCCGTTCCCTTCGAAGTATTCAAAGGACAGAATCAGCCTATCTGGGTTGATGTCTATGTCCCGAAGGATATACCGGCTGGAGTGTATGAAGGCAGGTTCCGGGTTTCGGCCCGCGGCGGAATTTCGGATGAAATTCCAGTGACCCTGACGGTTTGGGACTTCACTCTGCCCGACGGTCCGACACATAGAAATCATTTCGGTGGTTTTGGCAATATTACTCGCTTCTTCAATGTGAAGCGCAGTTCAACACTGTTCAATGAGATTGAGATGCGCTATTGCCAGGCGATGTCTGAGCATCGAATAAACCCACCTATCCCCCACCGTTTGCTGCCAGAGATAAATGATGACGGCTCGTTAAAAGTTGTAGCGGAACGACATAAGGCGTTGAAGGAATTCATGACAAGATTTCATGTGACCGATTTTGAGATTCCGAGGGCGCCTTTTGCCAGACTTCCCAGCTCTACTTTGAAGTCCGACTATAAACATATATCCGAAGCCAACAGGAAAAAGGCGCAGCGTTACTACCGGGATTTCTATAGGTACTTAAAGGAAAATGGCTGGGACAAGCGGGCATATTTGTACATGTTGGACGAGCCGAACCTTCGCGAAAACTACGAGCAGGTTCTCGTGCTCGCTCAGCTTGTTCACGAGTCGGTGCCCGAGCTTCGATGTCTTGTGGTCGAGCAGACGTACCCACAGGATGCTTCCTGGCCCGATATCGATCCGGCGGTGGATATATGGTGTCCCCTGTGGTCATTTATCGATAGCAAGACCATCGACGAGAAAATCGCCCATGGGGATGAGGTCTGGTCATATACGGCGCTGGTTCAACGGTCGCCGCGATACCATCCGGAATATGAACGTGTCAAAGATTTTGACCCGCCTTATTGGCATATTGACCGTCCATTGGCCGTTTATCGCGTGCCGACCTGGATCAACTATCGGTACAATATCACGGGCCTCTTATACTGGAGTACGGTCACGACGGTGCTCGAACCGTGGTCAAATCCAGCCTTTGCGCATCCGGGACACTACAATGGGGGTGGTTACTTATTCTATCCGGGAGTGCCCTGCGGTATTGACGGGCCGGTATCCTGCATGCGTGTGAAGAATCTTAGAGACGGCATGGAGGACTATGAGTATTTTGTGACCCTCGAAAAGTTAGCGGGCAAAGAGGCTGTAAGAAAGATTGTTGATACGATCGCACCGAACTGGTGGAGTTTTTCAAAAGACTCTGGTGAATTTCTTGCTGCTCGTGAGAAACTTGCAGCGCAGATTGTCAGACTGAAGAAAGAAGGTAAATCCTGACCTAACGAAGTTCCTAATCACATTCATCAGGGAGGACTATAATGTATCGAAAAACCAGAAATACTCTGTTTAAGAAGCAAGCGACGTTAGAGTGGATACTGCTTTCGTGTCTGATTGCCAGCGTTCTCCTGGCATACCCACAGACAAGCACTGGCCAGACCAGCTTGAAGGGCCCTCTACGTGTCCACAAGGATAACCCCCGCTATTTCACCGATGGAAGCGGCCGTGCCGTCTATCTGACGGGGTCGCACACCTGGGCAAATCTGGTGGACATCGGCCCGAGCGACCCGCCGCCGCAATTCGACTTTCCTGCTTGCCTCGATTGGATGCAGCGGCTGAATCACAACTTTATCCGAATGTGGACATGGGAGCCGGTGACGTGGAACACCGAGGCCAACAGGGAGAATAAGCTTCACACGGCGGCACCGCAGCCCTGGGCGCGAACGGAGCCGGGCAAAGCTCTCGATGGAAAACCAAAGTTCGATCTCAATAAGTTTGATCCCGACTACTTTGACCGACTGCAACACAGGGTCTCGGCCGCTCGCGACCACGGAATCTGGGTCTCCGTCATGCTCTTTGAAGGCTGGGCCATGCAATTCTCCGCCGGTGCTTGGCAAGGGCATCCCTTCCACCCGCAAAACAATGTAAACGGCATCGATGGGGACCAAAACAAGGATGGCAAAGGGCTTGAGATTTACACCCTATCAGATGGGGCTATAACTGCCTTGCAGGAGGCTTATATTCGCAAGGTTATTGATGTGGTGAACGGTCTGGACAACGTGCTGTACGAGATTTCCAATGAGAATCATCCGCCATCGACGGAATGGCAGTACCACATGATCCGCTACATCAAGGACTATGAGAAGAGTAAGCCGAAACAACATCCCGTGGGTATGACCTTTCAATACCGCGGCGGAAAGAACGAGACGCTGTTTAGGAGCCCTGCCGATTGGATTTCACCAAACGGAGACGGCGGCTATCGGGATGACCCGCCGGTTGTGGATGGGCGGAAAGTCATACTCAACGACACGGATCACCTCTGGGGAATCGGAGGAAATCAGGCGTGGGTATGGAAGAGCTTTCTGAGGGGGCACAATCCGCTCTTTATGGATCCGTACAATGGCGTGGTTCTCGGAAAGCGGCTTGATCCGAAGTGGGACCCAATTCGCCGGAGCCTCGGTTACGCCCGAACGTACGCCGAGAAAATGAATCTGGCTGCAACGCGGCCACGCAACGATTTGGCCTCTACGAGATGCTGCCTTGCAAATCCCGGAAAGGAGTATTTGGTTTACAGACCACCGGGACACGAAGCTTCTGTCACGGTGAAGCTCAAGGCAGGTGCGTACAAATACGAGTGGTTCAGCCCCAACAGTGGGAAGATTGAATTTAGAGGCACAATAAAGGCAAAGGGCGGCGAGCGAAGCTTTGATGCTCCATTCAAAGGCGATGCCGTGCTTTATCTGGCTCGCCAGAGCTAATCAGAAATTAGGAGCAGACCAATGCCGTTCAAATGCCACATGCGGAGTGTAGTTGCCATGTTGTCTGGAGTTTGGATCTGCGTTGCCACTGCTCAACAGATGGCGTTTCCGGGAAAGAGCTGGCAAGAGGTCGCGCCGGAAGCCCAGCGCGTTGACTCAGCTAAGCTCAACGCAGCCGTATCCTACCTCAAAAGTAATTCCGGGCCGGACGGTATCAATGAACTCGTTATTATCCGAAACGGATACATGATCTGGAAAGGTGCGGACATCGACAAAGTGCATGGAGTCTGGTCCTTAACAAAGTCATTTACCAGCACGGTGCTCGGGCTGCTCATCGATGATGGCAGGGCCACACTACAGACGCTTGCGAGGGATCATGTATCGAGCATGGCTGAGACGTATCATGCCGTCACGCTCCGGCATTTCACGACCATGACATCGGGATATTATGCTGTCGGCGATGAGCCTCGTGGCAGTTACAGACACGGCCCAAGCGTCACGCCGTTTAAGCCCGGCCCAAAGTCGCTCTTTGCACCAGGTTCAAAATACGCCTATTGGGATTCTGCCATGAACCAGTTCGGCAATGTCTTGACCCGAATCGCCGGCGAGCCAATAGAGGACTTCTTTAGGCGCAGGATCGCTGAGCCAATCGGAATGAACGGAGATAAGTGGGACTGGGGGGATTTCGGAAGTGTAGACGGTATCGTGGTCAATGGCGGTTCCGGAAACCATGGCAAGCACATTCGCATCTGTGCTCGCGAGTTGGCCCGCTTCGGCCATCTATTTCTGAACAAAGGTAACTGGAACGGCAAACAGCTGATAGGTGAGTCCTGGGTCGATGCGGCAACAAAGCCACAAGTGCCGGTGTCCATGCCTTTGGGGCATCCAAGCAGCGCCGACGGACGCGGCGTGTATGGCTATAACTTGTGGAGCAATGGCGTCAAGGCCGACAGCAAGCGAAAATGGCTGGGCGCTCCGGCTGGCACGTATTCAGCCAGTGGGTATAACAACAACGATATGTTCATAATTCCTGAATGGAACATGGTCATCGTCCGTCTGGGTCTTGACGAAAGCAAGTTCAGAATAGCCGACACCATATACGGCACCTTCTTACAGAAAGTGGGCCACGCGACCATGGACGGTACCGGCGAGCACAAATCACAGAAGTAGCAAGCCCTGGATAATGAATACAGCGTGAAACCATACGAAGAAAATCCCGGCTATTGGCAATACAAGACCAAAACTGCGCTACCAGTTAGCGCTAATGGTGGTTGAGGTCGGTCAGCGGGGCGTCAAGGGTACCGTTTGACAATCGTCGATCTTGAGATTAGAATCTGTCTACAATGTCTTACGGTGAACTGAACGAGGTTGTCGTACACGGTACTCTGAAGGAGCAAGACAAATGAGTAAGACGAAGGCGGGCTTATTGAGTGCAGTGATTTGTCTGTTGTTGTGTCAGGGCCTTGCCGTCGCAGCTGGGCAGGCGAAACGTGGAATCTTTGTGATCGTCGGCACCGACGAGCTACCGAGCTGGGATCTTGCCATCGAACTGGCCAGGCGAAACGAGTATCTGATATATCTTCAGCTTGCGGACCCTGATGATGTAGAAACGGCTTGCTGGGCGGCCGATGAAGCCGGTCTGTATGGCACGCGAATATTTGTGGGAAAGGGTAAGCCAACCAGGATACATCTGGCAGACAACATTGCTGATGGCCTCATGGTCGTGGGGCCGGCGGCTACCGCTATTTCCAAAGCGGAGGCCCTGCGAGTGCTGCGACCTGGGGGAAAGCTTCGACTGGGCCGGCAAGATTGGATCGAAAAGCCGTTTCCTGATGCAGTGGACGATTGGAGCCACCCATATCATGGCCCTGACAATAACCCACAATCGCAAGACCGCATAATAGTCGCGCCATATTTGACGCAGTTTCTGGCAGAGCCTCGTTATGCGCCGGTGCCTCAGGTGGCGGTGGCTTCAGCGGGGCGCGTGTTCAAGGCGTTCGGGCACGTGGCCTTCAAGAGGCGGGAAGAACCTTTCCTCAACAAGCTTGTGGCATTCAACGGCTACAACGGCACCATACTCTGGCAGCGAGACCTGGCCGAGGGCGTTATGATCCATCGCAACACGATGATAGCAACGCCCACGACATTATACGTTGGCGATGACAAATCCTGTAAACTTATCGACACTGCGACGGGTGAGCTCAAGGACGAAATAGTGCCCTCGCTGAATGTAGCCAGAGGGACGTTCTGGAAGTGGATGGGTATGGAAGACGGCGTGCTCTACGCACTGATAGGAGAGCAGGAGCAACGAGACCCGACAAAGAGATGGCACAGAGAGGCACACGGTTGGCCCTGGAGCCCGATATCGGAGGGCTTCAATCAACCGGACCATCCATGGGGGTTCGGGCGAAACGTGCTCGCTATCGATCCGAAGACTAAAAATGTTTTGTGGCACCTTCGAGAAGATGAACCGATTGACGCTCGAGCCATTTGTATGAAGAGCGGGCGAATCTACACGTTTCGGTTTGGAGCATATCTGGCTTGTTTGGATGCGAAAACCGGTAAGGAAGTCTGGCGAAAGACTCCGGATAATGCTCCCGCATTATTCAAGTCACTTGGGACATATCTGAACCGGCAGGATTGGCGTACAAACTGGCGGACGACATGCTATCTAAAGTGCAGTGACAAGGCTTTGTATTTCGCCGGCCCACAGGTCGGCAAGCTTCTTGCGGTGTCAGCGGAAGACGGAAGTATTCTTTGGGAGAACCCCTACAGCAACTTTCAGTTGGTCCTGCACGATGACGTGCTATACGGCCTTAGTGGGCAAATTGACAAGCACCCGAGCAAGAAATTTGCGGCACTTACCGGCGAAGTGCTGGCGGAAATAGACCAAGCCCGTCGGGCCTGCACTCGTCCGACCGGCTCGACCGACGCCATATTCTTCCGTGCCAGCGGCGGTTCCGTGCGTGTAGACCTGGCGAGCGACCGGGCTCATTGGATTTCGCCGATGCGTCCGCCGTGTCACGACGGTGTGACTATCGCAAACGGCTTGTTGTATTGGTGGCCGTCTGTGTGTGACTGCCAACTGACGCTCTACGGTGTGACCTGCCTCGGACCGGCAGGTGACTTTGATTTCAGTCCACATGCAACTGAGAAGGAACGTGTGGAGAAGGGTAGTGGTGATTTGACGCAGGTTGCGAGTCTTCCCGAATCGTCGGCTGACTGGCCAACATTTCGTGCGGATAATGTAGGTAGCGCGACTACAGAAGCTGCTATCCCTGATAAAGGCGGGTTGCTCTGGCAGTTCAAACGAGAGGCGACGGTTTCAACGGCAGCTCCAGTCCCGACTGCCCCGGTCGTTGCCGGCGGGCTGGTATTTGTAAGCGGTCCCGACGGCATCGTGCGAGCCATTGATGCGGCGAGTGGACAGCTGCGGTGGAGGGGCTATACCGGTGGAGCGGTCCGCTTTCCGCCGACTATATGGGAGGGCAGAGCCTTGGTAGGCTCCGGTGACGGGTGGGTCTATTGCTTTGAGGCGCGGACAGGTCGACTACTCTGGCGCTTCCGTGCGGCGCCTGCTGAACGCAAGATACCCGTGTACGGTTCACTCCTGTCTACCTGGCCGGCCGCAAGCGGAGTACTTGTCGAAGCTGGGGTTGCTTACGTCGCGGCTGGCATGGTGAATTATGACGGCACGTACGTTTATGCACTCGATGCTGCGACGGGCGAGATAAAATGGCAGAACAATACTTCCGGCCATCTTGACCGGCAAGCCCGTACAGGAGTGAGCGTGCAGGGCCATCAATTGCTTCATGACGGCAAGCTTTACCTAGCAAGCGGCACTTCTGTTTCGCCCGCCGTGTATGATGTCACGAGTGGCAAGTGTCTCAACGATCCGGCACCGCTGGCGCGATGCCAATCATCCAGTCCGCGCGGCTGCGAGCTTTTCTTGCTCGCAGATCATGTTGTCGCCTGTGGAAAACCCTTCTACGCACACCCGAACTACGATGTCTTCGATGATACGGTCTTTAACAAGGTCTTTCTTGTGTCGAGCGGGAATCGAGACATTGCCTGGATAAGCAACCAAAACAGCAAGAGGGTCATGTGCTTCGCTCACGTTGACAGGGATTCATTAAAGAGGAGCATGGCAAATCCTGGTAATCGGTTCAATGTCGATTGGAGAAAGCTCGGTGTTAAAGACAAGCCACTCTGGAGCTACGACTGTAAAGACAGTGTAGCCTTGGCGGTGTGCAGTAATGCCGTTGTGGTCGGTAAGGAATCAGAAGTCGTTGCTTTGAATCTCGAGGATGGCAACGTGCTCTGGTCCCAGCGGGTTCCGTCTGCTCTGGTTCCTTGGGGCCTTGCTGTTGATAGCGATGGTCGCACAATAGTTGGCCTTGAAGATGGACAAGTCTTGTGTTTTGGTCAAAAACTTGTCGCGTCCCGTCAAGATGTCCCGGAAAATTGAACTCTTGTCAGGCACGACGAGTATCTGGCGTGCGTGGCTGATTGTCAAAGTCTTAGGTGGATATTAACTTGATGATGAAAACCTCACAGCGATTTTGTTTGGTGGCGTTGACATTACTGTTTTGCGGTGCATGTAGTCTCAGCCGTAAACCCTTGCCGGTTTCCTTGGACGAGAAGTATACTGAGCAAGATGCTCTTGGGATGATAAGAGCGAGCCGTGGGGCCTTGGCGCCGGTATATGCTCCATTGGCAGAGCAAATTGTAGCAGATTTCAACCTGCGGGAAAAGACGGGTATCGGAATCGACTTAGGTAGCGGGCCGGGTACACTCATCATAGAATTATGCAAACGCACACAATTTCATTGGGTCAATGCGGATATCAATCCGCATTTCTTTTCATATTTCTACAAGCAAGCTGAAGAGTGTGGATTTGGGCATAGAGTCAGTGCCGTCTTCGCCGACGCTCATTCTCTTCCTTTTCGCGATGACTATGCGGACATCATCATCTCCAGAGGTTCTTTTCATTTTTGGAAAGACAAAGTGCGGGCATTCAGTGAGATTTACCGCGTTCTCAAGCCCGGGGCGGTGGCTTACATTGGACGCGGGTTTTCGCAGAACCTGTCTGTTGAGACGGCCAAGAAGATACGGGCTAAACAGCATGGAAAGATGAATTATGACGTTGAAAAAGTGGCTGCTGAACTGCATAATCTCATGACTGAGCTTGGAATCAAAGAGTACCATATTCACAGACCCCAACCGCCCGGCAGTGAAGAAGTCAACTACGGGATTTGGGTCGAATTTCATAAACCTGAAGCAAATGGGAGCAGAGAATGGAAGGGATAACATGATCAGTAGAATCAGAAATCGCAATCGGTCAGAAGTGGGCTTCACGTTGATAGAGCTATTGGTCGTCATTTCTATCATTGCCTTACTCATGGGGGTACTGCTGCCGGCCCTTAACGGGGCTCGCGAGCTCGGCCGCAGGGCTGTGTGCATGGCCAATGTCCGACGGCTGAGCATTTCAATGAGGCTTTATTTGGATAGCAACGGTGATAAGTTTATGCCGGATAGGCTCAGGGCATCAACAGACTATATTTCTGTGGGGCCGTACAGGCGCTACAGACCAAGGTGGATTTGGTTTCTAAACGAGGGAATGGGGTTCGTAATAAATCCGTACAAGTACGAAACAGAAGAAGAGTTCAATCAGGCCTTGGAGATGGACAATGACTATTACATGTGTCCGTCACTGAAGCATTACGAATATACACGCAACATACGGAACGGTGCTTACGGGTACAATTATCAGTATCTTGGCAATAGCCGGCCGAACCCAGAACAGACTGGCTACGCGAATTATCCAGTTTGGTTTTCAGAAATCAAATCTCCGGCTTCAACGATTGTGTTTTGCGATAGCCGAGGTTCGAATATACCGCATGGCGAACATGCGTATTTAGTGGATCCACCGAAGATGGCTTATAGCAAGGGAGCCAGGGATTTTTCGCCAAAAAGCCCGGCGCTTGGACCGTTGAAGTATTCGCCGGCCGATGCAAGACACCGTGGCAGGGTTAACGTCGCATTTTTGGATGGTCATTCCGAGGCGATGACATATAGAGAGCTTGGATATGAGGTTGATCCTGTTACCAAACGGCCGGTGGAAAAGGGGCTGAACGAGATTGGAGGACCTGGCAACAACCACCTCTGGACCGGCGCGGGGAGGGATGAGCCGCCTATCTGAGATGCGAGGTTTTCAGTGTCGAAAAAGTGTTTGCGCGGTCTCCGGATTGCTGAGCTTGCTTTTTTCACCAAAACCTGTATAGTGTTTAGTACGTATTAAGTGTCGAGCCGATAGACTATCGAGCCAGAGATAATTAGGTTTGACTATTTTTGAGGGCAGACAACGGCATTTGCAGTGATTAGACATCGTAGATTAGTTTTGGCAATTTGTCTGTGGGGCTGTTTACAGACTCAATCAGCGTTGGCCTGCAGATATAACGTTCGGGAGACCGGCTTTGTTGACCTTGGTGTTGAGCCGTACTTTTTGTATGGCTACGTCAGCCAAGATACGCCGGCCGATGTCATTTCCAGCTTCGAAGAAATATCTGACGGTCCCCTCATAGACAGCAACATCAGAGTCGAAATAATTGACACGGTTCAACAAAAAAACCATCCGGCGATAAAACTTCTTGACTCGTTGGCGATACGAGCCTTTCCCGCTGCCATTCTGGTTTCGCCTGATGGACAGTCACTCCCGGTACCATTAACAGTACCCGGCAAGTCTTTCAAAGCTGCACTGTTGTCAGCGCTTGACGATATTCTCTCGTCACCAAAGCGAGAGGAAATCGTCCGGCAAGTCATCAAGGCTTACGCCGTAGTACTGTTAATCGAGGGAGCTAATGCCGACGAAAATAAGAATGCAAGACAAGCTATTACCGGCGCCATTGAGCAGATAAGTACGGAAATGGATATGATGCCCAAACCCATCGCTCATCCGCCTGTGCTTGTCGTCTTAGACCGGGAGTCACTTGCGAAGGAGAAGGTCCTGCTCTGGAGCCTGGATTTGGGGCCTGAAGAGGTGAACGAGCCACATGCGGCAGTCTTTTATGGAAAGTCTCGATGGATTGGCCCGCTTTTTAAGGGTGAAGAGATAACGGAATACAACCTAGCCAGTGTCCTTTTCGTGATAGGTGCTGACTGTGAGTGTGGATTTGACTACAGATGGTTGCAGGGCACGATGCTGCCTGCCAGGTGGGACGAGAAGCTGCAGGCCCAGATAGCGGAGAATTTAGGGTTTGACCCTGAAAACCCAATGATCAAGAGCGAGATGAGCTGGATAATAGGGAGGGGGTCTTCGTATTATCCTGGCGTTCCCATGGGATATCAAGAGCTGGTCATAGAGCCTGAGTCTCCTAATGATGTCAACGAAAGTCTGCCTGAGGTGGTGGAAAATACGCCAGTAGCCAAGCCAAACGCAGTAGAACCGATTTTGGAGCCTTATCCCTTAGCCGAGGAATACTCACCACTGCGTTTTACCGTAATTGTTCTTGCCGGATTGTGTATCTTGGCTTTGATCGGTGGGATCACAGTCCTCGTCAAGGCAAAGAGAGGGTGAATGGAAAGATGAGCAGATATACAGTCGCGTTTGCTTTTTCTTTAGCGTTTTTCTTCGTCTTTGGATCGGCCTGGGCTGATGATTGGCCTTCGTTTGGGCATGACAATCAGAGAAGTTGTGTTACGAGCGAGCCGCTTAGACTGCCGTTGAAGGAGGCCTGGGTTTTTGAGGCAACGCATCCGCCGCGGCCTGCCTGGCCGGGACCTGCAAAACAGGATTTCTGGCACCATCATTTCAATCTCAGGCCAACCGTGACCTTCGATCGAGCATTCCACGTGGTGGGAGCAGGTCACACAGTATACTTTGGCTCATCTGCCGATGACAAGGTGTATGCGTTGGATGCAACGACTGGGCAAGAGCGTTGGAGCTTCTTTACGGAGGGGCCTGTGCGACTGGCACCGACTGTCGCAGCGGGCAGGGTGTATGTTGGTTCCGATGACGGTTGCGTCTACTGCCTTTCCGCCGATGACGGCTCGCAGGTATGGAAGTATGGGGTTGCCGACCAAAGCCGGATGGTGCCAGGCAACGGCAGAATAATATCGGTGTGGCCGGTGCGAGCCGGACCAGTAGTAGACAGGGGGAAAGTGTATTTTGCTGCGGGCTTGTTTCCGAACCAGGGAGCATACTTGCTTGCGCTGAGTGCGGAAGACGGGGCCGTCAAATCAAAGCAGAAAATAGATATTTCTCCGCAAGGTTATATGCTTGCCTCAAATGAGCGGTTGTACGTTCCGACCGGGCGAACGAGCCCGGCGATATTCGCGCGTGCCGACGGCAAGTTCGAGGGGCAGTTACCGAGCGCGGGTGGAGCATATACGCTGTTGACAGAAGATGTGCTTGTAACCGGACCCGGGCGGGGCGCAAAAGAGATTAATGCAGATGATGTGAAGACAAAAGAGAGCATCGCAACCTTTGGCGGCTTGCGGATGTTGGTGAATGGCTCTACCGCATACATGCAATCGGAACGTGAACTGTCCGCGTTTGATCGCAAAAGGTATCTGGTTCTGTCGAGAGAAAGGGACAATCTTAGCGGGCGGCAAAGGAAAATCGAAGGGCAGCTTAAGAAGCTGGATAAAGAAACGTCCCAAGCGGAAGAGCTCGAACAAGAGCTTGGCAATATCAAGGCCAGACTTGGGGAGCTGTCAAGGCAACTGAGGGATTGCTACTTGTGGAGGGTCCCGTGCGAGTATCCCTATTCAATGATTATGGCAGGTGGTGTTCTTTTCGTCGGGGGAGAGAATAAGGTTGCCGCAATGAGCACTGAAGATGGCAGCGAGATATGGAGCGCGGCTGTGACGGGCAAAGCGCACGGCCTCAGCGCATTTAACGGCGCTTTGTACGTTAGCACTGATGAGGGACGAATACACTGTCTTAGAAGTGATGCAAAAGGTGAAAGCAAAGTAGTCACAGCGAAGATAGATCGGCGTCCGTATCCTCCGGGTAGATTGACGGAACTGTATTCCGAGGCGGCCGAGCACATTGTAAAGCGAACGGGCATCAACAAAGGCTATTGTCTGGTTCTGGACAGTGGTGAGGGACGGCTCGCGTATGAGTTGGCCCGCCGAACGGATTTGAAGATCATTTGTGTGGAAAACGATGCCAATAAAGTCGCGGCAGCGAGAGAGGCTCTCGATGGAGCAGGGCTATACGGCAGAGTTGTGATTCATCAAGGTCCTTCTGCGAAGCTGCCCTATACCAGTTACTTTGCCAACCTGATAGTCTGGGACGAAACACTTCGGACAGGCAAGCTTCCGTCTTCGGCGGAGGATGTTCTCAGGCTGCTTCGGCCTTATGGCGGGGTCCTTGCTTTGGCTCAGCCGGCTGAGATGCAGGGAAGAGACGATTTGAGGAGGTGGGGCAGAAATTCTATCGAAGGATGGAAGGTGACCGAGGGCAGGAAAATCATTTGCGGGTTAGCGCGGCGGGGCGAGCTGCCAGGCGCGGGGGAGTGGACGCATACGCACGCGGAGCCGGGCAACACCGCTTGCAGTGGAGACGAGTTGATTAAAGGCAAGATGGCAATCCAGTGGTTCGGCCGGCCGGGGCCGGAGCGTATGATCGACCGGCACCATCGTAATGTGCCACCTCTCTTTAAGGATGGCCGAGTTTTCGTTCCGGGCGACTGCGTTGTCTTTGCCGTGGATGCCTACAACGGAACCGCTCTGTGGGACGTTGAGGTTCCCAACTCCAGACGCCTTGGCGTATTCCTGGACACGAGCAACATGGCAGTGGATGAGCGATTCCTGTATATAGTGGCCGAAGACAAATGCCATGGCTTCGATGTTCGGACTGGCAGCCCTGGTCTCACGTATTCGATGCCGCAGCTTGTCGAAGGCGCCCCGCGGCAGTGGGGCTATATTGCCTATACCGGTGACGTGCTGTTTGGAAGTGGCTGCAGGAAAGGCGCATCTTATACCGAGACGAGCTACGAAGCCGACAATTCGCTATGGTATAGAGACATGAAGCTTGTTGTGAGTGACTGCTTGTTCGCGATGGAGAAAGACAGCGGCAAGCCGCTGTGGGAATATAGAGGTAGTCTCATCTTGAACACTACCATTGGTGTCGGTGGCGGACGGATATACTTCGTCCAGACGCACAGCCCAACCGCCTTGGCCAACGAGGTCGGTCGCATGGCGGTGAAAACGCTATTCGCCGATGGTGACCAGTATCTGGTCGCGTTGGATGCACAGACGGGAGACGCGGTATACAACAGAACAATAGATGTGAGCAATTTTGAGGAACCCGTTTATCTGAATTATGCCAAAGATGTGCTGTTACTGAGCGGCTCAAAGCTCGTTGAAAAGTCTATCCGTTATCACTATGATGCTTTCGATGCGGGGTCGGGACAGCCTATCTGGAGCTTAAGTCACGACACCGACCTTGCAATAGACGGGGGCCACGGCGAATACAACCGTCATCCAACGATTATTGATGAAACAGTCTATGCTTGGCCTTATGCCTACAGGCTGAAAACCGGAGAGAGAATCGAGGGATGGAAGTTTGACCGTCGTGGGCACGGTTGCGGCGGCATATCGGCTTCGGCACGGTGTTTGTTCTGGCGAGGTGCCAACCCCTGGATGTATGACTTGGGTCCAGGAGGTGGCCCAACTCGGCTCAACAGTGTCACGCGGCCGGGCTGCTGGATCAACATCATCCCTGCCGGTGGCCTGGTCCTTATTCCTGAGGCCAGCTCGGGCTGCACTTGCGGTTTCCCATTGCAGACCTCTATGGCTTTTGTCCCGGATGAAGCCCTAAACTGAAGCATCAAACACGAATGAACTTTCGGGTTTAATTCGCATCGAGGTGGCGAGACTTATGGCGACACTCAGCCTAATCTTCAAAGAGATTCGTCATCGAAAGGTAAATTTCCTGCTTGGCTTGTTGGCGGTGGTAACAGCGGTGGCGCTATTCATATCCTTTTTCACCGCAGCAAAGGCTTCCAATCGAGAAACTGCTCGTCTCATGCTGTCGATGGGCTTCAATCTGCACGTCATATCAAACGAAACAGACATGACTGAGTTTCTGCTCACGGGACTGACTGACAAAACGATGCCTGAGGAGTACGTGCAAAAGCTTGCTTCTCCGAAGGGATTTTCCTACAACCACCTGCTGGCTACTTTGCAGCGTAAGATATCGTGGCGGGGTCTCCAAGTAGTACTAACCGGCCTGGCTGCGGAGGTTTGTCCGCCGGGACAGAAAAAACCACCGATGGTTTCTGCAATTGAACCCGGCACAGCCTATGTCGGATACCTGGTGGCGGATAAGCTCGGCCTGAAAAAGGGCGACACGATCGATATCAATGGTATAGCTCTGAAAATAGCCAGGTGCCTGTTTGAACAAGGCGGTGTGGATGATATTCGCATCCAGTGTCACCTGCAAGATGCGCAGGAGATATTGAACCTGCCCGGCCAGATCAGCCAAATCCAGGCGGTGGATTGCCTTTGCTTTGCCGACACAAATGACCCAGTATCCATTTTGCGAAGAGAGGTTGCTTCCATTTTGCCGGATGCACAGGTGTTTCATGCAAGGCCTATCGCGACAGCTCGTGCAAAGCAGAGACAGATGATAAAAGGTATGTTTGCTGTTATCATGCCTTTTGTTGTTATTGTGTGTGGGGTGTGGATTGGTGTTTTGGCGATAACGAACGTCCGAGACAGGCAACAGGAGATAGGTATTATGCGGGCTTTGGGATATGGCTCCGGCAGGGTCACTGTGCTGTTTCTCGGAAAAGCGGTAACAATCGGGCTGCTCGGAGCGATCGCTGGCTTCCTGATAGGGACAGTTCTGGCCCTGTACTTTGGCCCGGACATATTCAAGATAACAGCTAAGACGATGGTAAAACCTGAATTGTCCTTACTTTTCTGGTCACTTATCGCGGCACCTTTGTTTTCTGCGGCTTCGAGCTTCGTCCCAGCGATGATTGCAGTGGCTTATGATCCGGCAATTACGCTGAGGGAAGAATGAGTATGGTTCGTCTCAAAAATGTCACTAAGACATACCGAACTCGAAGGGGAGATGTCAAAGCCCTTGATGGCATCAGTCTGCAGATCGAGAAAGGTGAATTCGTGGTTGTCCGTGGGCCGAGCGGCAGCGGGAAAACGACTTTGCTTATGACCATCGCGGGAATGCTCCATCCAACGAGCGGGATAGTCTCCATTGGAGAGAAGGATATATACGCTATGAGCATAAGGGCCAGAGCGAGATTCAGAGCAGAGAACGTTGGTTTCGTTTTCCAGATGTTTCATTTGGTCCCTTATCTGAATGTCGCTGAAAACGTGGTTCTTGCCGGTGGGACAGTCGCCAATAAGAACAGCAAGGCTCAAGCGCATGAACTAATAGAAAGACTTGGTCTTGCTGGCCGAATTCATCATAAACCTTCTGAGCTTAGTGCCGGTGAGAGGCAGCGTACCGCCATAGCCAGAGCACTGCTCAATCGTCCAAAGATTATCCTTGCCGATGAGCCTACCGGTAATCTTGACCCCGACAGTGCTGGTGTTGTGCTCGGATATATAAAAAACTTTCACCGGCAGGGCGGCACCGCAATTCTTGCGACCCATGGCCCGGCAGCAAAAGAGTTCGCCGACCGGACAATTTATCTGCGAGATGGTGGCATCGATAATTCGGGCTCGCAGTGAGAGCACTGCTCTTGGAGAGGATAGGTCCACAATGCTTGAGCATATTTGGAGGAATCCAATATGAGAACGGTGCGTATTGCAGTGATTGTCGGCCTGTTTGCTGCCCACGCATGTACAGGCGAGGAAATTCATCAGTGGGGGCGGTTCGAGACCGTGCTCCAGAGTGGCCAGAGCCACGAGGATCCAGCGCGAGATGTGACGCTCGAGGTGGAGTTCACAAGCCCCGATGAAAAGAAAACGACCCGCTTGGGGTACTGGGACGGCGGCCGGACGTGGCGTGTGCGTTTTTCACCGGATCAGATCGGCACGTGGAGATGGCGGTCAAGCTGTCGAGAAGACGAACATCTCGCCGGCAAGCGAGGAGAATTTGTGTGTACCGCATACACCGGCGACAATCCTCTTTACAAGTACGGGGCCGTCCGCCTCTCTCGGAAGGGCCGGTACTTGGCCCATGCCGATGGCACGCCGTTTTTTTGGCTGGTAGATACGGCCTGGAACGGGGCGCTGCTGTCCAGCGAGCGAGATTGGGACATATATCTCGACAACCGTGTTTCCAAGAAATTCACGGGTATCCAGTTTGTCACGACTCAATGGCGGACGGCCTACACCGATGCGGACGGTATGGTCGCCTATACCGGCTTTGAGAAGATCAAGATAAATCCCGCATTTTTCCATCGCCTGGATAAGCGTGTCGATGCTGTCAACGCCAAGGGTTTGCTGGCGGTGCCGGTACTGCTCTGGACCCTCGGAAAAGACAAGCAGGTTCCCGGCAAGCTGCCCGAAGACGAGGCTATCTGTCTGGCCCGCTACATGGTGGCACGCTATGGAGCCAATCATGTAGCATGGTTCCTTCCTGGTGACGGCAACTACTCTGGCACTAATGCCGAGCGGTGGAAGCGAATCGGCCGGGCCGTCTTATGGCCGTGGGATGCCTTCCTAAAGGAAAGATGGGTGAGTATTTTTGGCTACCAGAGTGGTCATGGTGACAGCGCCGATACACTACGTTGGATACACTCCGGACCGCCCTCTCAAAAATGGCGCCAGAAACCGTATCGTCCAATCATTAATCTTGAACCGCCTTACGAAGACCATATCGCCTATCAATCGAGGCATCTACTGGAGCTTGCTGAACGCTCCAACTGCTGGAACGTCCTACGGTGCTCACGGTGTTTGGAGCTGGGAGACTTCACCCAAGGAGCCACAGGAGCACGGAGGTACTGGTGTTGCGCAGCCCTGGCACAAGGCTATGGACTTGCCCGGCAGTTTCCAGATGAAACACATGGCCGACTTGTTCACTTCCATTCGCTGGTGGGAGCTCCGACCTGATAACACCTTCATCGAAACGCCGCAGATAAGCTCGGTGCAGCCGAAGCTGACGCGCGTGGTCTATAGCCGTGACAGTACCGGCCGTGCCACCCTATATTTGGATGGACAGCGGCAGGGGACTGCGGTGGTGAAAGGCGATTTCTCCAACTGGGACGCTAATTACCGTTTAGCTCTGGCCAATGAGCTGACCAAAGACCGGCCGTGGCTCGGCGAATTGCACCGCGTCGCCATCTACAATTGCGTTTTCGGCCCAGGCAAAATGGCCTGTGGCCCACAGGTGCTCTACGACTTCCGTGAGGGAAGCGGTAACATTATCAAGGATGTTTCCGGTAGAGGTGAGCCCCTGAATTTGAAAATCGCAAATACTGGTGCTGTGAAATGGCTTCCGGGCGGTGGCTTGGCGATTCGGTCGCCGGTATTGATTGCCTCGACCAGTCCCGCCACGAAGCTTAGCAACTTCATCAAGCAAGCAAGCGCCATCACTATTGAAGCATGCCTCAAACCGGCCAACAGGACTCAAACCGGACCAGCCCGAATTATCACGGTCTCGAAGGATACGAGTAGCCGCAACTTCACGCTGGGCCAGGCGGGCGGCGTCTATGATGTGCGCCTGCGTGCGAGTTCAACTTCTCTCAATGGACTGCCTTCGCTGTCGTCGCCGGGCGGCGATGAAGCGGCGCGGCACATTTCTGCATCCCGGTCGGAAGAAGGGGACTTGGCGGTGATTTATTTCCCGGTCGGTGGTGAAGTAAAGATCAAGCCAGGTGTGCTAAACGAGGTACTGAAGGCTGGATGGTTCAATCCGCGTAACGGCAAAAGAACACCGGCCCAAAGTCAACAGGCACATACGTTTCGTACGCCGGACGAGCAGGACTGGGTCTTGCTTTTTGACCAAGGTAAATGAGCACGGTGCACTATTCTGGAAAATGGGTCCTCAGCCCTTCAGGGCAAGACTACTGGTTGTTGATGGTGCTCGCTTCTATGCACGAATCAGAATAAAACAGACGATAGCACTGGATCGCGTCAGTGCTATCGTCGACAGCCATCCGTAGTTGAAAACAAGATGCAAGCATATCTATTATCGGTTTTTTTGGTAAGTTATCTCTATCGTGGTTTCTACGGGATTTTTCAAAAAAAATTTAGGGCTAAAATGGCGGCTGAACAGCCAATTACAGGCATTTTTCTGCATTTAGTAGGGTATTGACCGCTTCCACTCCGGGGGCGGCGGAATCAGTCCCATGTCAGCAACGCGTTTGAACAGGTCGAATGCGTTATTGACATCCAGCTTACGCATAATGTTACGGCGGTGGTCCTCAACGGTCCGGACCGAGCGTCCAAGCAGCCTTGCCGCTTGTTTGTTACTTTTACCTTCGACGAGCAGCTTCAGTACGCTTATTTCGGCCTTCGTCAAGCGCCTACCTCTCCAGGAATCAGTATAGGGGCTCTGCTGTAATATGGATCTGACCTTGCGCAAGAAAGTCTCTTTGTCGAGGGGTTTTTCGATGAAGTCCGCGGCACCTGATTTGACAGCTTCGACAGCCAGCGGTATATCGCCGAACCCCGTTATCAGCATGATGGGCAGCCATGGGGCAACGCGTTTAGCATCTCTCAACAGTTCCATTCCATCCATTCCGGGCATCCTGACATCCGTAATGAGCAAATCGCACTTTTGCTCATGGAGTCGTTTGATGCAATCAATCGCGCGGCCGAAACAGCTAACTGTCAGCCCAGCTTGTTCGAGAGTCCTGCCAACGACCTTGCACACGCTTGGCTCATCATCCACAACAAATATATGTTCTTGTTCGGTGCGGTCTGTCATTATACTAAATGAGAGTCTCCTGCTTGTCTTCTATAGGCAGGGTGATGCAAAACGTTGAGCCTTTACCGGGCTTGCTCTCGACCCAGATTTTGCCACCAGCCTGAGCTACGATGCGCTGGACAATACAAAGTCCCAGGCCTGTTCCTTCACGAGCAGGCTTCGTAGTGAAAAACGGCTCAAAGATCTCATCGAGATTCTCCGGGGCGATGCCGCCACAATTGTCGGCAAATTTCAACTCAATGCAGGCGCCTTTTATTGCTCCGCTGATAGTAAGCCAGCGATCCTTTTTGCCGTCAGCAGCGTGTATGGCGTTCTCAATCAGTGCGAAGAAGAGCTGCTCGACATCTTTTTCATTGGCGCGTATAGACGGCAGTTCGTCCATATTTCTGTGTTGCAGCGTAATCCTCGCCCACTGAGCCCGCCCATCCAGCAGATGTGTTACCCTCTCGGCGACCGCCATCAAATCTACCTCTCTAATGTCCTTTTTGGAGGATTTTCTCGCGAAATTACGAAGCCTGTCAACGATTGAGACAACATGGGAGACCTCAGCGAGGCCGTCTCTAAGTCCTTCCGTGACACGTTCCGGACAAGGTGTTTTTGCCAAATCTGCCAGGGAGTTTTCCATCGACAGACGAATAACCGTCAGGGGCTGAGTCAATTCGTGGGCCAGAGTAGCGCTCAAGGTGCCCAGCGAGGCCAGCTGTTCAGCTTGAGCCATTTTATCACGGTACTCCTGGAGTTGCTCCTGGGTCTGCTTTAGTTCATGGATATCTCTTGCTATGATCATCGCAGAGGTGACTTTGCCTGTACTGTCTCTCAATGGTTCAACAGTCGTACTATACCACCTGGGTTGACCTTGCACTTCGCTCTGTCGGACCCTGTTAGTTCCTCGTCCCGTCCTGACCACCTTTCGGATATTAGCTGCTTGTTGAGCTGCTATTTGTTTCGGGAACAGGTCCCACATTGTCCTTCCTACGAAATCCTCTGGCTTGCCCCCCAACGCCTTTGCAGCCGTCACATTCATGAACAAGAATACGCCTTTGTCGTCAATGGTTGCAATGGAGTCACCGGCACTTTCCACGAGCGTCCTGTACTTCTGCTCACTTTCGGCCAACGCGCGTTCAACTCGGCGGCGTTCGGTGATGTCCAACATAATGCCCTGCAAGCACAAGGGATTTCCACTACTGTCCTGGACAATCCTTGCGTGGTCGCTCACCCATATAGTGCCTCCGTCTTCGGTAATCATCCGATATTCGCAGGCAAACGGTTGGCGGGTTCGGTGACACTCAGCTACTCTTGCCAGAACGCGCTGGCGATCCTCAGGGTGAAGCTGTTTGCGCCAGATGTCTGGGTCATCTCTGTAGTCGCGCGGTGAAAGGCCCAGGATCTGCTCGACCTGCGGGCTGATGTATGTGGTAGTACTTGCCTCGTCCAGCATGGCAGTGTAGGTGATGGCAGGAACCTGCTCAACAAGATCACGGTATTTAGCTTGAGCTTCATACAACTCTTCTTCGGCCCTCTTGCGGTCGGTGATATCAACAGCTACGGTTAGAAGGATTCTTTCACCGGCCAAAGAGAACGGGATTATGTTTAGGCTGGCCCAGTAGCTTGTACTGTTCTTGCGCTTCAGTTGCACTTCAAAATCGCGGACGATACCGTCGGTCTGCAACTTTCTCAAGAGCTGTGCACGTTGTCTGGGATTCACATAGACGTCTGTCAAATTGATTTGCTTGATCTCCGGATCGGAGTAGCCGGTCATATCCAGCATGGCGTTATTGCAGTCCAAAATCTCGCCGTTCGTGCTGGCCAGACCCATAGCTACGGGTACGCTCTGCCAAAGCCTGCGGTAGCGGAGTTCCGATTGCTGCAGTGCCTCTTCTGCCTTCTTGTGCTCGGTGATGTCTGTCCAATATCCTATGATTTCGATTGGGTTGCCTTTTTCGTCTCGGAACAGTCTTAGCTCATCGTGCATCCACCGATAAGAACCGTCCTTGTGCAGGAAACGGTATTCGTGGCTGTAATAGCCCTTGTCAGGTAAGACTGATATGCCATCCAGAATGCGTTTTCGGTCCTCTGGATGAATATGGTCAATCCAGAAACTGGGATTCTCGGTAAAGTCTCTTGGCTCATACCCTATTTGAGAAACGACATTTTCGGATATAAATGTGGCGCCGTAATCACCGTATGGCTTGGAGGCATATATAACTGCTGGGCTGGATGAAACCAGATACTTCAACCGAGCCTCACTCTGACGCAGTGCATCCTCCATTTTCTTTCGTTCGGTGATGTCCTCTGCGGAACTAACGCTGCCGATGATACTGCCTTGTTCATCTGTCAATACAGTATTATGCCATGCGATAAGCCTTTCGGCGCCGCTCTTGGTAATGACCGGATTCTCAAAATATTCAACAAGCTCAACATCTCCAGCCATCAATTTCCCAAACACGTCTCTTAGCTTTTCCCTAATTGGCTCGGCAATAAAAGTATCGAACCAGTTTTTGCCAAGGATCTCACCTTCGCTATAGCCCAAGATATCGCACCCTCGCTTGTTAATAAGTGCGACGGTTTCATCTGCACGGATCACTAAGAATATAACACCCGCAATATCTAAGTACCTTTGCACCGTGTCTTTCTCTCTACGTAACGCCTCCTCTGCCTTCTTGTGCTCGGTGATGTCACTGGCAAAAGCCGCCAAGCACTCCACCTTTCCCTGGGCGTCGAAAGCCGGACAGATGCAAGTATCGAAATACATCCCGGCACGCTCATCCTCATAGCGGACCATCTTGCCTGTGCGGATGACCTCAGCAGCCTTAGATCGTCTGAGCTCAAACACCTCGCTTGGGAAAATGTCCTGAACATTTTTGCCCACGATTTCATCAACACTTCCACCGAGTCTCCGGGCTCCTGCTTCGTTTATGAGCAGGATGTTGAGGCTGGTATCCATCAGCACCGCAGTATCGGTGACGGCGTTCAGAAAGGCGCGGGCTGTTTCCTCGCTCTGCCGGAGTGCGTGCTGGGCCTTTTTGCGTTCAGTGATATCGGTACTAATTAGCGTCGCGGCAGCGACTTTTCCATCGCGCTTGACAGGTCCTGCGTAGGTTTCGACCCAATAAGTCTTATCTCCAGGAACGGTTACCTGCGCCTCGTATTTAGTCGGCTGACCTGTCTCGAAAACGTGCTTCAAGGCACTCTTGGCGGTGTCGTGATATTCTCGTTCGAGGAAATCGTAGATTGTCCTTCCAACTGTCCGATCCACACTAAAACCCGACACTGTGCGGTTGACAAACTGAATCTTACCATCGGCGTCCGTGATGATAATGAAATTGGGTGCGTTTTGCGCCAGGGAATGCCACTTTTGCTCTGATTCCTGAAGTGTCTTCTGCGTTTGCTCAAGTTCAGAAACACGCTTTCGAAGCGCGCTCAACTCTTTTAGCAGTTCCACTTTGCTTTTATGCTCCTCCTGCATTATGTTCTCACCTCCCTAATTCTTACTTAGAGCCTCTAACATAAAGAGCTTTCATATGCGATTTCCGCACTGGAAATGGCGTTTCTTGTCATTTTGATAGGGGCTCTTAGTTTCCCTCATTTCATGCGCTCTGGGCGACACTTCAAATATGGCAACTTAGCCAAATTACTCGCCTTGACGAAAATTTCGGATATAACAAACATCAAAATAATAAATCTGCCGGAGCAGGTCAAGACCCAATTTGTAAAAATTACTTCTTGAACACGGCCCCGGTGCAAGTGGGCAGAAATCGGCGAAGTTCGGCGGTTCTAAACGTAGAATTTGAATTCAAGAGGTGCCTTCGTGATTTGTGTGCGTCGTTGTTATGATATGGTTTCGAGCAGCGGGTGGGCCAACGCTATTTGTTACGTTCGGGGGCTTGAATGCCGGCCGTGCGAACCGGTGCAGAGCGAGTCCTCTGCGACATTTTTGCCCATTTCTCCGGGCTCGAAAATGTTCATCTTTTCCAGGTCGATATTCATTTTCACTGTATCGCCCACCTTAAGCTCTGCATGTGGGTCAATAGCGGCGACGAAATCCACGCCCGTTTCCTTGGTAAGGTAAACGTCGATCTTCGTACCTAACGGCTCAACCACGCTGACAGTTGCCGTGATAGCATTGTTGGTACGACCGTCGACCGGACATAGAGAGAAGTGCTCTGGTCTTAGACCCAAGACCATTTTCTTGCCAGAAAAATCAGCTAACACCGCTTTCATACGCAGAGGCAATGCGATAGTGTCACTGCCAAACACAAAACAGGGAGTACCGCTGCTAAAGTCCACCTTGCCTTCAAAAAAGTTCATTGGGGGTGTGCCGATAAAGCCGGCGACAAATCTATTGACCGGGCTTTCGTAAACCTGCATAGGGGCCGCGACCTGCTGAACTGCGCCATTTTGCATCACACACACGCGGTCGCCCAAGGTCATTGCCTCGGCCTGGTCGTGGGTGACATAAATAGAGGTGGTTCGCAGCCTATAGTGCAGGGCTTTAAGCTCGGCCCGAGTGGATATACGCAGGTTTGCGTCAAGATTGCTCAGGGGCTCGTCAAATAAGAAGGCCTTGGGATTGCGCACGATAGCTCTGCCGAGCGCAGCCCGTTGGCGCTGACCGCCGGAAAGTGCCTTCGGCTTTCGATTCAGCAGGTGTGCGATGCCGAGCAATCTGGCCGTCTCTCTGACGCGCTTGTCTATCTCGGCCTTGACCGACTTTCGCATCTTGAGAGCGAACGCCATGTTCTGATAGACAGTCATGTGTGGATACAGGGCATAATTCTGAAATACCATAGCGATATTGCGATCCTTCGGCGGGACATCATTTGCCAAAGTGTCTGCTATGTAGATTTTTCCGGAAGTAGGTTTTTCGAGTCCTGCGATCATCCTTAATGTTGTAGTCTTGCCGCAGCCGCTTGGTCCCACTATCACCATGAACTCACCGTCAGCTATATCTAAAGTAAAATCAGAAACGGCAATGACATCGCCATCGAAAACTTTGGTGACATTTTCCAATAAGACTCGGGCCATAATTCTGTTCGAGAGTAGCTAAAATATGTTGCGCCTTAACCGGCACTTTGCTCGCCAGGCGAAAACGTAACCCAAGAACACATAGCCGGCCATACAAGTCAGCATCCAGGCCGTTGCTTCACAAGCACCATGGTCGCGCCAGCCCACCCAATGATAATAAAACCCGTGGCCCCGACTAACAGCACCATCCATAATAACAAAGGCGTGGACAAAAGGATTAGTGTCCATGTAGACTTCTGCCAAATCTTGATCCATGTCTCCAACTTGCACAAGTAGGAACAGGAGGATCGGCATGAGGCCCCAGATCACCCCTGCCAATGCGAAATTGGCAATTACGGCGGCGGTGGTGTGTTTGAAGCGGGAGCTAAAATAGAGGCCGGTACCGGAAAGAAATACAATAATCCAGGCTACGAGAATGGCCATCTGGATGAAAGCGATCGGGTGGATGATATTCGCCAGAATAAATATGATAAGATGTCCGAATAGAAAAAGCCAGATGGGAAAGCAGCGGCGCAAAATGCCAACAAATTTTCCGAATATTATCTGCCAATCACTCAGCGTAGTAACCAGCAGCAATGGCCAAGAGCGAGATTCCTTTTCGGAAGTGATACAGGTAGCAGGCAGGATAATAGTGAATAGCACGCCCAGTCCCGTAAAAATCGCGGCATAAATCATATGGACTTCTTCCTGATGCAAGTCGTTCTCTGCAGCCCAAAGGCCATAGGTTGCCAACAGAACCAGAAGTGAAATGATCAGGAGGATAGAGGCGGCAATTCTGTGACCTCTAAACAGCGGGGTTCGCAGCTCCCTCCAGATAGTCGGTGAGCCGTTGATGCGTCTGACCCTTCCAGCCGACCGCTCCCAGACGCGTTGCTGCCGACTTGAGGTTCCCAATTGGCCCGTGGCCTGGCGCAAGGCGACTTTGCGCACTCTGCTTACAGAGATGAACAGAATAACAGCGGCAGCGGCGAGCATTATTGCGCAATGTGGAGGCCAGGACAACGTGGGCATCCCGCCTGGTCCAGGTGGGTTGAGCATCTTGATAGTAGTAAAAGCCATAATGCCGCAGGGGTTGGGATAAAAGATTGCTTCAGTGAGCCTGGCTTTCGGCCAATGCCCGGTTATTGTATGCCAGGCCATACCGGTCAGATATGGTAGTAGACCAAAGAGCACGCCGTATGCCAGGACAGTCACAATGATGACGACATAGGCTCTTCGACTGAATATGGAGAAGAACAGGCTCAGTGAGCCGACAAAAATGATAGCGGCAAGCGTTACACAGAGGCTGGAGACGACATAGCCCCAAGGCACGCCTCCGAGAACCCTGACAATTGCGAGCAGCGGCAGACTGATGGCCAGGAACAGAATCAACTGTAGCAGCTTGCTGAACAGTTTTCCCATGACTATCTGAAAGCTATTGATGGGTGTGGTCATGAGTAAGCCGAGAGTGCGGTTGTAGATTTCGTCACTTATTGCGTTGCTAAGCATGATAATGGCGAGGAGCTGGGTGGCGCCAAACTGGAACCAGACAATGAACATGACTATGATTTGTCCGGCTCTGGACATTCGGGAGACTCGAAATACTGCGGAACCAGCACCGCTATATCGTACCTGTTCGAGCCAGATCAGAACGAGAAAGATGGTGAGAGCAGCGAGGTACGCGACGCGCAAAACGTAGTTTCTTCTTCGTCGGCTCGATACGCGCAGCTCCTTGTCAAAGATGGGCCCCGTCAGCCACGAAAAGCTGAAGAATTGCCGGACAAAACTCATCAAAGCAGCGGTCATATTCATCTAAGAGCAAAGAATTAGAAGATATTGCGTCTGAACCGACATTTTGCGCGCCAGGCAAAGAGCAAGCCTACAGAGGTGTACATAAACATAACAATCAACAAAATGACAGTTGTCAGCCCGACTGTGAGCTTGTCATAAGGCCAGTTATATTCGAGGCCGGAGAGCCTTGCATATGCGTTATGCTCGCCACTGGCTCCATACATGATGACGGCAGCCTGGACCATCGGATTAGCGCAAAGGCAAGCCTGTGCAGGATCCTGGTCGCGGGTAATTGTTGCCACGAGTCCAAACAGGGCAGGAGCGATGGCCCAGAGCACAAGGGCCAGAGCAAAGTTGGCAACCACCGCCGAAGTAGTTCGCTTGAAACATGCGCTGAAGTACAAGCCGGAACCAGTAACAAAGACCAGCAGCCAAGTCATGAGCATGAATAAATGGACTATGGCAATTGGGTTAATATATCTGACCAGGACAAAGAGCACAACGTGGCTGGCCAAAAGGAGCCAAATTGGAAGGCATCGACGGAATACTGCTAAGGCCTTTCCTATGAGGATCTGCCAATCGTCCATGGAAGTGGTTAGCAGGATGGGCCAGGCATGTGACTCCTTCTCAACGGTGATGCATGTAGAAGAAAGTACCGTATTGACAATCAACCCTATGACTATGAACAGTAACGTGTAAGTAACATGAGTGAAATCTTGATTTAGACATTTCACTCTGTCAAACATCGCATAAGTGAAAAGCATGGCACCAATAGTACACACAAGGCCGATGATACTGTTTCTTCGGTCGGGACCTCGGATTGTGGGGGCCCTTAGTTCTTTCCAGAGGACAGGTGTGCCTTTTACGCGTCTTATGGGCCCGGCCGATTCTTCCGATGCACCGGTCCGGAGCAGTGATTTTGTTCGGCTGCGCCTTCGTCTGTGTCTTGAGGCAAAGTCAAGCTGTCCCGTGGCTTGTCGTAGTGCGACCTTGCGCACAACCGTTACAGACCACGCCAGCAGTAAAGCCGACATGGCTAACATGATTCCGCAATGCAGGGGCCAATAGGAGGAAGGTGACGCGAAGCGCGCTCGCGGAGACATCATCAGGCTGGTGTTTGAAGACATAGCACCTACGGGATTGAATCGCAGAATCCAAGGCCAGAGTGTGCGGAACACGGGCATACGGGACATCGGAGTGATAGCCAAAGAACCGATCATTGCCGGAATAAAAACATAAAGAACCCCGAGCACAAAGATAGTCTTGATAATAACGACGTAGGCGCGCCGGTTGTGGATTGAAAAATGCATGCTGAGCAAGCCTGCAAATATAACGGCCGTAAGTGTTATACAAAGGCTGGAGAGAACGTAATTCCAGGGCACGCCGCCAAGGACACGTACGATGGCCAGCAGCGGCAGACTTATGGCTAAGAGCAAGATTAGCTGCAACAGCTTGCTAAAGAGCTTTCCAACGACGATTTGAAAGCTATTGATTGGCGTGGTCATCAGCAAGCCAAGGGTGCGGTGATAGATTTCGTCGCTTATGGCAGTGCTTAGCATGACGATGGCAATCAGCTGGGTAGCAGCGAACTGGAACATGATTATTGTGCTGGTTATAGTCTTTCCTGCCACTGCCATTCGAGATCTCTGGTATGCGCCTGATGCTCCATATTTAACCACGCTGAGCCAGACCATGACGACGAAGACAGTCAATAAGGCCACGTACACAGACCGCAGAATATAGTTCCTTCTTCTGCGGCTGGAAACGCGCAGCTCCTTATCAAACAGGGGTCCGGTGAGCCAGGAAAACCTCAAAATGTGTGGTATCTGGTTGGTGAAACTAATATTCATAATCGTTCGAACTTTAGATTAGAAGACATCACGCCGGAACCGGCATTTTGCGCGCCAGGCAAAAAGCAAGCCCACAAGCATGTAGCCCAGCATGAAGGCTAACAAGAGATAAGTTGACGCAACGGGACTCAGGCGGCGGTCGAACCAGTCGTAAGAATCCAGTTCTCCAACACGTACGGCGGTGTTAGTCATTATGACAAAGGCCTGGGTAAAAGGGACAGCATCAAAGCAGTATCGAAGAGAATTCGGGGCCCTACCAATTATTGCGACTGTGGTGACCAGAATGAGCGGCATAACGCCCCAGGTCACTGCAGGCAAAGTGAAATTCATAATGACTGCTGAGGTGGTCCCTTTGAGACGGGAGCTGAAATAGAGGCCTGTTCCGGAGAGAAAAAGGACAATCCCAGCCGCTACGATGACTATATGGAGGATAGCGAGGGGGTGAATAAGCCCGGCACAGCAAAACGCAACAATGTAGGCTAACATCAGCAGCCACATAGGCCCACAACGGCGCAAGACGCCGACGAATTTCCCCAATAGTATCTGCCAGTCACTCAAAGTCGTGGCCAGAAGAAGTGGCCAGCTGCGTGACTCTTTCTCAAAAGTGATGCACGTGGCCGGCAGGATAATGTTGAACAGCATCGCCAGTCCGAAGAAAAGCCAAACGTATAATACGCTTGCCTCTTCGTACCCGAATATCTGCATTATGGGAGGAAATAAAAGAGTGGCGAGGATCAAGATTACTTCAATTCCAATGACGGTCATAACGGCAAGTCTGTGGCGGCGGTACATTGGGGATATTAGTTCTTTCCAGATCACCGGGGGCCCAGTGACGCGCCTAATCACGGCTGGTGATCTCACCTCAGCGTCACTTTCGGCAGAATTTTGCTCGCTGGGATGCCACAAGCGCGCTAATAACGGCAACTGGCCGGCAGCCTGACGTAAAGCAGCCTTGCGAACGAGGCGAACCGATGTAAACAGCACGCAGGCTGAAGCGGCCAGCATAATACCACAGTGTGGAAGCCAAGAAAAGAGGGACACACCGCCCCTTCCTCCACCAAACATTGTGCTGCTCGTGTTGAGGAACTCAAGGTACGGATTCAAGTAAAAAAGTTGGGCAAAGAATCTGTCCTCGGAAACATAGCGATATAATGATATGGCAGCCAGAAAAGGAAGCAAAGCAAACAGTACACCGAGGGTCAGCAATGTAACGATGATTACAACATAGGCTCTCCGGCTAAATATTGAAAAGAACAGGCTGATCGACCCGGCAAAAATCACGGCACTGAGTGTCATACAAAGACTGTAGATAACATAACTCCAGGGTACGCCGCCCAGGACTCGGACAATGGCTAACAATGGCAGGCTGATGGCCAAAAGCAATATTATCTGCAGAAGCTTACTGCAGAGTTTTCCTATTACTATTTGAAAGCTTGCGATCGGAGTAGTCATCAACAATCCGAGTGTACGGTTGTAAATTTCGTCGCTGATGGAGGTGCTGAGCATGACTATGGCGGCGAGTTGAGTGGCACAAAACTGAAACAAAGCGATGGTCACGACTATGGTCTTTGCGGCGCTGCCCATTCGAGAAACCTGAACAATGCCCGCGCCGCGGTACTTAACTTCTTGCGCCCAGACTAGAACGACAAAGATGGTCAGAAGAGCGATATAACAGAATCGAAGAGCGTAGTTTCTTCTTCTCCTGCTTGATACACGAAGCTCCTTGCCAAAAATTGGCCCTGTCAGCCGAGCAGGGCTTAGGACTTTTGGAAAGAAGCCAATAAATAATGCAGTCATAAGTGCCTCGTATGCCGCTCACTGCCAGGGGCAGCAATTACCCGGTTCAGCCACCACGGCTTTAGTGAACGATACCTTTGGTTAACTTCAGGAACGCCTCATCGAGTTTGAGCTGCTCGGGCTGAAGCGACACGACATCGATGTCTCCGTTAACCAATGTCCGTGCAATAATGCCCGTGTCTGTCGGTTGCCTGCGGGCACAGGTGCCGTCGTTGTCCCCCGCCAAAGGCAGGTCGCGAAACGTCACAACAATGTGGCCGGCGGTAACCTGGACTTCGCCTATCTGAGGCAGAGCGGAGAGCAACTCAACAGCTTTGTCCTGGTTATCAGCCACCTTTACACGCACCTTACTTTGAATTCCCAGCCGGGGATGAATTTCTTCCAGCGTGCCGCTGAAGACTAACTGACCGTGTTCAATAATGCCAATGTGATCGCAGATCTCCTCAAGTTCACTCAGAATGTGGCTGGAGATCATAATGGTTTTTCCCATGCGCTTGAGTTCACGCAGCAGCTCTCTGATCTCAATTCGGGCACGTGGGTCGAGCCCGCTGGCAGGCTCATCGAGGATCAGCACTTTCGGATCGTGGATAAGAACGCGAGCTAACCCGAGACGCTGTTGCATACCACGGGAGAGACTATCGACGGCGGCACTTCGTTTGGATTGAAGGTCAGTCAGCTCAAGAACGCCATCGACGATAGATTTGCGCTTTCTACGGTCTATTCCAAAAGCGGCCGCGAAGAATTCGAGGTACTCGAAGACTTTCAAATCGTCGTAGACACCCATGAAATCCGGCATATAGCCGACGAGTCGGCGGACCTGCTTGCCTTTTTTGGTGACGTCCAGGCCATTGATAAACGCTTTGCCTCGAGTAGGCTCCAAGAGGGTGACTAAGACGCGCATCGTGGTAGTTTTTCCGGCCCCATTGGGACCTATGAAGCCGAAGATGTCACCATCCTGAATGGTCAAATTGAGGTCGGTCACAGCGGCTAAATCACCGTAGTACTTACTGAGGCTTTTGGTTTCGATCATTTTATAGTTCCTCTTTTTCTTCGGGAAAAACGACGAGCCGAGCGAACTGTATATGGTTATAGTTGCATGAATGGCCTTTTACTTCAAACGGCACGCCCGCACTATCGTATACGGCACAAACGACGGCGGCTCCGTGCGCAAGATAGGCGCTTATGGCCTGAGTGCGCTGCAAGGATCCCTGAGCAAAGAATGCGTTTTCATTGCTGAACCCCCGGAAATAGGGAGTACCTTGCCGGCGAGCATAGTACTGTCTGCCGCGACCGTCTATGTTGTAGTCCCAGACTTTCATGGTCCGTAGCCGGGCGTTGAATTCTCTGGTGCTGTGAGCCGGGACCGGGCCCAAATTGACTCCCTGATCGTTGCCAAAAAGAACATACCCACTGATGATTTCGCTGTCAGCTTCGTTAGTGACCTTTAGAACTACCTCATCGCCGCGCCGTCTAACTTGGGCAGTGAAGGGCGTCTGCTCTAAGGGCGCCTCGTTCAGCAGACACTGGATAGTCCATATGTTGATCGGTAGGGAGTATGGCAGATTCCCGCCGTCGTGCTGAAAGCAGTAGATTCTTCTGGTGCCGACTTCCCGATTAAAGGCCCAGATGGAGCCCTCAGTTGGGGCAACGCCGGACCACCATTGGTGAGCCTGCAGGTCCTGGAGTTCGTAATCATCGCTTCGAGGCGCGAACAAACCGCAATAAGTGGTGGACCAAGCGGAGTTGGCATCCTCGATTCCATCGAGAACCGAAACAACTCTCAACTGCATTGTACCTCCCCGTAGGGCCTGAACGCCATAATAAGCACCGACGGAAAACACAACAATCCAGAAGGAACAGGTCAACCAGGTCAGCGGCAGGCGATCGCTACGTTTGAGCACCATGTAGTCCACCGGCCCGAGCAGCATGGCCAGAGCTGCCAGCAGAATTATAACCCACCAGATGCTCAAAGGACGCATTTCGGAGATATTGTACAGGTGTTCCATGATTGTGTTGCTGGCGACCTGGGCCCGTCCAGTTTCGTATCGATATCTGTCGCGCCCTTCGCGCAGAGCACCTTCGGCATCTTGAGTGAATCTAATACTGCGGTCTGAAAATGGCATTGGATAACGCCTGTAGTCTCTATCGGCGCTGTAGCTGGTGCTCGGCCTGCGGACCTGGCCTCGATCTGGCAGTGTTGCAGTGGTAGACTTTGTGCGGGTATCTTCGAGGATTGCTGTAATTTGGCTGACCCAGAACTTGGCAGACTGTGCCCTTTTTTCGTCGCTGAGGGTGGAAGGGTCAAAGGCCAATACGCCGACTCGCCCGAAGCCAGCGTATCCGGTGGCAAACAGATGGTCGCCCGTGTCAGAAGTGTCAACGTCGTAGATGTGAGTTGCAGGCTTGGGTACCAGCGGCCAGCAGGCAACGGTCTGTGATTCGCTGGTGTCCAGGCCCCATGTATTGAGGATGTCCCAAGGGATGGTAACTTGTTTTACTTGGTTTACTTGGAAAGGCAGTAGCTTAGCGAGCGGACTGGCGGCAGGCAAAGGATGGCTTCCCAACACGAGAAACAGTTTGCCGCCATTAGAGACCCATTGGGCAATGGCGTTTAACTGATGCAGGTTAAAAAGGTCCCAGTCCGGGTCATAGAGGATAAGAATATCGAGAGGCACGAAGCCTGTCCAATCCCAGGGTACCATTCGCGGGAGTTTGTCGCCAATGTGTACGCTTCCCCTGCCTGCATAGGACTCGCAAATAGACTGCTTGGGCAATCGCAATAGGCCAAACTTTCTTTGGCCGACGAGTCCTATGAGCAAGTCGCTTTCTGCAAGGGCGGTCAGTAAGCGATTGCGAGTGGAGAAGTCCCAAAGACTAAAGTCATTGCGCCACTGTGTTCGGCCGCGTTCGTCGCGGATTCTGATGCTACACTTGTCGGCGGCGAAAGCCAATTTTGTCACCAACGGCAGATGCAAGGGAACGTCTGGGGTAAGCACGAATGTATGAACGATGTTCAAGGTGTTCAGGCCATCCTGTTGCGCAGATAGGGTGACAGAACCCGCAAAGGGCTCGGTGAGTGTGCTACTGACGCCAATCTCCACCGGCGTCCATACCATCGGACGGTAGCAACCGCCCCAGCCACAGAAAAAGTCAACATTGAAAGGTGAGTCGGCCAAGGCAGGACCAACTGTAATCAGAATCGTAATCGCCAATATAACCGGTAGAACGCGTAACATTCGTAATCCTCGCTGTGTGTGCAACTTATATTCTAAAGTCTAACCCTATAATTATATACCAACCATTCCAGACAGGCAAGAACCAGAGCTAATCCGACCAGGAACGGCCACAAGGGAAGATTTGATCGGCTAAGAGGGCGCTGCTGAGCCTCTATGGGTCGGCTTGAGAGGACGATCTGTCGGAGTGGCTCGATATTGCTTTCCTGCGAATCAAGTAGATTAACAGCGAAGAGCTTAGGCACCTGGTCCGGAATACTCAAGCTATACACACCGACCCTGCCGGTACCAGGAAAGCGGATAGACCCAGCAGGATTTGCTTTGATTTGCCTATTAGAAAGACCCGGCCCAGCAATTTGAGCGGTAGTCTCAGCAGGCAAACCCTCGACAATAATGGGCTCACCAACTTGCAAGTTGGCCTGTTGGTTTTGTCCGACCTGCATGCCGAGGAAGCTGGCGGCATTATAGCAGAACAAGACAAAGCTCGGTTCAAATGGCCAATTTGTTTGTAGAACATCAAATCCAGCCAGCAGAAAGACCCCGCCGTTTCGCCGCACGAGGGCCAGAGCGGGTGATTCGTTAAACTCGGCGAGGACCTCGGCGTCACGGGGTAGGAGCATCTTATAACACTTGGCAGCAAACAAGTTCGTCAGGTTGACGTATTTGAGGACCGGGTGCTTCGGTCTCCAGTCTACAATAACCTGGTTTTCGAGCTGCTGCGGAACTGATACATCGATGTCATCTGGTGGGCGGCCAAAGACCAGATATCGGCATCTGGAAAGCTCGGCAGGCAGATGGTTATCAAGCACAATGACATCATAAGGCTGCTCAACGCTCAAAACCGAGTGATCCATCGCGTCGAAACCAGCCGGTGAACACGGGTCGAGCCGAGCAAGCGGACACGCCTTGAGCGCCGATTCGAGCACCACATTACCGCCGGTAACAAGCAAGACCGACAGTCTTTTAGGAGGTGACAATATGGCCCATGCAGCGTCATCGCAGGACAGGATATCCGACCGCAGATGTCTGACTTCAAGTACGCCGGCCTCAGCGTGCAATAAAGTAAAGTTTACTGTTACCTTGCCAGGCTTGGCCACATCTGAAGCACTGTCCGTCTTTGATGGCGGGATAGTCACCGACCTTACTGCCTGCACATCACCGTTTGTACTGAGCTGCACATCACAAGTGACCGCTTCGGTGGCGTAGTTAGCCAGAGCGGCAAAGACGTTTATCTCGTCAGGGTCTTCGTAGGATCGCCTCGCCTGCATGGCGGTTATGGTGATATTCTCGCTCGATTCTCCTATGCAGTGGAACGACAATTCATCCGATCCAACCACAATCTGGTCCAAATCGTGGATTTGCCCATCGCTGAACAATACCAATTGGGCCGGTTCCTCGGCGCTTCGGATGCTCTGCTCAACACCTGGTGACTGGGCAAACGCGCGGGCGACGACAACCGCTTCAGCCAGAGAGGAATTGCCATCGCCAGTTTTTATTGCGTCTATGGCTGAAATCAGCTGTCGCTTGTCGGCGGTAAAGTTGCACATAACTTTGGCACGACTGTCGAAGGCGATAACCATAGTTTCGTCGGAGCGTTCACGCAAAGAAAAGAACGCTTTGCTACGTAGCGATTCAACGAATACGTTTGCCTGTTTTTTGGCCACATCGAGTCGGGTCGGCTTAACATCGGTAGCGTTCATGCTGGCGGACCTATCAATCAGCAGCACGTACCGCTGACCGGGACCGGTGGTCAGCGATAGTATGGGTCTGGCCAAGGCAAACAGAATTGTCAACAACATAAGTAGCTGCAACAGCAGCAGGATATTGCGTCTCAGCCTCTGGAACGGGGCGTTGACCTGCAGGTCCTGGACGGCTCGTTTCCACAACAGGGTGCTCGAAATAATCTGCTCGCGACGTTTGAGCTTGAGGAAATATAGCAGCAACAGAAGTGGCACCGATACCGCAGCGGCGTAAAGGGCTGTCAAAGGTGTTAGCCACTCCATAAAGTTACACTCCCAGCAAGATTTAGCGAAGCAACCGAATCTTTCGCAGATAGTTCAGCACCAGTGACTCGACGGAGTCGGCGGAGCTGACAAGCACATAGACGAGACCACGATGTGCGCAAAACTCCTTCAATTCATTGCAGTAGGCTGTCACGTTTCGCTTATAATATTTCGCCAGCGCAGCACTCATGGTAATCTCGGCGGCGTCAGCGTCTTCGATGTCGATGAGCTTCAAGTCGCCGCTAAGATCCGGAGAGAGCTCTTGGGTAGATAGCACCTGGATAACGTACAGGTCGTATTGCCTGCCAATCAGGCGCCGCAGGCCGGAGTCGTAGCCTTGCTTAAACAAGAAGTCGGACAATACTATCATTACACCGGAGCCGATCCGCCCGGCGGCCAGTTGTTTGCATGCGCTATCGAACTTGGAAAGCCCGTCGAACTCAGTAGTCAAAAGGCACTCCGCCATTTGTTGGAGACAGATTCGGCCCCGCATGTTGGCAAGCTGCGCCTTTATGCCATCCGTGAAGAAACTGATGGTGACCCTATTATTGTTGACCAAGCTGACATAGCCGAGGGCGGCTGTGAGTTTCTTTATGAAAAGTCCTTTCGAAGGCTCCCCGAAGCTCATCGAAGTACTGGCATCCGCTACTATATGGACGGTGAGGTCCTGCTCTTCGAGGAAGAGCTTCAGGAATAGCTGTTCCAACCGGCCGTAGATATTCCAATCTACGAATCGCACATCGTCTCCCGCGACGTAAGGGCGGTGGTCAGCGAATTCTACGCTTTGACCCCGGCGCTTCGAGCGCCGCTCACCTTGCAGCTTGCCCTGTAGTATCTTGCGACTGAGCACATCCAGCGAATCCAGCCTGGCCATGAACTGGGGATCGAGCAAATCGGTGAGGCGCTTGGGCGAAGTTGTTGTCTTGGCGGCACTCATAATACTATCTGGACCTCCGGTCGTACTCTCCGGCAACAGCCGAACCCGCTATTATCGTTTGATTCATGGTACATCAAGGGCCTTCTCCGTAGTTTTGGGAGTGCTTTGCATGATTTGATGGAGCACATCATCGGTTATTATGCCTTCTGCCTGACCCTCGAAGTTTAGCAGAATGCGGTGCCTTAAAGCCGGCAGTACAGACGCTGCAACATCATCAAAACTTATGTGGTAGCGTTCGTCGAGCATGGCGCGGACTTTGCCCGCCAGAACCAGCGCCTGAACACCGCGGGGCGAGGAGCCGTAACGAACAAAACGGCTGGTTATTTCAGGGGCAAACTCTCCGTCCGGGTGCGTGGCCAATACCAACCGAATGGCGTAGTCCTGCACGTGTGGGGCCACGGCCACACGCTTGACAAGTTCCTGAGCCCACATTATGCGTTCGGCACCCATAATTGCTTCGGCCCTGGGATTTTCGGCTGTGGTAGTGCGGTCAAGTATCGTACCTAACTCCCGGCGATTGCTGTATGGGACAAGCACTTTGAAGAAGAATCGGTCCAACTGCGCTTCGGGCAGTGGATAGGTCCCTTCCTGTTCGATGGGGTTCTGTGTAGCGAGGACCATGAAGGGTTCGGGCAGCCTATGGATCTGTCCGCCACTGGTAACGGAATGCTCCTGCATGGCTTCGAGCATTGCCGATTGTGTTTTTGGAGTGGCTCGGTTGATCTCATCAGCCAAGATTATCTGCCCAAATATGGGGCCCGTCTGGAACTGGAACTGACGCCTTCCGGTAGCCTGGTCTTCCATAACAACGTTAGTTCCAATGATGTCGGCGGGCATCAAATCAGGTGTGAACTGGATTCGCCGAAACTCGAGTGAGAGGGCCGAGCTTAGTGTACGAACCAGCAAGGTCTTGCCAAGGCCCGGTACGCCCTCAAGCAGTGTATGTCCGCCACAGAATAGACATATCAGCACATCCTCCACTATGCCCTCGTGTCCCACGATGACTTTGGCAATCTCACCGCGCAGTGCATCAAACATTTGGCGAAAATCTCGGCACTGCTGTTCAACATCTTTTTCTGTTTTTGCCATCTCAAATAATCTCCTAAGCACTTATTCGTTTTTTGGGGTCTCATTGCTGTGACGGCGGTTGGCAGCTTTGTGTTTAGCTTTGAGCAATCGCTGGATATGCGAAGTGTCCTGCTCGGCTTCTGCTTCTTTGCGGGCGGGCTTCTCAGGCTCCTTTTTGGCTGGAGTCTTCGTCTGTGGTGCGGTCTTTGCTACCGGCAACTCACCCTCGTATTTTTCGCCGGCCTCATATCGTCTGGATGCGGTAGCATCGGACGGCCGGGCGAATAGTTGCTGGCGGAGCTTCTGTTGGGTCAGCCTCAGGCGTTCGAGAGTCGCGTCGGCTTTGTGTTCGGCCCGGACTGATCGGACAAAAGCGACAACTCGCCGGGCCATGGCTCGAACGTCCAAAGCGACCCTTCGCACCGCCACATCCAGAAGAAACAGTGCCAGCCAGATCAACATCAAAGGTGCGATCAGCGGCAATTGAGTTTCAGGGAACTTCAAGCCTGTACGGTCAAACAGATTAGCCTGGTTCGGGTCGGAACCCAAGATCCGCCCGCCGCTTATGTCACTGACCTCCGTAAGCAACGGTGCATTATCGGAGAGGTCCCGAAACTCCGGTGCGAAAGGAATCGTGACGGTTGTATGTGTCATGCGGGTTTTGGCACCTTGTGCGAGGCCTCTATGGCGTAAATTCACGATGTAACTGCCTGAAGCTGCGGCCTGGAACTGGGTGTTGTATTGGCCTGGCCCGATTTGTGAAAGCTCAAGCGGCTGCGTTGACATATCCGGTGCTATTACCTGTCCGTCGATGTTTGCGAACTGCAGGAATTTTCCCTCGGCATCAATTGCCTCAACGTTGATCGAGACCTGGCGGCCCTGAACGTCGGCGAAGACCTCGCATTCGGAGGACTGCGCCGGCCTTGCCGCCCACCGAATCGTCTGCTCCCAGAATCTCTCAAAATCACCCCACACCAGCCAGTTCGACGCCCATCGACTGTCAACCGAGCTGGTAAAGGCTACGCATCGCCCGAGGCCGGACTGACAGGTGGCTAAGACGGGGTCCGCCTGGTGGCTGGCAATAACAACCTGGTTGAGGCCACCCTTGGGCCCGGTCAGCACATAACCGTCAAGGTTCGGCAACTGAGCGGGCATCCCTTTGGCAATCTCACTTAGCGAATACGTTATTTGGGGTGAGAAGGTCTCTTCGACAATCAGAGCACGCCGAATTACCTGGGCTTCTTTGATAAATATCTGCGGCAGTGTCTGGGGGTCTTTGACATCGTAGAAGCGACCGCCGGTTGCCTTGGCGACCCGTAGCAGGCTTTGCACATCAGCGGGAGAGTGGGGAAAGACGGCCACGCCCGTACAAGTAATGCCCGCATCTTTCAGTTGACCGAGTAATTCGTCAGTAGGTGGAGTGGGGTCGCCGTCGCTGATAACGATTATGTGCTTCTGGCCGGCGTCGCAATCCTTCAATTTATTGTAAGCAGCCTGTAAGTGGTCATGAAGACTTGGCATATCGCCCATCTGCATCTGTTCGATGCCGGAGATGACGGCCTTCTTGTCGCCGGCCGCCGACAGTGGAAAAACCCAATCGTCTCCTCCTTTCCAGTTGTAGGCGAGCAGGCCCACCAAATCCAGGCGACTTAGTGTCTTTACTGCAGCGATGGCAACCCTTTTGCCCCAATAGTTACCTTGTGGCATTTCGGAGGCATGCATGATCAACACCAGAGCCCCTTTGGGCATTTGCTCTTTCTGGGGAGGATCCAAATCTACGGGCAGGATTCCAGCCACGGGTGAGCCTATCCAACCGCCGGCACCGAAAGATTGCGGGCCACCGACCATAATCAGTCCGCCGCCAAGGTCGGTCACGTACCTGCAGAGCATTTCTTGCTGCTGATACGTAAAGTTGCTGCAGTCCGTGTCAACCAGGATGATAGCGTCGGTATCCATCAGCTTGGCTAAACTGTTTGTTAAATCTGCGACCGTGGCGTACCGTACGTCGATTTCTGAACTCGTCAGGGCTCTGTTCAGGGCCGAGCCGGCTGAACCGTCCGAATCGACCACCAGAATATGACCGGGGCCGGCTACGTACGTCATGGCGCTGGCTCGATTGTTCTGTACAATTCTGTCCTGATTAGCGTCATCGGGTATGAATACAGCTTCGAACTCGTGCATGCCTCGCGTGCCTACCGGGACGGAAACAGTTTTTACATTTGTGCCCGGCTTCAAATCGACGTCCGCTGCGATTTCGGGTGAATCCGGGGCAAGATCCAAAGGCTTGCCATTCAGGTTCAAGAGTAGCTTTCCCTCAGCATCTGTTGTGCTGTTGAGGATAAATCGCAGGGACACGGTTTGGCCACTTCTGGCCTTCGAGGGAGCGGCCAGGCGCTTGAAGATAACTTCATTGTCATACTCATAGCGCAAGGGCAGCACATCGATGGGGATCTTATTAGCGGCAGCAACCCGAGCCGCCTCCTTCAGGTCACCGGCGGTCTCATTGCCTTCGCTGACGAGCAATATTCTGGAAGCCGTGTCGGGTGGCGCGATAGCCATAGCCATCTGGACACCGTCAGCCAGTCTCGTCTGCTCACCAGTAAGGGTCGTATTTCGCCTGCGGATACTCGTGTCACTCGAAGGCAATTTGGAGATACTTGCAGCTTCGGCTATATCGACGACGGCCAATTGGTCTGCCGGGACCTTGCTGGCAATCGCCAAGGACATGTAGTCCAGGCCTGCTTCTTGAAGCTTGGTTGGAATCGATTGACTGCGGTCAACAACGGCAATCAGGGTAAGACGCCGGCTTTTCCTGGCCAGCATGGGCCTGGCCAACAAGGCAAGCAAGAGGATTATGACCAGACATCGCAAGAGGATCGCTAACAGGCGTCGGACCCGGCCCAGAGCAGCGAGGTTTCGCCGGGCAAGCCAGACGACAGGCACGACTAAAACACATCCCAATAGCCACCAAGGCTGGCTAAAATAGAAACTATATACATCTGTCATAGCTGCCACACCTGAATACGATTATTACCGGCGTCCACGATGAATGCTCGGTGCTGGCTGTCAACCGCAACGCCCCACGGATAGGCGAGCTGACCTAACTGCCGGCCCGGGTGCCCGTAAACCGCAAGACTGCGGCCATCGGGGCTGAACAATTGTATGCGATTATTACCGTATTCGCAAACAGCAAGGGTTCCTTCTGACAACAGGGCCAGATCATACGGATAACGAAGCTGACCCATCTGGCGGCCGGCAGAGCCAATGTAGCCGAATAATTCGCCTTGGAGGTCGTAAATTGCGATTCGGTGATTGCAGGCATCGGCTACGTAAAGGCGCTTGCGCAAGCGATCCACGCAGATGGCGGCCGGGCGAGACAATTGACCTTTTCCATCACCAGGGACGCCGAAAGAGAACAGGAAATCACCTTGGTTGGCAAAGACACTAACTCGGTCATTGCCGCCGTATTCGCTCACAAAGATTCGCCCGTCAGAAAATGCGACGTCGGTGGGATAAATAAAGCAGCCATTCTCCTGTCCAAATCGGCCAAATTCGTCGAGCATCTCTCCATCGGCAGAAAAGACTACAACACGGTGGTAATGCGTATCAGCTACGTAGAGGCTGCCGTCCGGAGCAACGGTCAGGCCTGTGGGCTTGCCTGCCTCAATCAGAGGCATATTAATTACATCGAGAAAATCGCCTTCGCGGCTGAACCGCTGGATTCTGCCCGTCTTGTCAACAACGAAAAGTGAGCCGTCGCCGGCAAAGTCGATGGCTCGTGGATATAGGAACTCACCAGGTCCACGACCCGTTCGGCCAAAGGCAGCGATTACCTTTGGTCCATCAGTCCGGTGACGTTTTGTGTCACAGCCAACCAGGCAAAGCATGCAGCCAGCAAGGATAACCTGTATCATTAGTCTGCGCATTCGTATTAGGCGCAACAGCAGCACTACCAGCGCGGCCAGCATCAGAAAGAGACAAACCAACACGAGGCAGGAAGCGATCACTTGTTGGTCCCGGGCGTAATGCATCTGATTGAGTAGGCGCTGGGCAAAGTTTGGCAGACCTGCGGGCAGCAGTACCATAGTGGCCGACAGCTCTGTAATGCCGAACATGGTAATCAAAATGAAGGTCCCGGCGAAAATGGGCCAGGTGTGGGGCAAATGTACGTACCACCACGTTTGCAGGCGTGAGGCACCATCTAGCGAGGCCATTTCCGACAGAGGCTGCTCGCAAGCGTACCGTGTCAAGAGTAGCAAGACAAGAGCGACCCCGGTGAATCTACTGGCCTGACCCGCTGAGACAACGTACCAGCTTTGTCTGAATACAACCGGGACGTTGCAGACGGCGAGGATTTTGAGCAGGGCAACCGCAACCAGAGAGGCTGGAACAAACATGGCAACGAATATGGTGGTGCGCACGAGCAAGGATAGCAGTTGACGGGGCCCCCGCTGGTGGCGACTGATGTTTTGCAGCATGCTGACTCTGTCAGTATTTTCCAATGACAGGGCCCCTAAAGCAATCAAATGCGCGATTCCGGCAGCAACCATCGCTACAGCCAGTGACCAGCCTAAATCATCCTGATGCAATTTCAAAAACTGCTGCAAGGCCTTGATGCTGGTGACATTGGCGACGAGCAGGGCCACAGGTGCTATCAAAGAAATTCCTATCAACACGAGCAATATGACCCACCGCCAGCTTTGCGATTTGAATTCGACGGTACTTAGAGTGGGAGCAGATACGATCCACGATTGCGAGCTTTTGCCCAGAACGATTGCGATTACCAAGGCCGCACCTGCGACAGGCCAGGCAGCCCTGGCGGCGGAGGTTTCGGACCCTGTCAATTGATACAGGACGGCCAATTCTGTACCTAAGGTATTAACACCAGCCAGATGAAAGGTGGCAAACTCAGACAGGGATAAGACAAAGCAAACTCCGAGGGCTAAGAGCAGAGGGCGGGTGAGCAAAGGTAAGGTTATCTTCTTGAATACTCCGAAAGCGCCTGCATCAAGCGATGCACAGTCCCAGATTTGGCCGTCGAGGTTTCGCCATCCCTGTGCGACAAGCAGTGCAGCTAAGGGCCAGTACCATAGAATGAGAACCGAACAAGAGGTGAATGTGCCTACGAACCTGGCAAGCTCTGGGCTGCCAGATAAATACGTGCCCAGTCTGGTGGTCGGGCTCAACAGCAAGGTCCAGCAGTAGTATAGTACATAGCGCGGCATAACCAGCGGCGCGAGCAGTAGCAGAAGCAGCACGTCCTTGTGGGCTCTGGACGTCCCAAGCAGTCGGGCGGGGACCCAGCCGAGCATTACTGCGACGGCGGCGATAACGGCAGCCAAGCCAAAGGAACGAAACATAGAGCCAAAAATACGGTGGCTTGTTCTTGCCTCAGCAGATGGGAATATTGCGGGGACGAAAAGAAATATCAATGGCAGCGCAATTATCGCAGCCCAAAGGGCAAGAGCGGCGACCGTCAAGAACTTAGCAAAGACAGTATCGCGACTCACCGCAGAATCTCCCTCGCAGTTTGGATAGCTGTTGGCAAATGGTCGGCTACCTCCTCGTAGTCCACATTTAACAGCTTGGGAATAGCATATAAGTTGAACCGCTTGGCCACAGATGGATGTATCGGGCTGTTGTGTGAATCGCTGAGAGCGAGCATTTCCTCAAGCTGCTCGCTGAGCAGAAAGTCCATCAGCCTCTTGGCCTCTTCTTGGTGGTTGGCGCCCTTGATGATAGCCGCCGTATTGGGTATGACCAGCGGCCCGTCGCCGCCCTGGTTAAGGTAGTTCATAGCTACGGGCCATCTCTCTCGTTGAGCAGCGTAGACATCGTCGGTGTCTGTAAAGCAGATATCCGCTTGTCCTGTCGCGACCATTTTTACGGCTGTGCTGTTTCCTTCGACCAAGCGTACTTCATTGGCCTTCAGTGCCTGCAGGATCTCTCGTGCGCGGTCGAGGCCATAATGTGCAAACCAGCTGGCCACATCTCCGCCGGTTGTGCCGAACTCAGGTGTAGCCATTACCAGCCGGTCCTTCCACTTGCTGTCGAGAACATCCTCAAGTGTCCGAGGAGCATCGCCTGCAGGCACCCTCTTGGTATTGTAGGCAATGACCCGCGCCCGCAAGGCAAACCCGTACCATCGACCGCTGGGATCGGCAAACCTGGTGGGCCAATTCTTCGTCTTGTCGCTGCCGTAGCTGCCCAGCAGATCCTCTCGCGACAAGCGTATGGTGTGGAAAACCTCACTTGACCAGAAGACATCAGCAATGGGAGAGGCGGCTTCAGCCCTTATTCGCTGGACCAGGCCAACGGTTTTGCTGGCTTCGGTATCGAAGCGGGCCAAGACTTTGATACCTGTCTGCTTTTCAAACTGAGCGATAATCGGCTCGGCAATTGCCTGGTCTACCGAGCAATACAGGACGACTTGCCGAGTGCTTTCTTTGCAGGAAAGCGGTATCGAAGAAAGCAGGACTGCGAAAACAGTAATGAGGGTGGGTAGTATAACGGTCCTTGCTTTTGGCATACCGCAGACTCCTCGAAATAGACTCGAGACGATCCCAGGCGAAGAATCTTGCTCATTTAGCACCGGAATGTTCGATTTGACCGAAGTAGTTCTTTACTGCTTCTTCGTATTTGCGTGGGATTTGATTTTCGCTGATGGCCTCGGCGGCGCTTTCGCGGGCAGCTTGAATGACTTCGGCAAAATCTCGCTTGGCGTCACCCTTGACTTGAGAGCTTTTGAAGTACCAGCTGGCAATGATAGGTCCCTGCTTTGCGTTATCGCCCTTTATGCGGGTTCTCTTCGTGGAAGTCTCGCCGTTGGTGTCGCTTGTGCGGGGCCCATAGCCTCTTCCCGGTCCTCCCGTGCCGGGGCCGTATCTTTGAGATAATCCTTCCGCAAACGGTCCCTGGCGGCCAATACCTTCGCACATACCTTCGCCCAGGCATGCAATGGCCCGGCCGATCTCGTCAAGACTGGCCTGGCACAGCATGAACTGCTGCTGCAATCCCTCCAGTTCATCGAGCTGTCCTATAGCACCTGCCAATTCGTCGCCGGACAAGCCACCGGCACCGGCGCTGCAGGCAGCCATAGCCTGGCCCAGGCTTGCACATCGCCTGGAGGCCATGCGGCTGGCGGCGGCCTTTTTCAGCAACATCTCAATCTTGTCAAGGTTCAGACCCTGTTTAAGCAGAGCCTCGCGCAGTTGCTTCTCACTCAGCTTTGCAAGGGCTTTGTCAAGGCCCAGTTTCTCAAACTCCTTTTCAAGCTCCTCATTTCGCTTGGCCAACTCTTGCAGTCGCTTGGCCAAGTTTTGAAGCTGTTCGGACAAGGCCTTTCGCTGCTGGTCTGAGAGCTTGCCTTCAGCCAGTTGCTTTTGCAGTTCGCTCATAAGATTGGAAGCCTTGCCGAATTCACCTTTGGCCAGGGCCAGACGCAATTGCTGTGACAGAAGACCGGGCGAACCCTGCATTTGTTTGAACATCTGCTGCATCAGCCTTACAGAGTCATGTTTTACGTCGGCTTGCATCTGCCTGACTCTATCAGAAAGGTCGCCAAGTTTTCTGATTGCCTCGCGCTTGACGTCTTCCGGTTTGACGTTTTTCGGGGGTTTGTCCAGCTTAGCCAACTCCTCGCTGAGATTTGGGTCACCCAACTGCTTTACGGCCAGCTTGACTGTGTCAGTGGCCTCTTTGACATCCACTTTGGCCTGCTGAAGCTGTTGTGCACTTTCTTGTTCCTGCTGGTTCTTGCTCAAGAAGCCCAGCAGGTCTTTCTGGGGCAGAAACAGAACGAGCGTCACCGCTATTAGCCACGTAGTGACTACGTAAAGCCAGCATCTTGAAGGGCGAATGGGAAATTGGCCCTTGAGATTAACATGCTGGGCGGTCTGGCGTGCCTCGGCGCATGCAGCGTTGGCGAAAGGATCCTTAGAGTTGGCCAGCACTAATGTTGTACTGAAGCGCTCGTGCAGTCTCAATCGCTGGTCAAGCAGCAGCGAGGCCTGCATCCGGCTGGGCAGGTTAAGCAGCCAGAGCAGGAAACCGAGAGCTATTGCAGCAGCCCCAAAAGTCCATACAATCGTGGGTCTGATAATGCTTAGCGCCAGGAGACGTTCGGTCAAAACGCTCAGCACAGCTATTGCTCCGGCGACGGTCAGTACCAGGCCCATCTGCCTGAGTAGCAGATTAATGCTGCATCGAATACGAACCAGACTAAGTTTTTTTTCGAATGCTCTTCGCATATTGCCTCTTCTTGCATCATCCAGGTTACTCGGCTCTCGCGCAGGATGTACTGTCCGCGCGTTCCTACCAAGCAGCCTCTATATTATATGACGCAGCAACCTGGAAAAAGTTGCGGTCTATATTCAAATTTCCTGAGAATTTTGCGAGTCTTGGAAGCTCATAACGAGTACAAGTGCCAATTGTACCGGCTAATGAGGATTTTGCAAGTTTTTTTTGGGAGCTGCAGAAACCGTGATTTCTCGCCAAAGGAAACGTTAGATGGACTATGCCGATTTATCATACAGTCAAAAATCTTTTTGCTCAGTCAGTTCCAATGCCATTGGCTATCGCTCAATTATGAAGGTAACATCATAGTTGCTTGGTTCGCCTTTTCTTTGGCGGCTCGGCGGTCTTTCTTTGCCGTCATCGTCGCTTTGGTCTTCACCGATGCTGTAAACGACAAAGCCGGTCTGAAGCTTCTTGTATCGCAGATCATTACCATCAAACGGGTCACTGGGGACGGCATCGAGGTAAGTTGGCACAAGGTGTGTGAGCGCGTCGGGAAGCTTGCTGTTTGCGAGGTGATAACGCTGGATTGCAAGAGCGGTCCGGGCGGTACGAAGCTGAGCGATGCCCCTTATATCTGTTGTGGTAACTCGAGCAAGCGC
>SMTZ1_10000197_pt1 | contig 61434 bp, 50 predicted proteins | sample DeeMarSWOR136_30_FD_25667 | JGI IMG/M metagenome (IMG submission 25667) | reverse complement strand
CGAACGGTATCCGGCGCCCGCTCTTGACCGCGATGGATTCATGGTATCGCGCCAGGGCGAGCCAGAGCGACCGGGCTCTGGCCGGCCTGGTTTTGAAGCAGCATTACTGGCTGATGGTCTTTCCGATTGCGGTCGTGCTGTTCTTCCTCTGGGCGGTGACCGGAAGACAAAATCGCGGCCGTGCAGGGATGTTTCTGTATTTCACGGCCGGTGTTGTGTCGCTTTCCCTGGAGTTGGTCTCGTTTTATGTATACCAGTCAACGGCCGGGGCATTGTATTCGAGCCTGGCCGTTCTCATCGGCACATTCATGCTGGGTCTGGCGCTCGGCACCTGGCTGGCCGGGCGCACGGTGGGCCTTGGGATCGGCTGGCTCTCACTGGCGACGCTGTTGGCTGCTACCGTTCTGTTCGGGCTAACCTGGCCGATGATCGATTTGCGCCTGGCCTTGGTATATCATCTGCTGTTTCTGTTAGTCGTCTCACTGGCTACCGGTACGCTTTTCGTCGCGGCCACCCGCTGCTACTATGGTTCCGACTCGGGGGCCAATCGCGGCCTGGGCTACGCCGCCGAGGTGGGCGGCTCCGCGCTGGGAGCGCTACTGGTGCTGTCCGTTCTGTTACCTTTGTTGGGCCTTGCTTGGGTGCTGGCTTGCTTGAGCACTAGTGTCGTCCTGGCCGGCGCCGGCCTTTATTGGCGGCGGTGACGGGGAAGTTGGTGTGAGTCTGTTGAAGCGTTTATGGGCGCTAGTGCAGGTCCCAAAAATGAAACGCCCCGTTGGCGAACATGAACAGCCCGAACATCGCCAGGCCGAGCCGAGTGGTCTTGTAGATATCTCTCTTGTTATATCGCGCATGAATGACATCGGACAGGTCCACCGAAATCGGAGTCCCATGCCGGGTCACACCAACGATGGTCCGGGTGGTGCTGTCATATCGTCCGCCATGCCCGTCAAAAACGACCACGTCCCAGCAGGCCGATGAGCCCTGGCGAATTCGGCGGTGCGGTGCGGCCAACAGTTCCTCGGCGTCGCAAGTGAGGTCCAGCGGGCTCACAAACTTCTTGGCCAGATCGGTTTCTTTTACTTGGAGGAAAAGCAGGTTCACAAATCCCTGTTTAAAGGGCGACCCCGCGTTGGAGGTACCCGTAACGACCTGGCGTTCCACGTCAATCACGCCCCCCGCCGAATCGAATGTGACTACCTCGGGAACATCGCCTTGTACAAGACGAGGATAGAGTCGGTCTCCGAGAGTGTCATATACGATTCTGTCTTCCGGGGCCACTACGGAACCAATTACCTTGGCCGGCCGCAATACTTCGCGATACTTGACCTCTGGATGGCCCGGGATTTCGTCCGACAGGAGAAGCCTGCTGGCAGTGCAGCTGCACAAGATCAGCCCCGGAAGGGCCGGAAATAGAACTCTGCGTATCACATTGTAGTCCATCAGAAGGAACATATCCCAAACGACACCTCGAAAGTGCCGCTGCGCATTTCTTCAGCCTCTCCGGAGCCGGCGTGGATAAACGGATATTCGTTCTCAGGAATCAAGTCAGGGCGATCGACGTCGCGAAAGACTCCTCTAAGGCCCAGTACGTAGCGTGCATCCATCAGGAACAGCCTCGACCCGCCGCGGAAGCGATATTCCCACCCCACCACAAGGCCGATGTCGAAATGCGCGACGTTGCCTATGGAACCGCTGTAAGAACCGCCGCCCACCGTCCCGAACTTGCTCTGGAATTCCCCATTGCGCTTGCCGCTCATGGCGAGCGACCACACCGGCCCGAAAAAAATACTATGCTGAGGTTCCGGGTAGGCAGGGAACGGCAGCTTGAGCAAACAGGGGAATTCCGCATACATAAGAGTAGCGGTTTCCTCAAACCTCACGACATCTACCACGAGGGAATAATCGTACTTCAGAGAGACCCGCCGAATACTGAAGACGACCTCGGGTTGGAAGACAAGGTTGCTGTTTATGTCACGGGAATAGAACACCCCGAAGGACAGGCCCGGGGCGAACCCGACTCCTCTGTGATCGGCTGATGCCCCTCTCCAGTCAGCCATGGTTCCTCCGATGCGGAACCCTGCTGAACCTGGCCCGGCTGTCACGTCGGCTGCCAGGACCAGGCTGAGGGCGGCCGTCAAACCTGTCCGCGAGAGAAAACGGGAGTGGCGTCGCATTGTTGACTATCTACCCGGTCGCTCGATAAGAAATTGGCTTCCCGATTCTGTTCTGGGCTGCACGCAGGATAGATAGGAAGCAGATTGATCGAACACAAGCTTTTTTTGGAGTTGACTCGCCAGCCATGATATCGTAGACTTATAATATGACCATAGGAGAAAGAAGGGGTGCGATGTCCTTTGTGCGTCCGCTGGTCAGGTCACGCGTGCGGGCCGTCATCGTGGCTGGTTGGGTGCTGTTGAGTCTCAACGGGTGCTCGGATTTCCTCACCGGCTCGGACGGCGGATCATGGGAAATCCAGAAGTCGGGCACTACAGCTCAATTGCAGGGCTTGTGGGGCAGTTCGTCCAGCGATGTCTTCCTGGTGGGTTCTCAGGGCACGATCCTTCATTACAACGGAGACAAATGGAGCCCGATGAACTCCGGTACCTCCGAGCATCTCATGGCCGTGTGCGGTCGCGGTCCCGACGATGTATACGCCGTCGGCACGCACGGCATCCTCCTCCACTATGATGGCACCCGATGGTCTACCCTCCACCAGGCCTATAACTGGACTCTTTACGACGTCTGGACCGCCCCGGGCTGCGCCGTGTATACGTCCGGGGTGCTCGGAGTATGGATGTACGACGGCCAATCGTGGGTGGACCTGGCCGGCCCGACGGAGGCGTGGGCGCTTTTCGGATTCACGGGGCGCTTGCACCCGGCCCTTTACGAGGATGAACCGTTTCATCTCTTCGCGACTGACGGCAGTGACCTGTACTTTTATCATGAGGGGGAGTGGACCCGCGGTCGGGGGGTTGTGAGTACCACTGCCTATGATGTGTGGGGATTCTCAGCCGGCGAGCTATTCGTTGTCTGCTACGACGGCAGTATCTGGGAGAACGTGGACGGATCGTTCATTGAGGCGGCGCGTCCCATAACCCGCGCCATGAGGGGCGTCCATGGACGATCCCTCAATGATGTCTATGCGGTCGGGTCCCTGGGCACCATAGCTCACTTTGACGGCAGTGAATGGAAAAACATGGACACCCCCACCGAAAAGGCCCTCGTGTCCGTTTGGGTCAGCCCCAACGGACACGCCTTTGCCGTCGGCTACCAGGGGATTATTCTGCATCGCGATCCATAGACCCTTGGCTGCAACAAGCCTCTTGACTTGCCGGCTATGGTTCCGGTATCCTACGGCAATTCGGTTCCGCCGGGTATGAAAACCGCCGTTTCATGTTTGAATATTCTGCCCGAACGAAAGTAATCCGCATGACGCCGAGAAAACGTCTCGGCGGAGGTAACGGCTCATGTTGATATTTGTCTCGATCTTCGCGGTAGGTTTTGTGATCCTGCTGCTCAGTATGATCTTCGGCCACGACGGCGACGTCGATGCCGACGCCGACGGTATGGATCACGGCCCCAGTATTTTCAGCGTCAAAATACTGTCGCTCATATTGGTTGGTTTTGGTGCGGGAGGGTTCGGCCTTCGGGCCTCCACGGAAGCCGGGATGTTCGTGTCGTCGATGGCCGGGGTCGGCGGCTCGGTCATAGTCGGCGCCTTTGGCTACTTCATTCTGCGCGCTTTCTATCGCAGCCAGGCCAGTTCCACTATCGTCGATCAGGACATCGTCGGCTGCGAAGGCAACCTGATTGATGGCATCGCCCGGGACGGCCGCGGACAGATCTCGTGTATAATCCGGGGACGGGAAATCACGTTCCTGGCGCGCTCTCGTGATGGCAAGCCGATCAAGCGCGGTACTCCGGTGAAAATAGTCGGCAAAACCGCCAGTGTCGTGACGGTCGAGCCGCTGGAATAAGGAACTAGCAGGTCTGAAGGATAAATAGAAAGGTTACGGCGATGGAAGATTTTCTGGCAAGGTTTCTCTGGCCGGTAATAGCGGTCATTGTCATCATAGCGTTCTATGCCCTGGTCAAGGGCATGTCGGCCTTTTATATCAAGGTCCCGCCGAACATGGCGGCCTTCTTCTACGGCGCCCGCAGCGGCAAGCGGGCCCTTCGCGATGTGCGCGCCGTCGACGCCGGTACGGTTCTGCCGCCCGGAACGGTTGTGGTTACCGGCGGCGGACGCATCCGCAAACCGATCATTGAATCGGTCAAATTCCTCGATTTGTCGGAGATCACTCTAACTGACTTGAAAGTGGCCGACATGCCGAACATCGACGGCGTATTGGTCACGGTCGAAGCCGTGGCCAATATTCGGTTTCGCGATGACGCCGAGTCATTGCTGGCGGCGGGTGGCCGCTTCCTTGATAAGTCGCATACTGATATTGAACGAACCGCTCGCGAGACACTCGAGGCCAACTTGCGCGGCGTGGTCGGACGGCTGACCGTTGAAGAGATCATTCAGGACCGCGAGGCCTTCCGCCAGAAAGTGCTCGAGGAAGCCGGCGAAGACCTGGCGCGGCTCGGTATGCAGATCGACGTCTTCAACCCGCAGTCGATCACCGACAGCATGCAATACATCATGGCGCTCGGTAAGAAGCGCACGGCCGAAGTGCACCGCGACGCCCGGATAGGCGAAGCCGAGGCGCAGTCCGAAGCCAAGAAGAAGGCTTCCGATGCCGAGCGGGCGGCGGAAGTGGTCGCGCAGGAAAACGAGCGCAGGATGGCCGAGGCGCGGAAAAATGCGAACGTGGCCAAGCAGCAATATGCCGCTGAAGTTGCCAGCGAAACCGCCAAAGCCGAACAGGCCGGCCCGCTCGCCACGGCTCAGGCCCGGCAGGCGGTGGTGATTTCCGAAGTCAAGGTGGAAGAGGAGGAGGTCAAGGCCCGGATCGCGGTCGAGGAGCAAAACATCCGCCGCGAAGAGAGAGCCCAGGAAGCGGAGGTTGTGGTTCCGGCCAAAGCCAAAGCCGACTCCGTGGTTCGGCAGGCCGAGGGTTACAAGGTGGCCGAGATCGCCAAGGCCGAGGGTGACAAAGCGGCGACTATTGCCCGCGCCGACGCCGAGTCGCACAAGCGGACGGTGGAAGGCACCGGTGAGGCGGCCGATCATTGAAAAGCAGGGTCTGGCCAAAGCGGTATCGGTGTCCGAACTCGCCAAGGCCTACCAGCAGTTCAACCAGGCGGCTATCACCCTTGAAGTGCTGAAGGTGCTGCCGCAAACCGTTGAGGCTCTCGGATCAGTGTTTGGCTCGATCGCCGCCCCGATGGGTAATATCGATCGTCTGGTCGTGGTCGACAGCGGCGGCGGCGGTGAAAACAGAGGCGCTTTGAGTCGCCTGACCCAGACCGGACCGAATATTCTGTTTCAACTGTTGGAGCAGGCGAAGGCAACCGGAATCGACATCACCGGCCTTCTCAAGAAGGTCGGAATCGAGGCGGCCGACATCTCGAAAGAGGGAGTATCCGAGACCGCCCCGAGTCTCAAGAGCGACACCGGTGGGAAGAAGTAGCGAGGATGAAAGACAGTACGAAGCCTGACGGAAACAAATCGGCCGGTCCGGACCCGGTCGAACCGGAGGGCCTTGAGTTCGGCAAGCGGACCTACAAACTCGACCACACGCCGCCGGAAGCGCTGGTGATCCACTGTAGCGATCCGAGGTTCCAAACGGCTTTCCGACGATTCGTGACGGAAGAGTTGGGATTGCGCAATTACGCCCCGCTGGTGATCGGCGGCAGTGTTCACGCCTTCGGGTCGCAGCAATTCCTCCCGAAGAACTTCAAAGTGCTCTGGGAACAGATCAAATTCTTTATCAAGGAAGCCGGGATCAAACAGGTCATAGTAATCAACCATGATGACTGCAAATGGTACAAGGCGATGTCATCGTTCTATTCCCGGATAAAGTTGCCGCTGAAAGGCAAAGCGGATCTGGCCACTACGGTCAGAACCCTGCTGGCCGATTTCGCCGGCATTCAGGTGCGATCGTTCTGGGCCGGCCTGGACGGTGACACCGTCACCTTCTCGGAAGTAACAGGCTGAAGAGCCTGAGTTGCGACCACAACGAAGCTGAGATGCCATTAGAGATCAAGCTGCTGCGGCCGGGAGATGAACCCCTCGCCGTTCGCGCCATCAGACAGATTAAGCGGGCCGAGACCAACGAGGCTCACATGAACCGGTTCCTGGCCCGAGCTGAGAACCTCCTGCTGGTGGCCGTGGCTGAGGATCGACCGGTCGGATTCGCGCTGGCCTACCAATTGGACCGGGTGGACGAAAGTCCTCCGATGGTGTTCTTCTACGAACTCGAGGTGCTGCCGTCGCATCGCCGCAAGGGCGTGGGCCGGGCACTGATTGATCGCCTCAAAGGACTCTGCCGCCAACGGGGGGCCGGCAAGATGTTCGTTCTGACCGACCGGCGCAATGATGCCGCCTGCCGCCTCTATTCCGCTGCCGGTGGCCGCATGGAATACGACGACGGAGTTCTGTATAACTACGATTGAACAATCTTTCGAGGTGGTTCGTCGTCAGGGAAGCTTCGCTGGGCACCTGGAGTTACGGCGGAGTTCGTACAACCAATCGCAGAACGAAACATCGTTGAACAGGAGGTTTCCATGAAACGCCCCTCGCTCGCAATCACTATCACCATCTTTTGTCTGGCTCTCATGCTGTTTGGAGGTAATGCGATGGCATCAGATGAGGAATTCACCGGGGAGAAGGCAACCATTAAGAAGGTCATTGAGACATCAATCGGCTGGGCGCTCGAAAAGGACACGGTGGCCCTATTCAATTCCGTTGCTCACGACGAGGACTTCTTCTATTTCAGTCCGGACAACGCCTCGACGGTATCTGGTTTCGAGATGTTTAAGCAGTTCACGCGGGACGCTTTCATGGGTGACAACTTCAAAGCGCTCTGGTTCAAGACCAAGGAGATGGCGATTAACGTCTCGAAGTCTGGGGATGTGGCCTGGTATCACTGCCTGCTGGATGATATCGGGCTTTGGAACGGTGTAGAGGCCGGGTGGCTGGATTGTCGCTGGACCGGGGTGCTGGAGAAACGTGACGGTAAGTGTGTGATCGTACAGATGCATTTTTCGTTCGCTACGGATCAGGCCTCTGGCGAGGACAAGGAAGAGGCCGCCAGTGAGGAGGGCAAAGAGTAGCTTTTCCGTTTTGGTTTCAGAAGACGCCACGTTTACCAGATAAGGACATAGAGAAAGCACGCCCGGCTTGCGTCCGTGGGCTTCGGTCCCGGCGAGCCGGGCGCTTTTTGTCGGTGAACCAGTCGACGGCGGCCGGAACCGGCGCATCGGGCATCACGACGTGCTATCCTGTTGAGATAAAAAGACTTGACAGAACGCCCCGTTTTCTATAATCTTGTCACTGGACGATAATCGCCCGGGCCTGCCGGCGCCAGCGCCTTATCATTACCTCACTCAAAGCGCAAAAGCCGGTTTCGACAAAGACGTTTTGAAGCAGGGACAACCTGCCGATTACTTTATGTACGGGCGAACTATAAGCTGCTCAGCAGCTTACCGAGACCGACCGGCGGCCACCCGGTCGCCCACGGAAGGTCATTATCTGAGTCCGGCCCGGCCGGACGGTTCAACTGGTTCGCACCGGCGGCAGAGAATTCAAGGCGGTTCAAGATAAAGAGTCGAGGTGACGCGATGTGGAAGGCGATCAGAATACCGGTTACGCTTGGCGCCGCGCTGTTTTTGGTGATTAGTCTCGCATTTGCCGGGACGGACATCAGGGTCAGTCAGGACGCTAATCCCAGTCAGATCGAAAACGAACCCAGCATGACGATCAATCGGAAATTCGCGGGCGATCTGCTGAACGTGGTTATCGCTTACAATGATATTGGCAATGGTCTCGGTGTCAGCTGGAGTCCCGATAGCGGCAAGACCTGGACCGACGTCCAGGTGCCGAAAGTGTGGACCACTCATGGAGATCCCTCGATCGGATCGGACAATAACGGAAACCTCTACGTCTGCTTCCTCTCCTTTGGCGGCACGACGTTTTATGGACAAAGCGGGATTTACGTCAGCAAGTCGATCGACGGCGGCCGCAACTGGGGCACACCCGTGCCGGTGGATAACCTGGTCTGGCCCGGATCAGGACCGCCCGTGCCGTTCGCGGATAAGTGCATGCTGGCGGTCGATACCTTCTCGACCAGCTCTTACGTGAACAACGTTTATGTCGGTTGGCAGCGGGACAACGTTAACGGCAAGAATTCCGACATCTACTTTGCCTACTCCAACACCGGGGGGGCATCGTTCTCTACGCCGATCAAGATCAATGATAATACTCTGGGGACATCGTTCTCGGAAGGCGCGTTTCCCTTTGTCGGGGCCGACGGCGACGTCTACATGGCATGGTATGACAGTTACTTCCAGGGCCACCACCCCGGCTCACTGTATGTTGACAAGTCGGCTAACGGGGGGGTGACTTTCGGGACGGATGTCAAAGTGGCCAATTTCCTGGCACCACCCAAGCACACTCACAGCAACAGTTGTTTCAGGGCCAAGAGTTATCCCTCGGCGGCGGGTGATCCCAATGATCCCGAGAGACTGTACATCACTTACATAGGCGATCCCGACGGTTACTTTGATCGACGCCTTGACAACGGCAAAGCTCCCGGCGTCCCGGGCTCCGCGCCCAGCAGAATGCCGATTATCGCTCGGGAGGGGGCTTATGTCTACGTCGTCTGGCAGGACTACCGGAACGGGGGTGGCCTTGATCTCTATATTAACCGGTCTACTGACAACGGCCAGACCTGGGAGTTGGGCGATATCGGACCGCTCGACAACGGTGATACGCCCGGCGCCAACAACTCGTGGCAGCAGCGTTTGAGTTCCAGCGGCAGCTACGTGTATTGTATCTGGGAGGACTACCGAACATCCGCGACGCCCAGGGTATACTTCAACCGTTCCACCAATAATGGTCTAACCTGGGGTACTGATCGCAATCTCGACGGCCAGCCGACTCTGCCATCTGCAACACCGGCTATTGCGAGTACCGGAAGTTATGTCTATGCCGCCTGGTCAATGCCGCCGGCTGCAGGTATGAATGATATTTATTTCACCCGATCGACTGATAACGGCGCCAATTGGGGTGCGCCTATCAGAATAGACCTTGGCGATGGCTCCGGGGCTGCTCACTCGGTCAATCCCAGGCTCGCCTGTTCCGGCAACTACGTATACTGCATGTGGGCGGATGACCGCACCACCACGAGAGAGATCTTTGTCAATTATTCCTCGAATAACGGCACCACCTGGCAGACCACTCCGATTATGCTCAGTTCCGGAACGGGGAACTGCACGGTTCCCATCCGGGGCGGACTGGAGGCCACGGGTAGCTTCGTATATGCCGGTTGGGAGGATGACGGCGGCAGCCCGGGCAACCCGAGCATCTACTTCGCCAGCTCGACCAACTGGGGAGCCGCATGGAATGCTACCCTGCAGATCAGTGATGCGGGGAGTGCCTCTCAGATGCCGTTCATGACTTACGACGGCACTTACGTCTATGTCGCCTGGCAGGACAGCCGCAACAGCGGTATGAACTGGCGGCTGTGGGCAGCTACGTGTATGCTACCTGGTACGATTCTCGCTTTTGGGGAATGGGCGCGGGCGATGTCTTCTTCAGCCGTTCGAGCGACCGCGGTTCCACCTGGTCATCCGAGACCCACATAAACTTGGGCTCACGGCCGGTCGCGCCGCAGGCGCTGTATCCAGTGATCGCGGCCGGAAACGGTTATGTTAACATCGTCTGGCCCGACCAACGCGTCTTCGGCTTGCCGAATATCTATACCAGCTACTCCACCGATAACGGCGCAACCTGGCTGAGCGGTCCGGACGAGGCCGATGTCTACTGTGTCCGCTCGACTGATGGCGGCGCTACCTGGGGCACGCCGGTCACGGTTAATGACGACGGAACTGACTATCCACAGGTGCTGCCCTGGGTGGTGATCAAGGCGAACGGCATGGTCGATCTCACGTACTATGACTTCCGGTCCACAATGGTCAGTCCCTTGTTCCCCGGAGCCCAACTGCGTATGGCGGTCAGCACCGACGGCGCAGTGAGCTTCCTGCCCACTTCGCCTATTCAGGACACGGTGGTCATGCCCATGACCGATTGGGTCGGCGAGTACAACGCCATGGCGGTTCTGGATGACATGGTATACACGGCGTTCACCGACAACATGCAGACCGGGTCCTCGGATATCTTCCTGGACCGGTCGATGAACCCGGCGCCTCCCCTTGGCGCCTGCTGCTTGGCGGACGGCAGCTGCATGGATACCGACCAGCATGACTGTGAGAACGTCCAGGGCGGGATCTGGCATGCCGGTACGAACTGCGCGACCTACACCTGTCCACAACCTCAGGGTGCCTGCTGCTTCGCGGACGGCAGTTGCATGGACACCGATCAGAATAACTGTGAAAACGTCCAGGGCGGGGTCTGGCATGCCGGCACAAACTGTGCGACGTACAGCTGTCCACAACCTCAGGGTGCCTGCTGCTTCGCGGACGGCAGCTGCATGGATACTGATCAGAATGACTGCGAGAACGTCCAGGGCGGGGTGTGGCATGGCGGCACGAACTGCGCGTCCTATACTTGTCCGACCCTGCCTCAGGGCGCCTGCTGCTTCGCTGACGGCAGCTGCATGGATACTGATCAGAATAACTGTGAAAACGTCCAGGGCGGGGTGTGGCATGGCGGCACGAACTGCGCGTCCTATACTTGTCCGACTACCTGTTGTGTCGGCCGGGTCGGTGACGCCAACGGCAGTGGAGAAGATGAACCGACGATCTCCGATATCAGTGTCATGATCGATGCCAAGTTCATATCCGGCGATCCGAGCGTAATTGCGTGTTTGGCCGAGGCTGACGTCAACCAGTCGGGCGGTGCCAATCCGACTCCGGACGACATCACGATCAGCGATATTTCGACGCTGATCGATTATCTGTTTATCACGGGACCTGAAACCGCCGTACTGCCCGATTGTTTGTAGGAAAATAGGAAGTTACAGAGTGCAGAAGGCATAGGAAGAAGAGGACTGGATGTTGAAAAAGTCTGTGGTGACAGGGGCATTAGTGCTTCATGGTCTGGCGATTCTAGCAGCGGATCGACCGGAAACTGATCGGGCAGCGCTGCTGCAACTGAGTCAGGAATACCGGGAACGTCTGGACGCCCGACGACCGCAGCTGTACTGGGATTTGCTGAGCAGTGATGATCCGGCACAGATGCGGCTTAATGAGGATCGGGACATTCAGCTCATGTTCATCGATGAGTTGGGGCAGCCGGTGTACTACACGGTCTCCAATTTGAATGCGGCCCGAACCATCAGCACGGATGACGTCTGGCCGGGCGGCGGCTGGGGCCTGGAACTCAGCGGATCGGGCACCGCCACCGGTGAACTGGCCGTATGGGACGGTGGCGGAGTCCGCACCACCCACCAGGAGTTCCAGGGACGGGTCACCCAGATGGATAGTCCTTCCGCGACGCATTATCATTCTACTCATGTTGCCGGCACCATGATAGCCGCAGGCACGGTCGCTACGGCCAAAGGGATGTCGTATCAGGCCAATCTCGGCGCGTATGACTGGACCGACGACGAGATCGAAATGGCGGCCGCCGCAGCCGGTGGATTGCAGGTCTCCAGTCACTCGTATGGCTTCGTGGTGGGCTGGTATTACAATTCGGGCGAGTCGGACTGGTACTGGTACGGCGCCACGTCCATCAGTCCGACCGAGGATTACGGCTTCGGCTTCTACGGCTCATCGGTTCAGGAATGGGATGAGATTGCATACAACGCCCCGTATTACCTGATTGTGAAGAGCGCCGGGAATAACCGCGACGAGGCCGGTCCCGGCCCCGGGGGTGGGCATTACTTCTGGAACGGCAGCGAGTGGACCTGGAGCACCGATACGCGAGACCCGGATTGCCCCGATGGCTATGACTGCCTTTCGCAGCGTGGCACGGGCAAAAACGTGCTTGTGATTGGGGCCGTGTCAGACATTCCGACCGGTTACAGCGGCCCCGGTGGTGTGGTCATGAGCTCCTTCAGCGGCTGGGGGCCGACCGACGACGGGCGGATCAAGCCTGATATCGTCGCCAACGGGATACAACTCTACTCCTGTCTGGACGGCAGCGACGCCCAGTACGCCAGTTTGAGCGGGACCTCGATGGCCACGCCCAGCGTGTCCGGATCGGTTAATCTGCTGGTGCGGCAATACGAGTCGATCCACGAGGGACAGGCGCCGCTGTCGTCGACCATGAGGGCTATTGTTATTCAGACGGCCGACGAATCCGGTCCCTATGCCGGTCCCGACTACCGGGCCGGGTGGGGTCTGATGAACACGCTGAAGGCCGCCCGACATATCCAGGCGGAAGATCTCGAGCCGGGATATATCATTGAGGCGGGTCTCGATAATGGACAAACGCACGAATACGGTTTCCGGTCTGACGGGACGGCCTCTTTTCGCTCGACCATCGCCTGGACCGATCCGGCCGGTACCCCACCGGAGCCGGTGCTGGATCCGACCGATCTGATGCTGGTACACGATCTTGACATCAGAGTGATGCCTCGGGTCGGCACCTCTGTATATGAACCCTACGTGCTGGACCCGTCCAACCCCGCTGCCGCCGCGACCACCGGGGATAACTTCAGGGACAATGTTGAACAGATCAATGCAGGAACGCTGCCCGCCGGCTACTACAGCCTGGTCGTGAGCCACAAGGGATCGTTAACGGCCTCCCAGGCCTACTCGCTGGCGGCCTCAATTCCACTCACCGAGTGTGGCGTGACTGATTCCGACGGCGACGGGATTCCCGACGGATGCGACGTCTGTCCCGGGTCGGATGATCTGGCGGACGCCGACGGCGATCTGGTGCCGGACGGCTGCGATCAGTGTCCCGGTTTCGACGATCTGGCCGATGCTGACGGGGATACCGTTCCGGACGGCTGTGATATCTGCCCGGGTGCCGACGATCTGGTCGACACTGACGGCGATACAGTCCCCGACGGCTGTGATATCTGCCCCGGTGGCGACGATCTGGCCGACGCCGACGGCGACACGGTTCCCGATGCCTGTGACGTGTGCCCCGGTTTTGATGATTACGCCGACGCTGACGGCGATACGACGCCGGACGGGTGCGACCTCTGTCCCGGATTCGACGACCGCCTGGACGCCGACGGCGACACCATGCCGGATGCGTGTGACGTTTGCGCCGGTCACGACGACTTTGCTGACGCCGACGAGGACGACGTACCCGACGGTTGTGACAACTGTCCTGACGATGCCAATCCGTCCCAGGCCGACCACAACGGTGACGAAATCGGCGACGCCTGCTGTTGTGTCGATCGCGTGGGTGACGCCAACGGTTCGGGCGGCGATGAACCGACGATCAGTGATGCCAGCACCATGATCGACATGTTGTTCCTGACCGGCGATCCGCTGGTCGTCAATTGTCTGGGTGAAGCCGACGTCAATCGTTCGGGCGGGGTCGAACCGATCGAAGATGACATTACGATCAGTGACGTCTCGACCCTGATCGATTACCTGTTCATCACCGGACCCCAGACGGCGGTGCTGAAAAACTGTCCGTAAGACACCGGAGCCTGAACCTTCCGCGTAGGGTAGGAACTCGGTGCTCCTGCCCGGCCAGCCAGGGCCACGACCGAGTCGACGCATGACAACTTTCTCCGACCTCCGGGGGGATGGGGCACCCGTCGCCCAGGCTCCGATCTCGGAGGCAGCGATTCATCGGCCCTGAGGGCGCAAAACCGTTAAGCAGCTTGACAGGCGCGTTCGTCAGACTAATCTAAAGAGCAGTGCCATAACCGGGAGCCGGTCAATGGCCCGCGCCGTGAATTGACCCTCGCGGCCGACGGCTCCCACTCAGGGTGACCACTTACCGGCAGCAGGTCTGGCAGCACTATTGGAAGGATTAGCGGATGGACGACAAAACCAACATCAAGGCGACGATCGAAAAGTTCTACGAGATCATCTCAGGAACCAGGGAGGAGCCGAGGGACTGGTTGGCCTTTCGGCAGCTCTTTGTCACGAATGCCCAGTTCTGGTTGTTGGGGTCGTCCCGCGATACCAGGGAAACCGTGCCGGTGATGGACCTCGACACGTACATTGACAGGCTGTCGACCGGGCTGGCTCGCGACGATTTCTACGAGCATACGACCATACACGAAATTCACACGTCGCACCATATCGCGGCGGCCACGACATCCTACTTTGCGCGGCGTACCCCGGATTCCGACCTGCCCTTCAAACAAGGCACCTGTTATCTGCACCTGGTGAAAGTTGCTGCCGGCTGGCGGATCTGCTCGATGATTTATCAGGACGATTAGCCATTAACCCTCGAATCCGGGGTCCAACAGGCGTCGCTCCGCAGCTTCGCGTGATGAATTCAGGGGGCGAGAGAAACAATAGCAAGGCGTGGGCCGGCGGGCCAGCGGCATGCGGTGAAATTCTCGGAGGTAAGAAACCGGCCTACGCTGTTTCTGAAATTGGTAGCGGGGGCAGGCTTTGAACCTGCGACCTTCGGGTTATGAACCTGTCCCCGCCTGCTCGCAACAGGGAACGCCGGACACTAACCCGCAGCAATAGCAACAAGTTCAAACGACGCGGGTCGTGATATGAATGGAGTCGGCCGGTCAATACTTGACAACTTGCTCCGATTTTATTATACTGCAATTAGTTAGAACGGGAATCCCTGTTCCGGAGAGTATATGGCCCGACTCGCGGCGCTTGTCCTGCTACTAATTGCAGTTCAGATGGCCCAGGCGAGGGTGGTACGGGTACCTACTCCGTCATCGCCCACCATCCAGGCCGGGATCGACTACGCCCTGCCCGGGGATACGGTGCTGGTGGCCGACGGGATTTACACCGGTCCGGGCAACTACAACCTGGACTTGAAGATGAAATCGATTTTGCTCGTCTCTGAGAACGGCCCTGAGGTTACGGTCATCGACTGCCAGGCCAGCGGCGCTGACCGAAAGCGGGCTTTCAAGGTCTGGCGGGGCGAGGACTCGACCACGGTAATTGAGGGGTTCACGATCCAGGGTGGGTACGCCCCGGATGATTTCGGCGAGGACAATCTGTCTGTTGGCGGGGCGATTCTGATAACTAACGGTTCTGCGCCCCGGATTCGGAACTGCGTGATCAGGTCGAACTCTGCCGAGTGGTACGGAGGAGGTATTGCTGTCAGTGGCTCTCAGGCGGCGGCCCGGGATTGCACCCTGGAGGGCAACCATTCCGTGCACGACGGTGGCGCTATTTGGGCGGAGGACCAGTCTTCAGTCAGAATCGACGGTTGCGGGTTCAGCTTGAACCGTGTTGATCGACATGGCGGGGGTATAGCTATCAGTGGATCGACAGTGACAATAAGGGACTGTACGTTCGAGAGTGACTCGGCGGGTTATGACGGAGGGGCGGTTTTTGCAAAGGAGTTCTCGACGGTGGTGTTGCGAGCTTGTTCCTTCGTGTCAAACAAAGCCACGCGTTACGGAGGTGGCCTGGCTGGGTACGAGTCCATAGTGAGTATCGACAGTTGCTCGTTTGAGGATAATCACACAATCTCGGGAGGCGGAGCCGTCTATGTCGACCTGTATTCTGAGATAGAAGTGCTGAAGACGGATTTCCTGCAGAACAGCGGCCAGTATGGCGGCGGGGTTTGGCTCCAAAAGTCGGACGGAACGTTTGAGGATTGTATTTTTTCAACAAACTTGGCCGGGTTCCATGGCGGGGGCGTTTATGTCACACGGTCCTGTGACGTGACTTTCAGTCGCTGTTCCCTGACTGACAATACTGCTTACCAATTCGGAGGCGGTTGCGCCAAGGGACCCCCGGAGGACGAATCCACGGTGTCCCTGTTGGATAGCGAGATCAGAGGGAACGATGCGTCTTGGGGCGGTGGAGGTGTGTGGGCAGTGTATCCTGCATGGATCTTGCTGAGCCGGTGCACGATAACCGACAACGGGGTGGATTTGGGCGCAGGCGTCTGGTTTGTAGGTCCTCCTGCCGCTCAGTTGTACATTGAAGATTGTATCATTGCGCAGAATCGGGGGAATGGCGTCTGCCTCGACAATTCTCCCACTGCCGAAATAGTTAATAGCACTATTTGTCGAAATGAGGCGGTGAGGGGCTCCGCCTTGTACTTTATGGAATTTAGTGTTGCTGGTGCGATAAATACGACCATTGACCGATGTGTCATCGCGTTCAATTCCGTGGGTGAGGCCGTTGGATTCGATGCGCCCACGCCTCCGGTGCCCAGCTTTGTCTGTACCGATATCTTTGGGAATCCAGGTGGGGATTGGACGACACCGATTCAGGACCAGCTGGGAGTGAACGGCAATATCTCGTCAGATCCCCTGTTTTGCGATCTGGAAGCCGGTGACTACACGATCTCCGGTGGATCGCCCTGTGCCCCCTACAACAATACGTGCGGTGAGCTTCTGGGAGTTGGCCCGGTAGGCTGCGATTGCGTGGACTCTGACAGCGACGGATATGGTGATCCCGACGAGCCGGGCAATCTCTGCCCGGATGATAACTGTCCGTACATTGCCAATCCCGATCAGTCCGACTCTGACGGCGACGGCATTGGAGATGTGTGTGACTGCTGTCTTGGACGGGTGGGTGATGTAAATGGCGAGGGCGGTGACGAACCCACGATCAGCGATATAAGCACGGCTATTGACGCGCTTTTCATTTCGGGCGAATGTGGAGTGATGCTCTGTCTGGCCGAGGCCGATGTCAATCAGTCCGGGGGGGTGTATCCGGGCTGCGGAGACATCACGATCAGCGACATCTCAATCTTGATCGACTACCTGTTCATCACCGGTCCAGAGACGGCGACACTTCTGGAGTGTCTGTAGGGGGAGTGTTTCTCGTCTACCTGTAGTAACAGGCAACCGCAATATGTCGTCGTTTTTTTTGTGGTCGGGGACCCGCTCACTGGGATACACTGGGCAATTCTGGACCATGCGAGGAGATTCTTGCATATTCAGAATGCGGAAAGGGACAAAACAGGTTTCTGAGACATTTGTATGGGAAATCCGGGCTCAAGAATTTTCATCTGCAAAGTTAAACATTCGCCGCAGATTAACGTCTTAGGTACTAAAGACGCCCATTTTCAGCCATGAGGTTACAGCGGTGGTAAAGCAACTTCTGCATCTAGGACAAGCTAGTTTGAAAAGTGTACAATATGGAGTTCGGCTCAGGTGGATTGAGAGCGTTGCGGTCGGCATTGCGCTGCTGCTGTTATTGGTGACTCCGGCCAAGACCTGGGCCCAGGGTGACGGCTATTGGTTTAGAAGAGCGGAGTTACCGACGGCACGCCAGGAGATCCTGCCGGCGGTCCTGAATGGTCATATATACGTCATCAGCAGTTTCCCCTACACCGCCGGCGTAGGGGGAACCGTGGACGTGTTTGACCCGGCTACGAACTCGTGGTCGACAGCGGCGTCGTTATCGTCGCCCCTTAACCACTACGCTATTGCGGAGCACGGAGGGCGGTTGTACGTCATTGGCGGCTATCTGTCCACGTCGGTGCCACCGGTAACAACCAGGGAGGTGCTCGCGTATGATCCGGATACCGATACCTGGACGCCGCGATCTCCTATACCGGGGTTCCGCGGTGAAGGCTGTGCCGTGACATTCGAAGATAAGATCTACGTTTTCGGGGGCAAGGAGCCCAGTGGTGTTGACCTGGATCGCGTTCAAAGATATGATCCGGCGGCCGATAGCTGGGCAACGATGTCACCGATGCCAACCGCACGCCATCATCTCGCCGCGTCGCTCCTGGATTCACTTATCTACGTATCCGGCGGACGGATCGGATACTGGGGACAACAGCAGAATGTGGGAGCGCTTGAAGCCTATTCGCCGGCCAGCGACACCTGGTATGTCTTGCCGGACATGCCGACGCCCCGAGGCGCCCACGCGGCAGCGGTGATGGACGGAAGATTGTATACGTTTGGCGGTGAGCTGCCGGGCATTTATGAGGAGGTCGAGGAATTTGATCCGGTTACCAACACCTGGCGGCAGGTTACTCCAATGCTTACTCCTCGCCACGGTACCGGTGCAGTAGTCGTGGGTGATACTGTCTTCATTATTGGCGGAGCTACCGTTCCGGGAGTGGGACCTTCCACCGCGAACGACTGTTTCAGGCTCGGTTACTGCAACGACCTGGACCTAGATGGATTCGGTGATCCGAGCGATCCGGAAAACACCTGCCCACCTGATAACTGCTACTACTACAACCCCGCCCAACTGGATGCCGATGATGATGGGGTTGGCGATGCCTGCGATGACTGCCCGAACGATCCCGGTAAGCTAGAACCGGGTCAGTGTGGCTGTGGAGTCCCCGACGACGATGCAGATGGCGACACCATTGCTGACTGCAATGACATCTGTCCCGGCCACGATGACAACGTCGATACCGACGGGGATGGTATACCGGACGGCTGCGATTGCTGTGCCGGCCGCGTGGGTGACGCCAACGGATCGAGCGAGGATGAGCCGACGATCAGCGATATCAGCGTCATGATTGACGCCAAGTTCATCACCGGGACGTGTGACGGGATCATCAGCTGCCTCGCCGAGGCCGATGTGAACCAGTCGGGTGGGATCGGCCCGACGTGCGATGACGTGACGATCAGCGATATCTCGATTCTGATCGACTACCTGTTCATCAGCGGCCCGGAGACGGCAACGCTGTTGGAATGCCTCTAGCAGACTCCATCGACGGAGAGGTTCCTGCTCTACGGGCTAAGCCAGCAGCGCTGCCAGCAGGATGGAGTTGAGGCGAGCCGGCACGGACTCGGTTACGAAGTTCACCGCTACCGGCACCCGACCGCCGATCAGGAGGCCGCCCGACTCGCAGTCGGCATACAGCGACATCGCCTGGTAGATGCCCTGCGCCACCTGTCTGGTCGAGGCCAGCATGGCGTCGGCCTGTCCCGCCACCGGTGAATTGATGATCCCTTTCGATTCGGCGGCCTCGGGGTCGACCGCCACGTCAAACGAAAGCGGACCATCCACCCGCACCCCCTTGATCTGCCCCCGCTCGGACATCTTGGCCAGCACCGCGCCGTCGGTCGTGGCCGGCATCTGCGGGTAGATCACTTCCACGGCGGTCACCACGGCGGTGCGCGGATCGGAGATTCCGACCGCCTTGGCTACCCTGGCCATGTTACCCAGCAGTGCGATCTTGGCGCTGAGGTCCGGCTGTGCGTGCACGAGTCCGTCGGTGACGAACAGCAGCTTGGCATAACGGCTCGTTTTCAACACGCCGACATGGGACATTATTCGACCCGCCGGTACGAAAGCAGAATCACCGGAGGTGAGGAGCGAAACCATATGATCGGGATCGACCCGCCCCTGTATGATCATATCTATCTCACCGGCCTCGGCTATCTTGGCGGCCGCCTGCACCGCCATGTCGGGCTGGTTGATGTCGATGGTCTTGACCGCGGACGGGTCCAGGCTGACGTCGGTGGCGTTCTTTCGAAACAGCTTCTCATCGCCGATGACCACCGGTTCGATCAGGCCCTTGCCGATGGCCTTCGCAAAAGCCGGGAGGGTGTCGGTCTCGGAAGGCACGACCAGGGCGGCGCGCGGTTTCCTGGCCGCGCACATCTGCTCGGCCAGCGTGCGAATCTGGTCAAAATCGTGAATCCGTGGTATATCCATCTGGGTTGGCATGGGTCATTTCTCCCAGACTTTGTTCTGGTCGTAATAATCCGCGATGAGACAGGCGATGGCCAGCGAGGCTTTCTTGTTTCTGACCGGGTCGGTCCGCGATACGAGCGACACCGGTACCTTGGCGCCAACGATTACCCCGGCGAACATGGCCTCGGCGAAGTTGATCAGCGATTTGGCAACCACGTTGCATTCTTCGATTGAGTCGACCACGTACACGTCGGTGTCGCCGGCCACACCGGCGGTCCGGCCGCTCTTCCTGGCAGCCAGAGGCGAGGTCGCAAGTTCAAAGCTGAGGGGGCCATCGACCACTGTATTGCTCACTCGCTGTGTGGCCTGGGTCAGCAGATCGGGCGGATCGACCACCGACAGCGCCACCTTGACCGGCGAAAGCCCCAGCGCTCGGCTGACCAGCACGGCGTTGTCAATGATCTGGAGTTTCTGTTCGGGGGTCGGTTTGACGACCATGCCGCCGTCGGTATGGTTGAGCAGCTTGTGATACCCCGGAATCCCCAGCACGGCGCAGTGTGACAGCGTGTTCGGTCCCCGCAGGCCGTACTGTTTGTCCAGGACCACCTTGAGGATGGCCGAGGTCGGCAGAAAGCCCTTCATTATAACGTCTGCCTTTTTCTCGGCGGCCAGCCGCACGGCGGCGTGCGCGGCTTTCTGCACATCCTGCTCGTTGATGATCGTAAGGTGGGACAGGTCGCTGCCGTTTTCATTGGCCAGCGCTCTTATCTTCGCCTCGTCGCCGACCAGAGTGCCGTCGAGGAATCCGTCCGCCTGCGCCTGGGACACGGCGCCGATGACATCGACGTCCTGAGCCGCTGCCACCGCCACCCGTTTGCGGCGCCCCTCCCGGGCGATACCCACCGCCCGCTCGATCAACTGTTCATAGGAACGAATAGAACCTGAATCCATGGGAGCAACAATCTGTGTAAGATGTCTCTAATATGTCTTGAGCGTCTCTTCGCCGTTAAGGAACCTCACTCCGGCGGCGGCGAGGGCTTCCATTTCGACCTCGCCCGGTACGACAATGACCTGCTTCATCCATCCGACATACTGGTAGATCTGGTCGACCAGGCGCTGCGAGTGAGCCATGCCGCCGGTGAGAATGATCGCTTCGAACTCGCCCTTCAGCACGGCGGCGGCCGCTCCGATCTCCTTGGCGATCTGGTAGGCCATGGCGTCGAAATACAGTCGGGCTTTCTCGTCGCCGGACTCGATCATATCTTCGACCTTGCGAAGGTCGGCCTCACCGAGATACCCCACCAGGCCGGACTTCTTCGAGAATTTGTCGATCAACTCTTTCCTGGTGAAGTCGCCGGAGAAACAGAGTTCCATCACTCCGCCGATCGGCAGGGCGCCGGCCCGGTCGGGAGAATACGGCCCCATGCCCAGGAGACCGTCGTTGACATCCACGACCAGACCGCCTTTCAGCGCGGCCACCGAAATCCCGCCGCCCATATGGACGGTGACGAAGTTGATTTCCTCCAGCTTCCTGCCGAGCCGGCTCGCTTCGCGTCGGGAGACCTCTTTGATATTCAGCGCATGCGAACGGCACTTACGTTTTATCTCCGGTACACCGCTGACCCGGGCGATAGCGGTGAAGTTGTCGACCGTGATCGGATCGCAAATCAGCGAGGGCACGCCATATCGCTCGGCCAGGTAATGGGCCATGATCGCGCCGAGATTGGAGGCATGGTTCGAGTGCCGGGCCGTTCGGACGTCCTCGAGCATCTGGGCCGAGATCGCATATGAGCCGCCTTCCAGCGGTTTCAGCGGGGCACCCCGCCCGACCACTGCCTTGACCTGGCCATCCTGCAGCCTGAGGGTATCGATCCAGCCATTGATAGCTTCCATGCGGTATTCGAACTGATCGGCTACGTTATCGAACCGGGCCAGTTCTTTGGGATCGTGACGGACCACCTCTTCGGCCACCTTGTTGTGCCCGTCGAAGAGGGCGGTTTTGGTCGAAGTCGATCCCGGATTTATAATCAACATATGTTGCGACATAATCACTTGACTGCGCCTGCCGTTCCCAGCGTTATCTGTCTTCCGCGTTCGAGGGCCGAGATGTTCATGTCTACGAACCTGGCCTTAACCCGCTTCTTGATGGCATCGATCCACTGCTGCTTGTCAAAAGGCAGGTAGTTCGACACCACGCCCAGCAGGATGGTGTTCACTAGGCGCGGGTCACCCAGTTCGCGGGCGATGTTGTCGGCGTCGACCGGTATCGTGCGTTCCAGCATCCGGTGTAATTCGCCGATTGGATCATCGGGGTAGGAGTACTCCTTGGACGAGGTCACAATCGCCGGCACCAGACGCGTGCGCGAAACCACCGCCAGCCCATCCTTCCTGAGCCAGTCAGCCGCGCGCAGGGCTTCCGCCTGCTCGAAGGAAATGAGCACGTCGGCCAGACCCTTATGTATGACCGGCGAGTAGACTTTGGGGGCAATCTTGACGTGCGACGAAACCACGCCGCCGCGCTGCGCCATGCCGTGCACCTCGGACTTTTTGACGTCGAGACCGGCCGCCATGGCCACTTCGGATATTATCTCCGACGCCAGCAGCACGCCCTGGCCGCCTACACCCACGATCAATATGTCAAACTTGTTCGCCATAGCTGTATTCTACACCTTCACAAACTGGCTCTTAAGGACAATCGCTTCCGGCTGGCAGATCTGCGCGCACAGAGTGCATCCGGTGCACAGGGTCGGGTCGATCACGGCTTTGGGTTTGCCGTGTTTGTTGGTTTCCTCTGCCGCCGCGATCGCCGGACAGGAGATGCGGAAACAGGCCGAACAACCGTTGCAGAGTTCCAGATCGACCACGTAGGGTTCGTCCATGATCCGCTTGGGCATCAACACGCACGGGCGATCGGCGACAATGACCGATGGCCCCGGATTGTTGATCTCCTCTTCAATTGCCGCCTTGGTGGCCTTGTAATCGTAAGGGTCTATTCTGCGGAAGTTCCTTATCCCCAGTCCCCTGCACAGGTTTTCCAGGTCGATGACCGGGGCTTCCCGGCCCATCAGAGTCCTGCCGGTTGCGGGATGTTGCTGGCCCCCGGTCATGGCGGTGGCCCGGTTATCGAGGATTAAAACCGTGACATTGCTCTGGTTGTACACGGCGTCCACGAGGCCGGTAATGCCGGAATGGAAAAAGGTCGAGTCGCCGATGGCCGCCACCACGCCTTTCTCATAACCCCGGACCTTCTCCATGCCGATGGCGCTGCCGATTGATGCCCCCATGCAGATACAGGTGTCCATAGCGTCCAGCGGCTTCAGAACACCCAGCGTGTAGCAGCCGATATCGCCGGTCACCGCCAGCTTCAATTTCTTCAGGGCCATGAAGACGCCTCGGTGCGGACAACCCGGGCAGAGCACCGGCGGACGCGGGAACAGCGGTTCGGTTTCCATTTTCGGAAGGTTTGTGATCGGTAGTACTCCCGCCTCTGCCAAGCCATTGGCGACCCGCGCCGGGGAAAGCTCGCCCCGCACGCCGAAGTGTTTCTTGCCCTCGACTTTGATACCGGCAGCTTTTATCTGCTCCTCGTAGAAAGGCTCCAGTTCTTCGACCACGATGATGCGTTTATGCCTCTTGACGAACCCCCCGATCTTCTTCAACGGCAGGGGATTGCCGAAACCGATCTTGAAGTAATCGAAGTCAGGCGCGACTTCCTTGGCGTACTGGTAGGCGATGCCGCCCGTGATGATGCCGATGTCGGAGCCGTTTTCTTCGATCTGGTTCAACGGCGTCTGTTCCGAATACTCTCTCAGCTTCTCCAGTCGCTCCTCGACAACGACATGCCGCCCGCGGGCGTTGCTGGGAATCATCACATACTTAGCCGGGTTCTTGACGAACTTCTGCTCTGCCACCTCAACCGGGTCACCGAGTTCAACGATTCCCTTTGAATGAGAGATGCGGGTCGTCATGTGCAGCATGACCGGGGTATCGAATTGCTCCGATATCTCGAAAGCCGCCAGGAGCATTTCTTTGCTTTCCCGGCTGTCGGACGGATCGAGAAAGGGTGTTTTGGCAAAGCGGGCGAAAATCCGGTTATCCTGTTCGTTCTGCGACGAGTGCATCTCCGGGTCATCGGCCGACACCACCACGAACCCGCCGCCGACCCCGGTATATGAAAAGGTCATGTAGGGATCGGCCGCGACATTCAGGCCGACATGTTTCATGGTCACCAGTGCGCGGGCCCCTCCGATCGACGCCCCGATCGCTACCTCAAAGGCGACTTTTTCGTTGGGCGACCATTGAGAGTAGACCGAGGGGAATCGTTCGGCGACAGTTTCCAGAATCTCGGTCGAGGGTGTCCCCGGGTATCCGGCGGCGAGTTTGACGCCGGCTTCATAGGCTCCCCGGGCGACCGCTTCGTTTCCGGACAGCAGTTCTTTCATATTGTCTCGCAATCTGTTAGTCGGGTGGTTGGACGGTCGGCAGGTTGCTTTTCGCAGTGAGACATGGTCCTATGAATTAACAGGCCGCCCCGCTCCTCCGCAACCGATTTTTGCCTGCTGCGAAAACGCTATCTTGTGTAAGGCCTGCTCATCTGTTATGTGTATGAGAATAAGTCTTGTGTGAGTATGTCGTAGGTTGCAGTTGCTGACTATGCCTGAAGATCCGCGAGCTGATCGCATCATATTGGCCTCGGTGGCTCCCGACGAGAGTTGCTGCGGTAGTAAGGCCGGTCCTGTAAACGTGCGCGCAAAGGACCGCTCCTGGATTGTCGGCAGCTTGTCATCGTCCGCAGGCGAGATACCCAGAGTCGCTACCCGGCTGACCTGGCGGGATAAGCTGGGGCACTGCAAAGTGCGGTGGAACATCGGCCGCATGAAGTACACGATCGAGCCGGGCCTGTATGCGGTCGGGAATCCGACCTCGGAATCGCCGGTTTTTGTCTCCGCCAACTTCAAAATGAGTTTTGATCGACTGCGCGCCGGGCTCGACAGGCTCCACGGCTGGATTATGGTGCTTGACACCAGGGGGATCAATGTCTGGTGCGCCGCCGGGAAGGGGACGTTCGGCACCGATGAGATCATACGGCGTGTAGCCACGACGAAGCTGGATCAGGTCGTGTCTCACCGGAAGCTGATCCTTCCACAGTTGGGCGCCCCGGGGGTGAGAGCTCACGAGGTCAAGAAACACTGCGGGTTCACTGTCCGTTACGGCCCGATTCGAGCTCAAGATATCCCGGCCTATCTCGACAACCACTTGAAAGCCACACCGGACATGCGGCTGGTACAGTTCCCCTTGCGCCACCGCCTGGAGCTAGTTCCGGCAGACCTGCTTTTTTGGGGCAAGTGGGCTTTGACTGCCAGCGTGGCCCTGGCGCTTCTGTCCGGATTTGGGGAGGGTGTCTATTCCTTTGAGCGTGTTCTTTTTCATGGCTTCTGGGCAGCCGTCTCGCTTTTCAGCGGTTTTCTGGCGGGGGCGGTACTTACACCTGTGTTGCTCCCCTGGTTGCCCGGGCGGGCGTTTGCGGTCAAAGGTGCCTTCGCCGGAGCGCTTTTTCTGCTCGGATTGGCCATCGTGTGGGCCCTTACGACCGGCCCCGTCCCGTCCTGGACGCGTCTGACGGCCACGGTTGGGCTGACTCTTGCTCTCGCCAGCTTCGTAGGGATGAATTTCACCGGTTCATCGACCTATACTTCGCTCTCCGGTGTGAAAAAAGAGATGAAAACGGCGGTTCCGCTTCAAATTGCAGCCGCTGCCCTTGGGCTTGGGTTTTGGATTGCGGCGAGGTGGGTATGATTGCGACTCGGTATCGATATCTGGCCAATGCCGTCACTCTGCACCTCGACCCCGGGAAGTGCGACGGTTGCCGGCTCTGCGTCGAGGTCTGCCCCCATGCCGTGTTTGTTATCGATAACAAGTGCGCCCGGATCGTTGACCGTGATGCCTGTATGGAGTGTGGGGCGTGCGCGCAGAACTGTGAGCCAGGAGCGATTACAGTCCAGGCCGGAGTCGGATGTGCTCAAGCGATCATTCACGGTGTCTTGACCGGCAGTGACCCAGGCTGCGACTGTGACAATTCCAGATCTCCCTGTTGTGGCTGAGGAGTGGCCCCTTTGACCGTTCCCAACAGCGATCGACATGTGCTGGTGGTCGGTGGCGCCGGATATATAGGATCGGTGCTGACGCGGATGCTTTTGGATCGAGGCTGCCGTGTTCGGGTGCTCGATGCCCTCCTTTATGACAACCTCTCGGCGCTCGATGCCGTGGAGGGGAGAGCCGGTTTTTCCTTTGTTCACGGGGATCTTTGTCGAGCCGCCGATGTGGATATCGCCATGCGCGGGGTGACCGATGTGGTTCTGCTGGCGGCTCTGGTCGGTGACCCGGTCTGTCGTCGGCATCCGGATCTGGCTCGGCGCATCAATGAGACCGGCACGCTGGAGTTTATAAACCGACTGCCCGATCGTCAGCTGGACAGGTTCCTGCTCATGTCGACCTGCAGCAACTATGGCCTGCGGGAGAGCGACGCTGAGGCGACCGAGGCAAGCCCGCTGAGCCCGCAGTCACTGTATGCTGAAACCAAGGTCGGTGTCGAGCGGTATCTTCTCGATCACTCCCGCGAATATGACTTCTGTATGACAATTCTCCGTGCCGCCACCGTCTACGGTATATCACCCCGGATGAGGTTCGACCTCACCGTGAACGAATTCACTCGGGAGTTGGTCTTGAAGAGGCAACTGGTTGTGTACGATGCGGATACGTGGAGGCCATACTGCCATATCGAGGATATTGCCGGCGCGCTCACACTCGTTCTGGAGGCTGATCGCGGCGTGGTCGATGACCAGGTGTTCAATGTGGGTGCCAACGGCGAAAACTATACTAAACGGATGATAGTTGACTTGCTTTGCTCCCACATTCCCGACGCCAAGGTCAGATACCAGGCAGGCTCGGTAGACCCTCGTAATTATCGGGTTTCGTTCCGAAAAATCGCCAAATGTCTGAACTTCTCACCGGAGTTCACGATTGCGGCATGCCTCCCGCATCTAATTCGGGCCATTCGTGATGGTTTGTATGATGATGCAGAATCCAGACCGCGCTTCTACCGGAACGCCTCACCCGCCGCCCCTCTTTCGTAATGACAAGTGTCCCAATCGATTAGCGTCTCGCGCTGACCGCCGCGCGCAACTCTTGCGGTCGAGTATGCGGCTGAATCCAACGCTGACCGCACGACGGATTCTGGGATCCCACGCTGTGCGAACTCTCGGCGGGGCCGTGTGATGCGGCCGGATGATCGCCGGGGATACCGCAGCCCCCGGTTTTCGGGCATGACACAGGACTCAAGAATTAGTGCCAATAGCCGAAAAATGTTGATAATAAGCCTCGTTTTTTGGTTGACACTTGAGCACGCAATTCGCTCATAACATGACAAATATAAAGGGTGAAGGTGCCGGGACTGCACCAAATCTATGCCAAGGAGAGGATGCATGCCTTTTGTTAACGCGCACGGCCATTCCGGCCTGTTGGAAAATTACCAAAACAAACATACCAGCATCATTGCAAGAAGGAGTATTGGTATGAAACCAAAAACACTGCTTGCTGCCCTGATGTTCTTCTGTGTCGGCGCCACCGTCGCGTGGGGTGCCACCACAGGAGCCATCAGCGGCGTCGTTACTGATGCCCAGACCGGGGAACCCGTTGTCGGGGTGACCGTCATGGTCGTAGGCACTAACCTGGGGGCGTCCACCGACGTCGAGGGCCGGTACAACATCATCAACGTACCGGTCGGTACCTACACCGTGCAGTTCAGCTCGGTGGGGTACGGGACGGTGGAGGTCTCGAACATCTCGGTGTCAGTTGACCTGACCACCTACCAGTCGCAGACGCTGAGTTCGGAGGCTACTGACATCGGCCAGACCATCCAGGTAATCGCGGAGCGCAAGCTGGTGATCGAGGACAAAACCACCAGCGTGAACATCGTCACTCGCGACGAGCTGCTGGCCATGCCGACCCGCGGCTTTGAGCAGGTAGTCGGTATCCAGAACAGTGTGGTGCGGATGAACTCCAACCTGGACAACCGACAGCGTGGCTCCCGCCCGGCCCTGGCCACCTCGCCCGAAATCAACCTGCGCGGCGGCCGGCCTTCCGAAGTCGCCTACTATGTCGACGGCTTCTCGCAACAGGATCCGCTGACCGGGCTGTCCACTGCCAACATCAACAACAATGCCATCAAGGAAGTCTCGGTCACGTCGGGTACCTTCTCGGCGGAGTACGGTCACGTTGCCTCCGGCATCGTGAACGTTACCACCAACTCCGGCAGTGAAGACTATCACGGCAACCTCGAGCTGGTCAGTGATAACGTGGCCGGCGAGCTGGGTTACGATGCTTTCGACCAGAACTGGTACTCGGCCGACGTTTCCGGTCCGATTCCGGGTCTGGACAACGCCTATTTCTTCTTTTCGGGCGAGCGTCGTTACCTGGGCGACCGTCAACCGTCCAGTAAGACCAAGGAGATCTACACCAACTTTGGGCTGGACGAGTATTTCGATGAGCCCTGGCAGAAGCCCGCGAACAGTCTGAAGGGCTGGTCATATCAGGGGAAGCTCGACTTTGATATCACCCCGACCTTCAAGCTGGCGCTCAGCGGTAACGGCTCGATTGACATCTGGCAGCGCTACATCCACAACTACATGAACCCGTCGTTCCCCGAGCAGGTCAAGCACTCTCCGTGGTATGACGATCGCAACCTGGGGCTCAACGCCAAGATCACTCATACGCTGAGCGCCAAGACGTTCTATAACCTGAGTGTATCGTACTTCAAGGTAACCAGGTTGTACGGCGACGGCGTGTTGCAGGACGACTTCTACTATAAAACACGGTATGAATCTCAATATGACACGACCATCGACACAATGGTTGTCCCGTGGGATACCACGATTGTCACCACGGTTGACACCCTATACGCATATCGGCGCCCTTACGCCAACCCCGAACAGGATCAGTTCCAGTTGTTCCAGGAAGGCAACATAACCTGGTCCAGTGAACTCTATCCCGACAGCATCACTGTCGGTGATACTAATGATGTCATTGTCAGGTACGATCCGTCCTACTTCGACCAATTCGAAGATCGGCGGTCTTCGTATATCGGGGCCAAGGGTATGATGACTCACCAGTTGAGCGCCGGCAACACCGTTACGGGCGGCTTTGACTTCCAGTATCATACGCTGCGTTTCTTCCAGGACCTGGTGCCAACCAACCAGGCGGGTTTTGCCGACCGAAACGTCAACTATTTCGGCTTTGACAGTCTGGGCAACGTGGCGGATCCGGATAGCTACGTGAATTCTACCAAACACCCCATCAACCTGGGTGTTTTCCTGCAGGATCGTCTGGAGTACCGGGGTTTGATCGTCCAGGCCGGACTTCGCTTCGACTTCTTCGATTACAAAGGGAAGCGCTTCCGGGATACGCGCCGACCGTTCGATCCGGACTTTACGGGTCTAAACGAGTTGGATGAGAGCGACTTCGAGGATTCCAAGAAATTCACTCGTTTGTCGCCACGCCTCGGCATCTCATTCCCGATCAGCGACCGGACCCAGATGCATATCAACTACGGCATCTTCTACCAGCGTCCGGACCTGAATAACCTGTACTCCGGTTTTAACTTCACGCATGCCCGTATCGGTGCCGGGTCCTATTACCCGCACCCGTCGCCGAATCTGGAGCCGGAGACGGTCACCCAGTACGAGGTCGGTATGACCCACCAACTGGGTGATTACACGGCCTTTGACCTGACGGCCTACTATAAGGATGTCAAGGACCTCACGCAGATCTTCCACGTGACCCCGGCGATTCCGTATGTTTACGATGTTTATGCCAACGTAGACTACGGCACGATTAAGGGCGTCGATCTCAGCCTGACGATGCGCCGGACGCACAACATAAGTATGGGCTTAAAGTACTCGCTCAGCTACGCGACCGGCACCGGTTCCTACGCCGGGAGTACTTACAACATCGCCTGGAAGGAGCCGTTGGGTATCCCGAAGCGGACCAACCCGCTCGACTACGACCAGCGCCACAGCCTCATCGGTCTGTTCGACATTCGGTCGGGCGCCGGCGAAGGTCCGAAGATGGGCGATGTATACGTGCTGGAGAACACCGGGCTGAATATCATCGCTCAGGCCGGCAGCGGTCTCCCGTACACGCCGATGCAGCCGTACGATGCCGTAGCTGTCAAGTCCGTGCAGCAGACGCCCACCGGACCGATCAACTCGGCGCACATGCCGTGGACCTTCTCGATCGATCTGAAGCTGGAGCGTACTTTTAATATCGGGAGCTACCAGCTGGTGCCATACCTTTGGGTCAAGAACCTGCTTGATTATGAAAACGTTCTGACGGTCTACGAGGGCACCGGCTCGGCATACTCAACCGGTTACCTGGAGACGGCGGAGGGTATCGGCAGGTCCACCAGCACGGTGGAGGCTGACCTGCATACCGGCGAACTCTCCGGTGAGAAGTTCCTGTACCGATATGACCTGTTGCAGAACACCCCGACTAACTATATGAACCCGCGGATGATCATCTTCGGCCTGCGGATGTCCTTCTAGGAGAGTGAGGAGAGTGGTTATGAAACTGAAACTCTTGACATGTTTGCTGGTTCTCCTGGCTGGTGTCCCCCTGATGGCGGCGCCACCGGCGGGGAAATCGGCGCCAAGCGCGGCGTTGACGGTGGATAATGAATCCTTCATCGGCGCCAACCGAATTTATATGTTTGTGACCAACCACGGCAACTTCGGCCGTGATCTGGCCGGCGTTTTCGGTAACGACTACGGAACGTACTTCCCGTACACGTCGGAAGTCGACATCCGGGCCGGGAAAACCCAATCGCCGTACTACGCCGGCGGGCTCTGGGTCGGCGCGGTCGACAGCGTGACCGGTGATACCCTGGTCGTGGTGTCCGAGTACAGCTCGGAGTACGTGCCGGGCCCGTCGCTGGACGGCGATTTCCAGACTGACCGGCCCGAGTTCAAGGTCTACAAACTGTTCAAGGACAGTCTGGAGAGCAACCCGAACGCCGATTACACCAATTGGCCGTGGGAGACCCAGGGGGCGCCTCTGGAAATTGACACCACCTGGGATGTGGATACCACGGTAATACCATGGGATTCCACGATCGTAGAGATCGACACCTTTCCAGCACGGATCGGTGATCAGATGACCTGGACGGTCTACAACGATTACGATCCTGAACAGCATGACAACAACAACGGAGAGACCGAACCCTTGGGGCTCGATATCAAGCAGACGATCTTTGCCTTTGAGCGCACTAACGGTGCTCTGGCTAATATCGTGTTCCTCCGGTGGCAGGTTTACAACACCGGGGACAGAACTCTGGAAGACTGCTTCTTCTCGGTCTGGTCCGATCCCGACCTGGGAACGGCGGGTGACGACCTGGTCGGTTGTGACACCCTTCTGGACCTGGCCTATACGTACAACTCCACCAACCAGGACGACAAGTATGCCTCGGCGATTCCGCCGATCGTTCCGTCCGTCGGTATCGATTTCTTCCAGGGACCGCTCGTGTTCACTGGTGTCGATACTGACACGGCCAAGATGTGGGGCCAGGATTGGCCAGGCTACGTCAACATGGGCCTGTATTCGTTTAACAAGTACATTAATGGTACCGACCCGGACAACTACGCCGAGTCGTACCAGTACATGATGGGTCTGGATCCTAAGAATGGCGCGATTCCCTTCATTCATCCTTATACCAACGACACAACCCGGTTTGTGATGTCAGGCGACCCGGTAAACCCGATTCCGGGAGTTGACTGGCTTGACGATGCGCCCGATGATCGTCGGCACATGCAGACCGTCGGTCCGATCACCTTCCGCCCCGGTGACTCGACCGAGATTCTGGCCGCCTTGGTCGTCGGTCAGGGTGGTGACCGTCTCAGCTCCATCACCGTGATGAAGGGCATCGACGCCTATGCCCAGAAGTTGTACGATGAGAATTTCGTGCCGCCGGAGCCGCCGGCCAGGCCGGTCGTGACCTTGCACGAAATCGAGGGAGAAATCAGTCTGTCATGGACTGACACCTCCGAGGTCGATCCCGGTGACTACAACTTCCAGGGGTACACCCTGTGGCAGGGTGCCTCGGCCTCAGGTCCCTGGACCGTCGTCAGAACCTGGGACCTTATTGATGAATATACCGGTGGCATGGTTGATACGGTCTTTGTGCCTGATGCCGGGCAGCCTCTGCCGGTCAGTCAGCGAGCGGTCGCCAACACCGGATTGAATTACAGCTATACGTTCACCCGCGACCAGATCTCCGGTAACCTGCTCTGGGATGTGACGGAGTACTACTTCAAGGTCTCGGCGTTCGCCTGGGGTATCACCTTCAAGGGCAGCCCGGTGACCGCCGGTGACCACTTCCTCGAGAGCGAAACCATCGTCACGGCCATTCCGCAGGCGCCTCAGGCCGGGTACACCCCGCAAATGGCGCCTCACACGGACTTGGAAGTGACGCATACCGGCCCATCACAGGGCACGGTTACGGTCGAAATCCTTGACCCGATGGAGTTGACCGGCCATGACTACGAGGTGACTTTCAGCACGTATGTTGACACCGTGGTCACGATTTGGGACGAGGAATTCTGGGCACCGACGGTTGTTGGACCTGACACCTGCGAATGGGTGCAGGAAACCGACACTCTTCCGGATCCTGATTCCACGTACTGGGTTGCCGTCCTGTGCCGTGACTCCACCCTTGATTCTATTGTCCCTCACTATGATACGGCGGAAGTTGACGTGCCTTATTGGGATCTCACTGATTTGACCCTCGATTCCGTCATCTTGTCCCGTCAGCTTAACCAGTCGGGCGATGATGAGTACTTCGTGGTCGACGGCTTCCTGTGCAAGGTGGCCGGCCCGTTGCCGGGCGTTCGGTACTTTGACTGCGTGGCTAACGCGGCTGGTCCGATTGATCCGCCCGAAGGAGCGGCGGCTCCGTGGGGTAACCCCGAGGCCCTGTTCCCGGTCCGGACCGATCCAGCTGATCCCGATGATGATGGCCGCCCGACCGAAGCCCAGCAGGTGGGTGAGGCCGAGTGGCTGATCCACACCTTCGATAACGGCGGAACCAACGGCGGGGGCACCAGGTCATCTTACGCCGCCTGGGTTGAGCGTACCTTCAGAGGCGATCAGGACCGGCTCGCTCGTATGGGCGCCTACGACTGGGAGTGGCGCTTCACCGGTGACAACGCCACTCCGGGAGTGAACGGCGGCTACGGCTGGGATGCCTTCAACATCGGCAACGGGTACTGGGTGCCGTTCGAGATATGGCGGATCGGCATTGATACGCCGAATGATCCGTCAGATGACGTCCGGTGTATTCCCTGGGTGCTAGGCGACGTTACGGGCGACGGTACCAACGACAACCTCATCTTCGACCTGTCGCAGTATGGGTCGTTTCTGGATGCGACCTGTGTGGACGGCTGTGAACACTCGGTTTCGGGTGGCGACAACGATCCATACACCGACGCTGTCTACTGGAGGCTGCCGGAGGATGACAGCCCCGGCGAAGCCGGCTATAATGTTTTTGAGGCGGGTATGATTGCCGATCCGCTCAACTGGCCGGGCAACGAGGCTGCGGTTTTCGATCGGACGGTGCTGGTGAACTGGAACGGCGGTATTCTTCCACCGTTCAACCAGGATCTGCCGGAGCAAGGCACGGTCTTCCGGATCGTGACCTTCAAGGCCAATACGCCGCTGGACGTCTTCACGTTCTCGACCGACGACGTGGTCTATGCTGCCAGTGAAGACGCGCTTGACGCAATCAAGGCGGTGCCGAATCCGTTCTACCTGTACGGGCCGTACGATCCGGCGGTAGGGAACTACCAGGTTAAGTTCCACCACCTGCCGCAGGAGTGTTCGATTACGATCTACAATCTGGCCGGTGATTTTATCAGGCGGATCGACAAGAACGACGACACGCCTTTTGCCACCTGGAATCTCCAGTCGGACAACCGTATCCCGGTGGCCTCGGGCATTTACATCTACGTGGTTGATGCCCCCGGTTTCGGCACTAAGGTCGGCAAGATGGCGGTGTTCTACGAAGACGAAGTGCTGACAGTCTACTAAGGCAAGGAGATGATGAAAATGAAACTCAAACTTGTATTCTTGATGGCGGTTCTCCTGGTCTTGTGCTTGGGCACGGCCTTCGCGGGGAACGCCGATAGAATCGGCAGCGCGGGAGCGCAGGAACTGCGGATTCCCTTCGGCTCGCGTGGCACGGCCATGGCCGGGGCGGTCATCGCCAATACCTATGGCATCGAGTCGATGTACTGGAACCCGGCCGGGCTGGCTTCACTGGAAGGCACGGAGGCCATGTTCTCGTACCTGCCGTACATTGCCGATATTGACCAGAACTTCTTCGGTATTGCCACCAATATCGAGGATTTGGGAACCATCGGCGCCGGAGCCAAAATCCTGTCGATCGGTGATATCGAGGAAACCACTCAGGACTTCCCGGACGGCACCGGCCGTGTTTACAGTCCGACCATGGCGGTGATCAACTTCACTTATGCCAGAATCCTCACGGCTAACGTGTCGTTCGGCGCCACCGCGATGTTCATTAATGAGCAGATCCATGATGTCTCGGCCAGCGGCATGGCCTTTGACGTCGGTTTCCTGTACAACCCCGGCTGGCAAGGGGTTCGCCTGGGGTTGGCGATGAAGAACTATGGCCCGGAAATGCAGTTCAAGGGGCAGGGCTTCGAGCGCCCGCTGAATCAGCAGCGCCCGGCCAGTCCCAACGCGGCCACGTTCGATCTGCCGGCCAGCATCAACGTCGGCGTCTCTTACGATCTCCTCGATAACGAGGAGAACTTCGCCATGGTCAGCGGCAATTTTGTGGCCAACACCTACTCTAACGACGTTCTTCAGGGCGGGTTGGAGTATGGCTACAAGGGGCTCTACTTCCTCCGCGGCGGGTACAACTACTCGCAGCAGGACGAATGGATTCACGGGGCTACCCTGGGTGCCGGTCTGACCTACGAGATGGGTGAGACCAAGTTGACTTTTGAGTATTCCTGGAACCAGACTGAGGTGTTTGACAATAACCAGTTCTTCACTCTCAGTGTTGCGTTCTGAGCCCTGGCCGCAGCATCTCTGACGGACAAGGCCGGGCGCCCGAAAGGGCGCCCGGCCTTTCAATTTGCAGCACTAGCCCCGGGGATTGACAGTTGATCCTCTACAAAAGTCTGCTCGCCTCTGAACCGGCGCGGTTCTTTCGGTGTTGTTGTTCTACAAACCGAGGACGGTTTGCTTACAGTGCTTGACAGAGTCCATTTATGGCCTATTTTTGGCGCATGTTTTGACTTGATATGGAGGTTGCATGCCCCGAGTTGTGGATAACCAGCCGCTCAGTGATCTGATCTGGAAGATGAGAGTCGAGGTCCCTCGACTGGTGACAAAGGCCAAGGCCGGCCAGTTTGTTATCATCCGCGTGAATGAGCAGGGCGAGCGGGTGCCGATGTCGATCGCCGGGCTCGACCATGACCAAGGCCTGCTGAGCATAGTCTACCAGGTGGTCGGGAAGACCAGTGCTTTGATGACGACGGTTCCGGCCGGAGGCGAGATTTCCGACTGCGTCGGCCCGCTGGGGTTGCCCTCCCATGTCGAGAAATGGGGCACGGCCTGTGTGGTGGGCGGCGGTATCGGAATCGCGCCGATATATCCGATTGCTCAGGCCTACAAGGAAGCCGGCAACAAGCTGCACACTATTGTAGGGGCGCGCAGCAAGAGCCTGCTATTCTATGAGGATGAGCACCGGGCGGTGGCTGACGAACTGCATATCTGCACGGACGACGGTTCCTACGGGCACCATGGTTTTGTCTCCGATGTCCTCAAGAAGCTGCTGGACGGCGGGGAGAAAGTCGACATGGTCATGGCGATCGGACCGGTCCCGATGATGCGGGTCGTATCCAATCTTACTAAAGATTACGATGTGCCGACCTGGGTTTCTCTGAACCCGCTCATGGTTGACGGTACCGGGATGTGCGGCGGCTGCCGGGTGAGAGTGGGCGGCGAGACTAAATTCGCCTGTGTCGACGGACCCGATTTCGATGGCCATAAGGTTGACTTTGATTTGCTTACGTCTCGTCTCTCGGCCTACCGTGACCAGGAGCGGGCGGCGATGAAACGACTCCTGGAAGATCCCAAATGCCGTTTAACCAGGGCCGTCAAGGAGTTTACGTATCCTGATTGATGGGTTACATCGAGGCGCGGTCTTGTAGCGAGGGTCATCTGGTTTGACATGGAATTGATTGGAGCGGGTAGTGGTTGAGAAGCTAAAGCTGAAAGAGCGGATGAAGATTCCCCGGGCGGTCATGCCTGAGCAGAAGCCCGAGGACAGGAAGCATAACTTCAAAGAGGTCCCGTACGGACTCACCGAAGAGCAGGCTTTGCAGGAAGCCATGCGCTGCCTCGACTGTCCCAAAAAGCCGTGCATCGCCGGCTGCCCGGTGGAAGTCGATATCCCCGGCTTCATTAACCTAATCCTGGAGAAGGACTACGCCGCGGCCTCTCGGAAGATCAAGGAAACCAATTCGTTGCCCGCCATCTGCGGTCGGGTTTGCCCGCAGGAGGAGCAGTGCGAAATTGTCTGCGTGACCGGCAAGAAGTACAAGCCGGTGGCGATCGGGTATCTTGAGCGGTTTGTCTCCGACTACGAACGGGAACACGACCTTATTGAACTGCCCGAGATTGCTCCGCCCACCGGGCGCAGGGTGGCGATTGTCGGCTCCGGACCGGCCGGTCTTACGGTCGCGGGCGATCTTATCAAGCTGGGCCACCAGGTGACCATTTTCGAGGCCCTTCACAAGCCGGGCGGGGTACTGGTCTACGGCATCCCGGAGTTCCGTCTGCCCAAGGCCATCGTGCAGGCGGAGTGCGACGTGCTGGCCCAGATGGGCGTGGAGTTCCAGAACTCGACGGTAATCGGCAAGATGGACACGGTCGACGAGTTGTTCGAGCAGGGATACGATGCCATATTTATCGGCACCGGCGCCGGGCTTCCCAATTTCATGGGCATCGAAGGGGAGAATCTGATCGGCATCTACTCAGCCAACGAGTACCTGACTCGCTCCAACCTGATGCGGGCCTACGATGAAGAGGGCGCTGACACGCCCATAATACGGGGTCACAAGGTAGCCGTCCTTGGGGGCGGCAATACCGCCATGGATGCGGTCCGTACGGCGCTCCGACTCGGCGCCGAAAAAGCCTATATCGTCTACCGACGTTCCGAGAAAGAGATGCCCGCCCGGATCGAGGAGATCCATCACGCCGAACAGGAAGGGATCGAATTCCATTTGCTGACCACGCCGATCAAGTTCTTTGGCGATGACAAGGGCAAGGTCAGGGCGATGGAGTGCATCAAGATGGAGTTGGGCGAGCCGGATGCCTCCGGCCGCCGCCGCCCGGTGCCGATCAAGGATTCCAATTATATAATGGAGGTCGATCTGGTGGTGGTCGCTATCGGCAACTCATCCAATCCTCTCATTCAGGCTACCACGCCCGGTCTTGAGACCAACCGCTGGGGTAATATTACGGTAAACCCGGAGACCATGCAGACTTCGCGCAAGGGCCTGTATGCCGGGGGCGATATCGTCACCGGCGGAGCCACCGTCATACTGGCCGCCGGCGCGGGGAAGAAGGCGGCTCGCGCCATCCACAAGTACCTGATGGAAGAGGTGAAGAAGTGACGCTCGCGTGAGTCTTCGGAAAGGCTATTTGAGGTGTTTTGCCGCCTTCCATATCTCGTGGGTGGCTAGGCCGCCCACAGCAGCCCACACCGCACCTAGGGCCCACCAGCTATAGCGCGCCAACCACGAGTACTCTGTCCATTTCAAATGGGGTATGGCCGAAAGCGGCTTGATTATGAGCATCAGCACGCACCCGACAAGCAACACAAACGGCAGCCAAACGGAGACGGCCGCGAGTCCTTTGATCGACATGGCCAGCAGTGACCTCTCGGACATGGAGTGAACCATGATTGGCAGCCAGAAGCGCTCGCTCGCAGTTTTGCCACTTGCACGGTCTCGAAGATCCAGGGCTGAATTAAGCAATACAACCATGTAGCACAAGATCGGGACCGAGAGAACAATGTAGATCGGGATAACATACAAGACGCTGGCCGTTAGTCCCAAGCTGGGCAATTGCAGAGAGTCAGACGCCCCCGTGGGGATTCCCTCCGCCACCATCTCGGATTCGAGTGCCGACCAGCGATCACTGATCAGAGTATCAAGAGTACGAAAGGTTAGGGTTCCAGGAATGACAATATCGGCCCGATCGATCTCGATCCGGTCCCCGATAATGTCGGAGAACTGGTCACCCGTGAGGCCGAGGAGTTTGCAGGTAAAGAGGATGCTCGAGGGAGACAGCAATCGGTCGAACTGCGGGCCGTTCGCTACCTCGCCGTTCATGTGATGGAATACTACTCCGGCGACCCAAACCAGCTTGAGCCAATCCTGATCCAACGAGTCGATTGAGAAGTGGGCTCGGGCCACCATCTCATTGAAATACTCGGCCGCAGACTTAGCCTTCGCCTGGGTGGGACTGCCTTTGCCTTCCAAGGTTTCCCATATCTCGTCGAGCTTTTGCAGAACGCTTCTGGCTCCGGTGTGATAGGAGACTTTGTCCGCTGCCCTGACCAATTCCCTGGCTTTGGCATGGGCTGTTTCCAATCTGGTCTGATCTTCGCGAAACCAGGTATAGTACTGCCTCAAGTTATTTCGAGCGTGGACCAGGCACGACCAGACATGGGCCTTTTTCCTGAGCGCATCATAATGCACCGCTTTTTCCACAGTTTCCGGGTAGTGCAGAATTGCCAGGGCGGCAACCAGTACCAGCAGCAACAGGAAGTGATGAGTGTTTCTTATGTGGTCAATGCACTTATCCATCCCGGGTGCCCTTTGCGAGAGTCCCAACTCTCCAGAGCAATGCCAGATTATGGGGTAGAGCGCGGCTGCTTCTCAACCTTACTCGCGAACGACCGATTGGCCGGTGTGCTCTTCCTCCGAATGCTTGGCCGCAACAATCTTAATCGTAGCTTCGAGCGCCCCTCTTGTCCCGACCGCCAGGTTCGTAGTAAACGAGGTGTCATCGCGACTTTCCCGCAGGGCTTTCTGCAAGGTTTCCTCGAGAGTCTTGGCTTGGCGGGCTGTGGAACGCGCCAAGATATTGCCGATCGTATCGACTATGGCGTAAGATCCGTTGTCTTGAATTTTCGCACGGAAACGCAGTTCTTTGAAGAGATAGCGAACGCGATCTTCCACCTTCGTTTCCAGAGCGGCAAGCTCGGCACAGCAACTGGCCGCCAACTCCAGAAGACCGTTGGCTTCCGCAAGGCTCAGCGAAGAATCTAAGAGCCGCTTGGCCTCCAGTCTTGCGTCGCCGACAGCCGGCGGGGCTGGCTCGGCCCTAGCTGCAACCCAGCCTTGACGAAAGACATCCCAGGCTTCTCCTCCAATGTTGCCCAAGGAGCGGTGCATCTCCTGGGCCAGCAACGAGGCGCTGAAGGACTGGCGCAGGCTTCTGAGCCGATTCTGACGACCTTGATACAGGTTGTCGCGCACCAACTGGATGTGCGCTGCAGCAAGATTGTCCAGCAACTCAGCCTTTTCGTAGTCCAGCAAGTTGGAATCAGCTGTGTCTCTCTCGAAGCGATGAATGGCAGCTGTCACGTGAGACACGCTCTCTGCTTGGTAGACATCAAGCAATGCGCTGTTTGTCGACACCGCGAATTTCTCAAAGCGATACCTCGTTGGGAGGAAGGCTCCGTCGCCCAACTCGAAGTACTCTCTAGCCTGTTGGAAGTCATTGGATTTCAGATACCAGATAGCCATGCTGTTATAGGTGGCCCCCAATTCCGGTCCCCAGAAGCGAGCCTGATTTTCCCTGATCGCTTGTTCAAGGTATAAGCGCGCCGTTCCCAGTCGTCCCTGATTAGTATACAGGGCGCCCATGTTCGCGTAGGTCTGGGCTCGGAGAAAAGGCCGTGCGCTTCCATCCAGACACAGGATTTTCAGAAACCACTTTTCAGCATCGTAATTCCTGCCTAGTTGTTGGGCGGCGATGCCCAGGAACCGCCAGGGTGCAACCGAATCGGGGGCCAGCCCGTCGGCAATCTGCGCGTTCGACAGGCAAGTGGCATAGTCCCGGAGGCGTATGGCTCGGTAACATATAAGAAGTCGGTCAAAAAGGTCACAGTCAGCCTCAAAAGTCAGTTTACTATCATGGTATCGCCTATACAGGGTGTCGGCTCGCTTTCCGATCGCCTCGGCCACATCAGGTGAGATGTAACGGTCCACGAGTTCGAATTCATTTCCGAGCAGTCTCACGCAGCAGAATACGGCATCGGGTGTCCGGCGGAGCGAATTGAACTCTACGGTATCGCCGCTGGATTTCAGCGGCTGGGCTGACGTCAGCAATACCGTCGCTGTAGGTATCACTAGGATGAAGAGGCCCCCAACGGCGAGCCGGATCCAGCACCGCCGGTGTACATGGCTCGGGCCGGTCTTCAAAGAGGTTGTACCATCTCTGTGCTGTCCTGGCGCTTGCACCATCACGTTACCCTCAACAACTTGCCTGTTAGAGACTCAGTACCGGCGACCCCCGCCGTCATGGATACCTCGCTCCGTCAGATTCAGAGCAGTTTATGTAGTAAAATCGCCTAAGTAGTAGCTGCTTGCAATAAAAAAACATAGAAAAAATAGAAAAATTCACCCCGGACAAGTGGCCTATTCCCATATGGTTACGTGGCTCAATATCCGGCGATCCGTGCTTCCGGCTTCAAATGGCACGGCTGTCGTTCGCTTGCCTCCGAAATCGTCCGTGGACTCGGTTAGTGATAAACCAAGGTAATTCTAACTCCCGTGGCGGAGCTTGTCAAGCCCTGATTTCTCTATGGAGTCCAGGCGCGCCTGCGGCTGAAGTACTCGCCTCGAAGTGTCGACACATGTATAAGAGGGTATCGAACTCGGGAGCGCCGCCAGTGCGCCCTGTGGAGAGGTTCATGAGCAAGCACGAGACATATCGCCCGGTAAAAGAACTCCAGTTCCACTCAGGGATCGTTCTGGTGGTAGCGGCCTTGGTTCTTTGTCTGGTGTCAGTTGAGGCAACCACCAATATTCTGCCGATAGTCGACATTGACAGTCAATGTGCCGGCCCTGGCGACCTGCTGCTCGGCCTGGTCATGGGCCTGCTTGGTCTGCTGCTTATTCGCAGTGGGGGTCGGAAACCGTGACCCTCATTCGATGACGTCCGGAAGGCTCAAAATCAGTATTGACGATCGTAGTGTAGCGGCAGGCAAGCGAACCTGATGGCAAGCCTTACAGGATGATGCCCCAGGGGGAACGATTTACCATCCACCCAACCTTTGGGGGCCTACCAGATCCCGAGTCGGTCTTTGGCCAGGTCGGAGCACATCGTTTTGGGATCCCAGATCGGGTCCCAGACCAGGGAGACTTCAACTTTCGTGACCCCCTCGACCTGCTCGGCGGCCCGGTGGGCCTGGCCGATCAGCATCTCGCCATAGGGGCAGGCCGGGGTGGTAAGGGTCATTTTGATCTGCACTGAGGCGTCGTCGCTGACTGCTACATCATAGATCAGGCCCAGATCGACGATGCCGATTCGTATCTCCGGGTCGTGAATCGGCTTGAGAGCCTCAATAATGTTGTTTTTCAGAGCTTTTTTCTGCTCCGGTGTCATCTCCGGGTCACTCCTCGTCGGTGGACACGACCGCCTTGCTGGTCCGGCCGTCGGGATGGTAGTTCTTCAGCCCCTCGATCAGCGCCACCCAGGCCAGTAGAGCGCACTTGACCCGCACCGGGAAGTTTCGGACGCCTTTGAGAGCTTCGATATCTTCCCATTCCTCCGGCAATTCGAAGTCGGCCTCGCCCTTGAGCATCTTCTTGACCTGCTCGGCCAGCTTCAGGACCTCGCTGTAGGAGCGTCCCTTGACCGATTCGGCCAGCATCGAGCCGGACGCCACCGAGATGGCGCACCCTTTGCAGTCGACGTGGACGTCCTTGAGTATGCCGTCCTCTATCCGGGCGCTCATGGATATTTCGTCGCCGCACGACGGATTGGTGCCGTCGGCCGGGACATTGGCCTCTTCCAGTGGTTTCTTACCCCGGGGCGCGCGATAATGGTCGAGAATCACTTCCCGGTACATGTCGTCAAGGGAGGAACTCATACGCCAAAGTACTTTCTCATATCTTTCAGGCTTTCAACCAACACATCGATGTCCTGCTTGTCGTTGTAGATGTAGAAAGAAGCGCGCGCCGTGGCCACCTTGCCCATCACCCGCATCAGCGGCTGGGCGCAGTGGTGACCGGCCCGGACAGCAACCCCACGGGAGTCCAGAAACGTTCCGATGTCGTGCGGGTGGATGACCGGATCGGTGAACGAGATGGCTCCGCCGCGCTGTTCGACCACCTGCGGCCCCTGAATCTCCAGGCCGGGAAGCTCGGCCAGCCGTTCGAAGGCGTAACGGGTCAGCTCCATTTCGTGATGGTGCACGTTGTGCATGCCCAGCTTCTCCAAATACGACAGGGCGGCGTCGAAAGCGATCACGCCGGCGATATTGGGGGTCCCGGCTTCGAATTTATGGGGTAGTTCGTTCCAGGTGATTTTGTCAAACCGGACCTCGCGGATCATCTCGCCGCCGGTGAGAAAGGGGGGCATTTCTTCGAGCAACTCGCGCCGTCCGTAGAGACCGCCCACCCCGGTCGGACCAAGCATTTTGTGCGATGAAAACGCGAAGAAATCGGCCCCCTGATCACGCACATTGACGGCGGTGTGCGGCGCCGACTGGGCTCCGTCGACCACGACCATCGCCCCCTTCCGGTGAGCGATTTCGGCCAGTTCGGCGACCGGATTGACCGTTCCCAATACGTTAGACATGTGGCAGAACGCCACTACCTTCGTCCGTGGCGTGATGATCTTGTCGATATTGCTCAGGTCGAGATGGCCGCACACCGTGATCGGGATGGTCTTCAGAATCGCCCTCTTCCTCTGAGCCAGTTGATACCACGGCACGATATTGGCGTGGTGTTCCATTTCGGTGACGACGATCTCGTCGCCCTCGTGCACGTTCAGGTCGCCCCAGGTGTAGGTAATCAGGTTGATCGACTCGGTCGCGCCCGAGGTGAATATGACTTCCTGCGGCTCGACCCCGCCGATGAAGCGGGCTACGTGAGTCCGTGTCTTCTCATAGGCCTGGGTGGAGCGCTCGGCCAGGGTATGCAGGCCGCGATGGATATTCGAATGGTTGTAGCGGTAATGCTCGAGCAGGGCGTTGATCACCTCGCGGGGTTTCTGCGAAGAGGCGGCGCTGTCAAGATACACGAGCGGGTAACCGTTCACTTTCTGACCGAGAACGGGGAAATCGGCCTTGATGGCCGCGACATCAAGCTCATGAGGGAGACTCTCGGCCGTGACGGCTGTTTTCTTTGTGTCCGGCTGCATAGGCTACTCTTTTCCGGGTCCGGTCGCTGTTAATCTTCTATCCGCACGAGGATATTGTCCCCGTCGACTTTCAACTCATAGGCGTCAATCGGCACAATGGCGGGCGGTGCCTTGACCGCGCCGGTCTTCAGGTCGAAGCGGGCTCCATGGCGCATGCACACCACGTCGCAGCCGTCGATCTCGCCATCCGAAATCGGAGCGGCATCGTGCGAGCACTCGTCGGCCACGGCGAAGAAACCGTCGTCGGTATGGGCGATCACGATTCGGTACGGACCGACCTCGAAATCTCGCATCTCATCGAGTGGAATCTCGCCGGTCGAGGCTACTCGCTTGAACTCTGACACCTTACAACGCCTCCAGCCGTTCGTCCACGAACCCTGATATCCGTTCTCTGATGTCTTCAGGCACCAGCTTGAGCGTATCGGCCACAAAACCTCCCACGATCATGCGGACCGCCTCGGGTCCCGGAATACCCCGACTGCCGAGATAGAAAGTCAGCAGGGGATCGATTGGGCCGAGCGTGGCGCCGTGCGAACAACTGACATCTTCGTTCAGGATTTCGAGTTCCGGGATCGTCTCGGCACGGGTGCCATCGTTAAGAAGCAGATTCCGATTCTCCTGATAGGCCTCGCAGCCGGGGGCGGCTCTGTCGATCCGGATCAAGCCGGTATAGGCCGAGAGCGCGCGGTCACGCAGGACGACCTTGAAATTGATGTTGGAGTACGTCTGACCGGCGGCGTGGTGATGTAAGGTGTGGTTGTCGAAATGCTGATGCCGGGAGCCGAACAGAAGACCGTACATGCGGCTGTCGGCGCCGGGTCCGTCGAGGATGACCCCGAAATTCTGCTTGGACAGGGCGCCGCCGAAGGCCAGCGGGACAGTCAGCATTTGAGCGCCTCGGCCGATTCTGGCCCGATGGGTCAGGTAGAAACGGGTACCCGCCGTCTGTCGCTGAAGCGAGATGTAACGCACCCGGCTGTCGTCCTGCGCCATGATCTCGACCGCTGCGTTGGAGTAGGCCGCGCCGTTCGTGTCGTCGGCAGGGCCGCCGCCGTATTCATCGATCAGGGTAACTTCGGCGTTCTTCCCGGCGACCACCAAAAGTCGCGGAAACGCGGCCGAGCCCGGACCTCCCGCCTGACGAAGCAGGTGAATCGGCTTTTCGATAGCCAGGTTGTCGGGGATGTAGAGGAAGATGCCGTCGTGCCAGAGGGCTCCGTTCATGGCTTCGAATTTGCCCGTTTGAGCGTTCACCAGACTGTATAAGTACGGTTCGACGAGGGCAAAGTGGGTTTCCACCGCCGTTGCCAATGAACTAACCTGTCCGCCTCCGGCGGTAATTTCCTCGAAACCGTGAGCAGTTATCTCGCGACCGGCGACGTCTGTTATGAGCCCGGTCAGACGGCCGTTCCGGAGATGCTTTTGCTCGACCGTCTTGGCCGCCTCGAATCTGCCATTCACCGCTATATCGTCTGATATACGTTCGAAGACGAAGCGAGCCGGGTCGGTATACCGCCACAACTGCAACCCCCGCTGCGGCAGCGGCAGGCTGTTGAACGTCTCGCGCTGTTGACGGCGCTGCTTTTTGAGCCATTCGGGACCCTGCTGCAGCTCCGGCGCCTTTTCCGGTATCATATATTCGGTCTTGGAGTTACGCATGTCTAACCCACCGAGCCTTCCATCTCGAGCGCTATCAGGCGGTTCAGCTCCACGGCATATTCCAGCGGGAGTTCTTTGGTGAACGGCTCCATAAAGCCGTTAACGATAAGCAGCCGGGCTTCATCTTCGGACAGGCCGCGACTCCTCAGGTAGAAAAGCTGCTCTTCGGCCACCTTGGAGACCCGGGCCTCGTGCTCCACTCTTACCCGGTCGTTGTCGATTTCCATCGTGGGATAAGTGTCGCTGCGGGCCTGTTCGCCGATCAGCAGGGCGTCGCACTCCACCGAGATCCTGCAGTTGGCGGCGTTCTTGTGGACTTTGGCCAGACCGCGATAGGTCGCCCGGCCGTTATCCTTGGAGATCGATTTCGAGGTGATCCGTGACGACGTATTCGGCGCGGCATGGATCACTTTGGCGCCGGCATCCTGGTGCTGATCCTTTCCCGCCAACGCCACCGACAGAATTTCGCCCCGGGCCCCTTCGCCTACGAGCTGGATGCACGGATACTTCATGGTCAGGCGGGAACCGAGGTTGCCGTCGACCCACTCCACGGTGGCATTCTTGTGCGCGGTGGAGCGTTTCGTCACCAGGTTGTAGATGTTGCGCGACCAGTTCTGAATCGTGGTGTATCGAATGTATGCGCCTTCGAGAGCGATCAGCTCCACGACCGCAGAGTGCAGCGAATCCGTCGAGTAGACCGGGGCGGTGCAGCCCTCGATATAGTGCACCCGTGAACCTTTATCGGCGATGATCAGCGTCCGCTCGAACTGACCCATGTTTTCGGCGTTAATGCGGAAATAAGCCTGCAGCGGCGCTCTGACCTCAACTCCGGGCGGGACATAGATGAACGATCCGCCTGACCAGACGGAAGTATTCAGGGCGGCATACTTGTTGTCGGTGGCCGGAATCACCGTGCCGAAGAATTTGCGGACGATATCCGGGTGCTCGCGCAGGCCGGAATCCATGTCGAGGAAGATGATCCCCTGTTTTTTGAGGTCTTCCTGCATCGAGTGGTAAACCACTTCGGACTCGTACTGAGCGGAAACCCCGCCAAGGAACTTCTGCTCGGCCTCGGGAATCCCCAGCCGATCGAACGTCTTCTTGATGTACTCCGGGACATCGTCCCACGACGCCTGCTGGTTCTCGATCGGTTTCATGAAGTAATAGATGTCGTCGTAGTCGATCTCACCCAGCAGTTCCGTGTTACCCCACCTGGGAGTGGGTTTGGACAAGAAGACATCGAGCGCCTGATGGCGGACCTCGGTCATCCAGCGCGGTTCCTTCTTCATGCGGGAGATCATCTCGACGACTTCGTGGTTGATCCCCTTGGCACCCTTGTGAAAGTAGTCCACCGGGTCGCGGAAACCGTACCTGCTGGCATAGTCTTCATTAAGCGAGGACAAATCCTGCTTCTGTTTGTTCACTGCATCCGCCATGTCACACTCCGGCCTTCTGGGCCAGTTCGGCTTCGACCCATTCGTAACCCAGCTCTTCGAGCTTGAGGGCCAGCTCCGGCCCCCCGGACTTGACCAATTGTCCATCCATCATGACATGCACATAGTCCGGCTTGATGTAATTCAAAAGGCGCTGGTAGTGGGTCACCAGCAGGATGCCATTGCTGTCGCTGTGAAATCGGTTGATGCCCTCCGAAACGGTCTTGAGGGCATCGATATCGAGACCTGAGTCGGTCTCGTCGAGAATGGCCATCCTGGGATTCAGAACGGACATCTGCAGTATCTCGATCCGTTTCTTCTCGCCACCGGAGAAGCCGTCGTTGAGATAGCGGGTGGCGAATACCTCGTCCACGCCCAGCGCTTTCATCTCCGACTTCAGTAGTCTGCGGAAGTCAGTCATGTCGGCGTCTTTCCCCCGGTGGGCCTGAAGGGCAGTGCGCAGGAAATTGGACACCGACACGCCCGGAATCGCCACCGGATACTGGAAGGCTAAGAAAAGACCAGCTCGCGATCGTTCATCGGCTTCCATATCCATCAAATCCCGGCCGTCAAGGGTGACCGATCCGGAAGTGATTTCATATGCGGGGTGGCCTGCAAGGGCATTCGACAAGGAGGATTTTCCGGACCCGTTCTTGCCCATGATGGCGTGGATTTCGCCCGGCCGAATCGCCAGGGAGACCCCTCGGACGACTTCTTTGCCTTCGACCGCAACATGAATATCTTTGAATTCGAAAAGTATCTTGTTTTTGCTCATGACTTCTATTCCCTGGGAAACGTTACTTCTTTCAGGTTTGAGTGTCTGCCCTCTTGACCGGCTCCAGTTCCTGCTGTAGAGCTGTGTCCGCGATGGTGGTCTGCTCACGGGCCTTCTGTATGAAGCCGGAGGGCAGACCGAACGCCAGGTCCTGGAGACTGGTGTCGGTCAGAAACTCCTGGATGTAGCCCGCCAGTCCGCCGAGAACATCCTGGACCGAGCAGCTCTTGATGTGGATGCACTGCTCAAGCTGGCCGGAATGCTTCTGGCAGTGGGCGGGATCTATCAGCGGACCCCCCAAGGCCACCATGACCTCGTACAGGCTGATCTGATCCAGCGGTCTTACAATAGAGAACCCGCCGGTTCGACCGCGCTCGGCCGTGACCAGTCCGACCCTCCGCAGGATCGAAAGGAGCTTGGACACATACGGCACCGACAGCCCTTCCATCTCGGCTATTTCCGTGATGGTGAGCTGCTCGCCCGGCCCCCGGCGCGCCAGCGTCAGGAGGCAGCGCAGGCCATATTCCTCAACGGCCGTGATTCTCATATCTTGACTTTACCGGTCCATTTATTCTTCTGTCATGTTCACCCGACTCGGGCTATTGTAAGAAAACTTTACTTGTTTGTAAAGTATTTTTCTCATCCCTTTTAACGACCCGTTTCCAAGTATGTTCCCGCCGCCCGCAGATCGACTTCCGAGCGGGCGAAACTCCCCTTGACTCAAGCGTTTGAGACCGGTATCATCAGCCGATCAGGACGCCCTGCAGAACAGGAAAGCGTATATGATACATGGAGTTATTCTGGCCGGAGGCCGGGGAGAGCGGTTCTGGCCGTTGTCTCGGGCCGATAAACCTAAGCAGTTCTTGAAGTTAACGTCGGACAAGACGATGCTCGAAGAGACTATCGTCCGGGTCAAGCCGTTGATCCCGCTCGAACGGATGCGCGTGGTGGCCAGCGAGTCGATGAGCCGGCACATTCTCTCGTCGACGTCCAACATTACGGCCGATCACGTCCTCACCGAACCCCGTGGGCGGAACACCTGCCTGGCAATCGGTTTGACGGCTGTTCATCTGCTTCACGAAGATCCGGACGCGATCATGGTCGTCCTGTCTTCGGACCACCTGATCCGTCCGCCGGAGAAGCTGGTTCGGGTTATAGAAGACGCCTGCTCTATCGCCGCTGCGGACCAGCAGTTGATTACGATCGGGGTGGTACCGACTCGGCCCGAGACCGGGTACGGGTATATCAGAGTTGGGGACGAATACGGAAGCGATCGGGAGAGCCAGGTTTATCATGTGGCGGCGTTTACCGAGAAACCCAAGGCGGTGGTCGCCCAGGAGTACTATTACAGCCGCAACTATCTCTGGAATAGCGGCATGTTCGTGTGGAAGGCGTCCGCTATTCTCAGAGCTATCGGCGAGTGCCGCAGTGAGATTGGCCGGCAGCTCGAAGAGTATGCCGGGGCCGTAGGTACCCCGGCAGAGATGGACGCTCGTGAGAAGCTCTATGCCGAGGCCGAGTCGATCTCGATCGACTATGCCGTCCTGGAAACAGCCCGGAACGTGCTGGCGGTCAAGGCCGACATGGTCTGGGACGACGTGGGGAGCTGGCTGGCCCTGCAACGGTATAAGGAAGTTGACAACGAGAACAACGTGGTTATAGGCGAGGCGGTGTTGCGCGATACTTTCGAAACGACCATTTTCAACGACTCGCCGGGAATAATCTGCACCCTGGGTGTCTCGGATCTTGTGGTGGTCAGAGCCGATGACATCACTTTGGTGGCCCACAAAGCCAAGCTGGGCGATCTCAAAAAGCTGCTCAAGGATATTGGAGAGAATGAGGCAACCAAGAATTATCTGTAGCCTGGTCCTGATGACGGTGTTTCTGCTTGCCCTGGCCGGTTGCGCCCGGCCGCCCGCCGCCACCGTTGAGGTACCCCGGCCGCAGGAGGCCGCGCAGATTGATGCGCGTGGATTCGACCCGTTGGAACTACCGCGTGACCGTGAAGTCGTTCCGGCTCGATATCCGTCGGCGGGCGACATTTCGGGGCGGGCTGTTATTGTTGCGACCGATGCGGGCAGCCAGGCTGCTGACTCGCTAAGCCTTCCAACCGTCATTGTTCCCCAGCCGACCGATACACTCAACAGTCAGGCCTATCGGGTGCAGATCTTCACCGGTCTGGTCTACGGCGAGGCCCGACAGGCCGCGCAGGTGGCGGAGGAGATATTTGATCAACCTGTTTACATCGATTACGAGGTCCCCAACTACAAAGTGCGGGTGGGCAGCTGGGCGGATCGTTACGCAGCAGAACGCTATCAGCAGAAGGCGCGGGAGGCCGGGTACAGTAACGCCTGGGTGGTGATGGTCAAGGTCAACGTCCGGGAAGCTGCTCCGCTGTATAATCACCATTCGGTCCTGCCTCCGCCGATACCTGTTCCAGTCCAAGATACGGTGACGACAGATGTCGAGGATAATGGTGCTGAGGACTGATCTCCGCCATCCCGACGCTAATGTCCTCAACCAGGCGGCCAGCTCAATCCTGGCGGGAGGGCTGGTGGTGGCGCCCACCGAGACGAGGTACGGGCTGCTGGCCCGCGCCGATCGGCAGGAGTATCTGGAAACACTGTACCGCGCCAAAAAACGAGACCTGAATAAAGCCACCGCTCTCCTGGTGCGGGATTTGGATGAATTGGGCAGTCTGGGCAGGATTACGCGCTCGGCGGTTCGGTTGGCTGAGTGCTTCCTCCCGGGTCCACTCACGTTGATCCTGGAAGCTCTTCCTGATTGGCCGCCGCCCCGGGTGGTGGGCGGCAGAATCGGTCTGAGGTGGTCGTCGGCTGCGTTCATTCAGCAGTTGCTCGCGCGGTTGGACGGGCCCGTGACGGCAACCTCGGCCAATATCTCGGGACGGTCTGACCATGACAGTGTAGAAGGAATAGCGGCCGATTTTGGCGACCGGGTGAGTCTCTATATTGACGTCGGGCCGCTGATGGGAAGTACTTCTACGGTGGTCGACTGCTCCGGCTCGAAGGTGAAAGTCCTTCGAGAGGGCGCCATCAGGCGCCTGGAAATCGAGCAGGTGTTAGGCGGTCTCGATGGCTGACGGCGGTAAGTATAACATACTGTTTGTTTGCAGCGGCAATACCTGTCGGTCTCCGATGGCCGAGTACGCGCTGAGGATGTTGCTGGAAAAGGAACGCCCCGGTCAGGCGGCGGTGATATCGGCCGGTACGCTGGGGCTGCGAAACCAATCGGCGACTATCTACGCTCAGGAGGCGGCCAGGATTTGGGACCTGGATCTCTCTCCTCACCGCTCGCAGGCGCTGACCGCGGATCTGGTTGTGCAGTCAGACCTCGTTTTTGCGATGGCGCCGGAACACTATCGGGAGATCATCCGGCTGGATCGTCGAGCGGCGGACAAGACCTATCTTATGAAGAGTTTTCCGGACAATTCTCCGAACGGTGAGGCGGTGGCTGATCCGATAGGTATGGACCTCGAATACTACAACGAAGTTTTTCTTGAAATCGGCGAGTATCTGGGCAAGCATCTGCCTGAAATACTGGCCCGGATTGATCGCAAGCGAAATGGGTAGCAGAAAAGCCATAAACGGTACACTGACGTCATTGCTTATCATTGTCGGCCTCGTTCCCATTTTCTATTTTTCGGTGGTCAAGCTGGGTATCGCCGAGGCTAAGGCGCAGTCGTCGGCTCGCGTCACCGATCCAGCCGACCCGATCGACCGGTACGTTGAGAATCTGGCTTTCGGTGTCGGCGAGAGGCTCGAGTTCGAGGTGAAGTACGGTTTTATCAGTGCCGGGACCGCCTCGATGGAAGTGGTCCGGCTGGTGGAGTACCAGGGCCGACCGTGCTACCAGCTCGTAACCGAGGCGCGCTCCAACAGTTTCTTCTCGAGTTTCTACCGGGTTGAAGATCGGGTGGAGTCGATTATGGACGCCACCGGACTATTCGCCTGGCGGTTCCAGAAAAACCTGCGCGAGGGAGGTTATCGATCCGACCGGCAGTACGAGCTCGATCAGAGGCAGCACCTGGTCGTATACAAAGGTGACACGATCGAGATCGCGCCGTTTGCGCAGGACGCGCTGTCCACTCTGTTTTACGTACGGTCCCAGCCGCTTGAAATCGGCCGGTCGTTCTATGTCGATAACTTCATCGACGGCAAGAAATACCACCTTGAAGTCCGGGTTCTGGAGCGCGAGACCATCACCGTTGAGGCCGGGACTTTCGACTGCTTTGTGGTGGAGCCGATCACTCAGTCGGTCGGTCTGTTCAAACATGAGGGGCAACTCAAGGTATGGCTGACGGCCGACCGCCTGCGCATGCCGGTATTAATGAAATCCAAAGTGGTCGTCGGCTCGATCGCGGTGGAACTTACCGGCTATCGACTCGGCAGCCTCGACGAATTCTGATTCTATGGCCCGTCCCGCAAAACAGTACCCGCCGGCCGATCTCAAGCAGGTGGAACGACATTCGATAAAGCGACGCCGCAATCTGTCGACACCGGCCGGTTTTGGTCGGCCCGTGGCGGCCTCGCTCCAAACCGGCAAATTTCTCGATTCCCTGCCCGGCTTCCTCAAGGCCGCCGATCTGAATGAGTTCATCGACCGCGTGGCCGGAGCCAGGGCGAGACAGCGACCGTTCCATCTCCTGACCGGTGCACATATCATAAAGGTGGGGCTGTCGCCCATCATCATTGATCTCTTGAAACGAAAGATCGTTACCGGCCTCTCCTTCAATGGTGCAGGTCTGATTCACGATCTGGAACTGGCCTTTTGCGGGGGAACGTCGGAAGACGTCCAGTCCGGTCTGGCGGTCGGGAGTTTCGGCATGGCGCGTGAGACGGCTGAACTGTTTGCGGCCGTCTGCCGGACGGCGGCCGAACTCGATATCGGTCTGGGCGAAGCCGGGGGACGCTTCATTGAGAAGGAGAAAGCCCCTTTCCGCAAGTACTCACTTTTTGCCGCGGCATATCGTCTGGACCTGCCCGCAACCGTGCACATCGCTATCGGGACCGACATTGTCTCCCAGCATCCGGAGTTCGATGCCGCCCTGGCGGGAGCGGCGTCGCACCGCGATTTCCGTATCCTGGCGGCGGTTTGCGCCGACCTTGACAGAGGCGGCGTGGCGGCCAATATTGGCTCGGCTGTGATGTTGCCGGAGGTTTTCCTCAAGGCGCTGACCGTGGCCCGCAATTTAAGGAAAGGAAAACGTCGGCTGACCACGGCCAATTTTGACATGATTGAGCATTATCGCCCCCGGGTGAACGTGGTTACGCGTCCCACGCTCGGCGCCGGCAAGGGTTTCAGTTTTGTCGGGCATCATGAGATCATGATTCCGCTGCTGGCCTGGGGGTTGAAGCATCGAGTTCGCCCGTAGGGCAGCAACGGAGTAGTCTAGATGGCCAAGCTGGTAGAATGTGTTCCCAATTTTTCCGAGGGGCGTCGCCCCGAAGTGGTCAAAACGATCGTGGCGGCAATCGAGGCTGAGGAGGGAGTCAAAGTCATTGACTATGAGATGGATGCCGACCACAACCGTGCCGTCGTGACTTTTGTCTGTCATCCCAATCTCGCCGTCGACGCCGCTTTCCGGGGTTACCAGAAAGCGGTTGAGTTGATCGATATGAGCACCCATACGGGCGGGCATCCGCGCATGGGCGCCTGTGATGTCTGTCCCTTCATCCCGCTGGGAGAAACGACCGGGGAAGAGGCCGTGGAACTGGCCCACAAGCTCGGCAAAAGGGTCGGCGAGGAATTGCAGATCCCGGTCTACCTCTACGAAAAAGCGGCCACCACGCCCAGGCGCCGGAACCTGGCCAAGGTCCGGCAGGGCCAGTATGAAGGTATTCGCGACACCATCGAAACCGACCCGGCGCGCAAGCCGGATTACGGCCCGGCCAAAATGAATATCAAGGCGGGCGCCACTGCTATCGGGGTGCGGTTCTTCCTCGTAGCCTTCAATGTCTACCTCGACTCCAGCAACCTTGAGATTGCGCAGAAGATCGCCGACGCGGTTCGCTCGATTCGCGGGGGTTACCGTTTTGTCAAGGCTATGGGGGTGGAAATTAAGGAGCGCAACCAGGTACAGATTTCCATGAACCTCGTCAACTACACTCAGACACCGATCTTCCGCGTTTTCGAAACCATCAAGAGCGAGGCCGCTCGCTACGGTGTTAGCGTGACCTCGTCGGAGATCGTGGGCATGATTCCGAACGACGCGCTGATCGACGTGAGCGATTTCTACCTCCGCTTCGAACATTTCTCCAGGCAGCAGATCCTTGAGGAAAAGCTGGCCGGACTGGCCGATGCCGGCGGGGGCGGAGGGGGAACCAGTTTTTATGATGAGGTGGCCTCGGTGTCGCCGGCGCCCGGTGGCGGCTCGGTGGCATCGTCAGCCGGGGCTCTGGCGGCGGCGCTGGCGGCGATGGTAAGCCGACTGACAATCACGAAGAAGAAGTATGCCGATGTCAAAGAGGAGATGACGGATATCCTCGACCGGGCCGACCGGCTTCGCACCCAGCTAACCAGGCTGATAGAGACCGACAAAGAGGCGTTCAGTGCCGTCATGGACGCTTTCAAATTGCCGAAGGGTTCGGATGAGCAGGTGGCGGTGCGCAACCGGACAGTCGAGGAGGCAACCAGGAAGGCGGCCCTCGTACCGCTCGAAGTGATGAGGAATTCACTCGAGGTGCTGCGCCTGGCCCATGTGGTGGCTTTGAAGGGCAATGAGAACTCGATCACGGATGCCGGGGTGGCCGGTTTGATGGGGCTGGCTGCGGTGGAGGGAGCACGGTATAACGTTCGCATCAATCTAACCTCGCTGGCCGATCAACAGTTCGTCGAAAAGCTGAAAACCGAGTCGGAGGCCGTGGTCAGGGACGCCGAAGAGGTCGCCGCCGAGATCAGGAACCTGGTGCAGGCCAGGCTGTAGGGCATGGCGGATTATATCGACCTCCATTTGCACACCACCCTGTCCGACGGTGTGCTGACGCCGCCGCAGCTTCTCGACGAGGTCCGGTCACGAGGGCTGGCGGCCTTTGCCGTCACCGATCATGATACCATCGCCGGCTACCTTGAACTCAGGCCGCTTCTGGATGAAAACGACCCCGAGTTGGTCGCCGGGCTGGAGCTCTCGGTAGCCACTGACCGCGACGACATGCATATGCTGGGGTACCTGTTTGACCACGATTTTGACGAACTGACCGCAATCCTTGAGATCTTTCAAAAGGAACGGAACAAGCGGGGTCGCCGGATGGTTGAAAGGCTGAACCACCAGGGTCTGGATTTGCCGCTGGAGGCTGTCTACGAAGCGGCGGCCGGAGCGGCTATTGGACGACCGCATATTGCCGAAGCGTTGGTGAACGAAGGACTGGTTGGCAGCATTGAGGTGGCTTTTCACAAGTACATTGGCAACCACTGCCCCGCTTATATACCCAAGAGCGTGATTGGTCCACCTGAAGCCATAGACTTGATCCATCGGGCCGGCGGTGTTACCGTCCTGGCCCACCCCTATATAAACGACATGCACAAGTACGTTCCGTCGCTGGTTGATCTGGGTCTGGATGGACTTGAGGTCTTCCATTACTCCCACAGCAAGCAACACACCCAGGCGCTTAAGCGACTGGCCGGTCGATACGGGTTGCTTCTCAGCGGGGGTTCCGACTTCCATGGGCGGCAGGAGCACGAGGGGGATATCGGGGCCGATCCGGTACCGGTCGAGTACCTGGACAGGATGAAGGATCGCGCCCGGGAAATACGAGGTACCGATTGAAATTGTTGACGTGGTTCTTCTTTGCTGTCTGTCTGTGGTCGGGTTTTGACATTTCTGCCGACGAGCTTTCACTGGAGCGCCAGCGGGAAATAATCGAGAAATACATGTATGTTACCGGGCAAACCACGGTTCGACCGGCTTCGCTGACCGATCCCGAGACGGGCGAACCCATTCCCGAGAAATGCGGGACCCCGGCTATTCTCGATTACCAACGTAACCGGGACTACTTCGACCGCCGCCTCATGGCTTCGCTGGGAGTACAGGACCAGTTGCGGCCGGTTACCCAGGCCTCTTACGGGGTGCCGGGAGGGCACACCCTGTTGCACTACGATGTCACCGGTACTCACGCCGTGTGGCAGGCCGGTGTTGACAGCGACGGGGACGGCGTGCCCAATTACGTGGAGGCTCTCGCTCTGATCGCCGACTCGTGCTACCGGCATATTATTGATACCCTCGGATTCCCGCGCCCGCTGGTCGACTCGGGGTGTGTCGACGGGGGCGACGAACGAGTCGATATTTACCTGCGAGCTCTTTCATTCGGCTACTACGGCATGACGCATAACCAGTCGGAGTGCTACGAGCCCAGCGTTCAGAATGAAGCGGCCTGGTGTGTGATCGACCACGATTTCCAGCACATCCCCGAATACGTCGGTCGTCCGCTGGACGCCGCTCGTGTCACCCTGGCTCACGAGTTGTTTCATACTGTTCACTTTGCCATTGATGCTACTGAGAGTGCGTCGTGGTTCGAGATGTCGGCAGTCTGGATGGAAGAGGAAACCTACGACGAGATCAACGACTACTACTTGTACGACTATATCTTCTTCGACCGTCCTTGGGTGGCCCTGCACGATACAATCGTCCTCGGTCACATGTATCAGGCGGTGGTCTTTCCAATTTATCTGAGTGAAAAATACGGCCGTAACGTGATCAAAGCGGTCTGGCAGCGGGCCGGCTTGCTCGGTCCCGGGCCGGATTTCCTGGAGGCGTTTGACGATGTCATTGATTCCGCCAGTCAGGATCCGGCCAACGCCGAGTACAAATGTCTCTGCTATGATATGAACGGGACACGTTGCCTGGATTCGGTGCTGCTGGTCGAGGATTTCGCCTCGGCGATGGCCGAGTTTGCCGTCTGGAATTTCTTCACCGGGCCGTTCGCTGACCAGGCGCCGGAAGGAATCGGCTACAGCGAGGCCGAGCACTACTCTTACATTCCCCTGGACAGCATGGACGTCCGTCGCACCTACCCGGACCGCGTTACTTTCGCTACTAACCGCTTCGAACCGGCGCGCAACGGCGCCCTTTACATCAGGCTCGACAACCTGCAGGCGATCACTCTTGATACCCTTCTGACATGGTATTTTACGCCCGATGCCGAGGCGATAGTACGTTGGGGGGTATCGGGGATTTTTCAGATGGAGAACGAGCCTGACTCGCACGTAGTCGTCTCCGATGTGATATACGCCTGGGAGACGTGGATCTGCAATACATGGACGTGCACCGACTCTACGTGCCTTGAGTGGGACGGGCCTACCTGCCTTGAATGGACCTGTACCGATTCGGTCTGCCAGGATTCTACTCTCTATCCGGGCCGGTATGTGGGTACGATGCTGGGCGAATGGGTCTGTCTGGACGGCGAGTTTGGGACTACCCTTCCGTGCGGGCCTTCGACCTGCTACGACTCGGTCAGAGTGATAGATCTGCGGCCCTATCGCTCCTTTACCCTGGTGCTGACGCCGTCGACCCTCAGCACCGGTCCGTACGCTTCAGGTAACTATGTTGAATTCGCGTATAGAATTTTCGACACCTCGCGGGTGGACCAGCGACTGACCAACCTGACAGCGGCCGTACTGACACCGTACCCGAATCCCGCTGTGACCAGAGAAATGGGGGACGACGATCTGACTTTTCGATTCCGAGCGCGGACGGACAGCACCAGCTTCCCGGTCTCGAATACGGCCCTGTTGCAACTCGATATTTACTCCGTGGCCGGCGAACTGGTGAGAACGCTGGAAAAACCGTACGAGGGTCTGGACCGTATCGGCCCGCGGCCGGGAGGTGTCTATGAAGTTGGCTGGGACATGAGAAACCAGGCGGGCAAGGAGGTAGCGTCAGGTGTTTACCTGGCGGTAGCCCGGCTTTTTGACGGGCCGGCCAGGAAAACTCAACTTGCCGAAGATCGAGTCAAGGTGGCCGTGATTAGATGACGACCCGGGTCAAACTGGTCACCCGTATCGCTCTGCTGTCAGCCCTCATTTATGTTCTGTCCTGGGCTACGTCGTATCTTCCCAACGTCAATCTGGCCTTTTTCATAGCCTTTATGGCTGGATTTCTGTGGGGAATCTGGGCCGGCGTACCCGTGGGTGCGATAGGCATGTGGCTGTGGACCAGCTTCAACCCGTTCGGACCGGCGCTGCTGCCGGTAGCCATGGCGCAGATTGCCGGTTTGGCCCTGTGTGGGCTTCTGGGTGGGTTGTTCAGACCAATATTAATAAGGTCTGTCAGCCGGGGCAGGCCGGTTCCGGAGCTGCTACTGGCCGCTTTGCTCTGTACCCTGGTTTTCTACGTGCCGGTGTTGCTCACTGACGCCTGGGTCCTTCAACCCTTCTGGCCGAGGTTGTTAACCGGCATCCCCTTCGCGGCGATCTCACTGGTGGCCAACCTGATCATTTTCCCGTTGCTTTTTGGCGCCACGCGGCGAATATCTGAGCGTGAGGGTGTACTCTGATGCTGAGGTCCGTCGCTGTCGTCATACTGGTTGTCACGCTCGCAGCCGCGGCAGCCTGGCCCGAGATCGGCGGTTCCGTGGTTTCGGATTCGACGTCCGTCGACCAGCGCGACACCCTGGTGCAGATCGATTCGCTCCCCAGACCGCTGGCTGAGACGATCGATGATTCAATCCTCATTGTTTTCCCGAACACTGATTTGGATACCCTGACCGAAGCCCAGCGTCTTCTGGTCGAATTCGAGACGCGCTACTACCTGAGGCAGGAGGAACAGGCCGCGAGAGTGGAGGCCCGCGAGCGTCTCTCGTATCTTGACAGCCTGGCCGAGTACTATCTTGCCTCGCGCTGGAACCTGCGGGCGGAAATCGATCAGTCCTTCTATCACGACGCTGGTGACTATTTCAAAACCGATCCGAGCTATTTCGTGGTGGAGCCTCAGGTGACGCCCTTGAGAAAGACGGTTCAGCCCTACGGACTGATGGGTGACCGGCAAGCCTTTCTCGTCGGCGGGAGGCCGCTCGATCCGTTTGAGCATATCGTTGAGCCCGACGGTCTGGTCGATTTGAACGATCTTCCCACGGCCCTGGATCACACGGTAGCGGTTCTGCCGGGCCCGACCGGATTGTTGTTCGGAGCGGATCACAGTGTGGCGACTCTGCTGACGCTTCCCAAGAGACTGGACTCGACCAACCCGTACAGCACCTTTCTGGTGGATAAAGGGGCCTACGGGTACTCGCACGCGCGGGGACGGTATTTGAAGAATTTCGCCGATGGTCGGTACATCAACATGTCGATCGGGTATCGCAATGCCGACGGTCTGTATTTCGGGTCGAGCGGCGACGACGCCTACCACTACACGGGAGATTTCAGATATCCACTGGGTGACGACTGGGAAGCGGAAGCCGAGGGTGTACTTTATAGCCGCCACGGCGACTATCCGGTTCGGCCCGAGTCCGACGGTGAAAAGCTGGAGCGCAGCCGGTTTGACCGTTTCGGCCGGGCTGGCATAAGCCGATATAACGATGCGCGGAACGCCCGATACCTGATGATCTATCGCTACCTTCGGCAAGGCAGTGCCATGGATGGAAGCTACCGAACCAATCTTGATCAGACCGGCCATGGGGTGTCGTTGGTGCGCGAGTGGGCGGGCGCGACGACGGTATTTCGCGCCGAACTTACGGGTGATTACCTGCAATATGACAGTTGGCACGAGAAGCACTCGCGACTGTCGGCTGCCGCCTCGCTCGGCCTGGCCCGGTTGTCCCGCCCCTGGGGATATGCCCTCACGCTGAGGCAGACGCACGTGGAAGACTACCGTTTTCTGCCGGCAGCGGCGGCAATGCTGAGGCGCGACGGCGAGAAATCCCATCTGATGATCTCGCTCGGCTACAGTGAACGGGCACCGTCACTTAACGAGTTGTTCCTGCCGCGTCAGGTGGTCGGGCTCTACGGCTCCTCCGGTGACTATGTCGACAGCGGTTCTCTGGGTCTGACCTCGGAGAAAGCGTTGCAGGGTGCTCTGGAACTGGGATTCGGGCCTCCTGATCATAGCGTCAGCCTGTCGGTGGTGGGAGGGAAGATACGGGATGGTATTGATTGGCTGCCCGAGCGGACCGGTTCTCATACCGCTTATTCACCAGCCAACGGCGATATCGACTGGGCCACGGCGGCGGCCGGCGGTCGGCTGCGAATTGTCGATTTCCTGCGCCTCAAGGGGGGCGGCAGTTACCACCTGGTCGAGTACGTGAATGTCGATGAAAGACCCTATACTCCGGAATACCAAGCTTTTTCAGGTCTGGAACTGCACCTGTTCTGGAGACAGAAGTTGATTGACTTCTACGCCTACGGAGAACTGAGCTATGTTGGGCCGTATGACGGCTACGTGCAGTCTGAGCTGGGGAACGTGGTGATGACGAATGTCAAGCTGTCCTTCCGGATGGGGAGTTTTCGTTTTCACTGGATCTTGCAGAATTCTCTGTCGAAGGTCTACTATCCCAGAGACTACTGGCAAAACCCCGGTTATTCCGCGTACTACGGGTTCACGTGGGATTTCTTCGACTGACTGCGGCGCCAGCGGCCCGACCAGCGGTCACGGTTGCGGCGGCCCAACTTGACAGGGCTGCCCCGGCACGGTTTATTGATCGAAAATGGAACTCAAGCTGACCCGTGACATCGCCTATCAACTCGTGTTCGAGCGGATCGGCCGTAACAACCTTCTGAAGCACATTCTGGCGGTTGAGGCCGGCATGCGCAGGCTGGCCGAGCATTTTGGTGAGGACGCCGACTACTGGGGGTTGATCGGCCTGGTTCACGATCTGGACTACAATGATACCAAGGAAGATCACGCCCGGCACACGTACGTTGCGGCCGAACTGCTGGCCGAATACGACCTGCCCGACGACATGCTCTATGCCATCCACGCCCATCCCGGCCACGTGCCGTGTCGCTCACGGCTGGACTGGGCTCTCTTTTCGGTCGATCCGACTACCGGCTTCATTGTTGCCTGTGCTTTGATGCACCCCGAAAAAACCCTGGCCGTGCTGACCGAGGATTTCATGTTGCGGCGCTTCAAGGAAAAACGCTTCGCGGCGGGGGCAATCCGCGAGGATATCGCCGCCTGCTCCAATCTCGGGCTCGAACTCAACGAGTTTCTGATGCTGGTGCGCGACGGCATGATGACCATAAGCGACGAGCTGGGACTGTGACATCCCCGACCACCCCATCGATCTGGCGCCGGGACGTCGTCGGGTGGTCGCTCTACGACTTCGCTAACACGATCTATTCGATGAACATTGTATCGCTCTATCTTAAGCGATATCTGGTGGAAGACCTGGCGCGCCCGGATTACTATTTCGACGTACCTTTTGCGGTATCGATGCTGCTGGCGGCTGTCCTGCTTCCCGGGCTGGGCGCGCTCTCGGATCACTCGGCGAAGAAGAAGACCTTCCTGTTCCTGTTCACGCTGACCTGCTGCCTGGCGGTCGGGCTGATGGCGCTGGTGCCGGGCTGGGCGGTCCTGGCCACGGTAATCCTGTTCATCGTGGCCAATTTCTCGTACGAAGCCGGTCAGCCCTTTTACAACGCCCTGCTCTACTCGGTGGCCGAAGGCCGTCAGGCGCGCCTGGTCTCCGGCATCGGAGTCGCCTGGGGATATGTTGGATCGATTCTCGGGATGATCCTGGTTCTGCCTTTTGTCGTGGGCGACCTGTACGGAGTGCAGGTGCCGCTGGTATCTGCCGGGGGCAAGCCGGGAGCGTTCGTACCCACCGCCGTGCTCTTCTTCATATTCGCGCTGCCGGTTTTCCTTTGGGTGCGAGAGCGACCGAGTCAAAGGTCGGTGCGCCCGACTCTGGCGGCGGCCTACCGCGATGTTTGGCAGGCTATCCGACATACGAAAAAATATCCGGGGGTGCTTCGCTTTCTGGTGGCTGACTACTTTGTCGAAGACGCGGTGGCGACCGTGATTCTCAATATCGGTCTGTACTGCTCGATAGTGCTGGCCATGTCTGATCAGCAGATTACTGCTTTTCTGATTATGTCCACGGTCACTGCCGTGCTCGGTTCGCTCGCGATCGGGTATCTGGCCAGGCTTTGGTCACTGCGCCGGATACTGTATCTGGTCTTTGGCGGCTGGCTGATCGCGCTGGTGTTATTCGTAATGACCGATCATGTGCCGGTCATCTGGGTGCTCGGATCATTGGTGGGCGTTTTGCTGGGTGGGTTGTGGACCACCACCCGGCCGTTTCTGGCCGAGCGCGTCCCCAGGGACGAACTGGGCAAGTT